>Ga0187771_10002707_pt1 | contig 12255 bp, 10 predicted proteins | sample 0116_SJ02_MP15_1_FD_133139 | JGI IMG/M metagenome (GOLD analysis project Ga0187771, IMG submission 133139) | Tropical peat soil microbial communities from peatlands in Department of Meta, Colombia - 0116_SJ02_MP15_10_MG | ecosystem: Environmental > Terrestrial > Soil > Wetlands > Peat | place... | reverse complement strand
CTACCTTAACGAGAGGGCGTACATCCTCACCAACAGGGTTACCTTCGGCGCCAGCCGAGATGTGGGGATAGGAGGGAGGACCGTCGCGCAGCTCGTGAGCACATCTGTGTTGCTGGAGAGGAGTCGAGGTGGAATACGGGCCACGGTCATCTCTAGCGGGAGAAGCGCCTCGGCTGAGGTCGGACCTTTCGGAGTCTGCTGAAGGCCAAACCCTGTCCAATGTTCTTGCGCGAAGAGCTTAGAACCGTACGCCCAGTGAGGCTGCCCCCTGAGACATGAGAAACGTGGTGATTGCGGCACTTCAACCTGACCTTGCGCTTCTCAGTTCAAGCTGCCGAAGACTTCGGCTGAGGATGCCCAAGCATTCCAAAGTCGCTGATGTGAATCCGGCTAAGCAAGGGTGTCATGGAGTTAGCACCCACTAAATTCCGTTCGGCATGAAGAGGGGCCAACGGATTAGGGAAAGTCGTCTAATAACTCGCCAGAACGTAAAGCACATCTTTGAAGCTCCATAAAGACGGGATAAGCCGCGTAATCGTCATAGTGGTTCTCTTAGTAATTGTGGCCATAGCGGGTGTTGGGTTCTACATGGCCTCCGCTCCATCATCCGGCGGGACGACCACACCAACTTCAACGTCAACAAGCTCGGTTGGGTCCCTAAGCTCGACAACCACGACCAGCAGCTCGGTGACGCAGTCAGCTGGTACACCTGTCTCGACATCATCGATCACGCCCTCCTCTTCGACTTCGACGTCCCCCTCCTCAACTAGTGCGACAGTGAGTCCGACCTCCAGCACGGCTTCTCAGACTTCGACTTACAGCACCACGACTCAGACCCTCACGGCTACTTGCACCTCGACAACAACCAGTAATGCGACTACGACTGTTCTAGCACTGCTCCCATGGCTGAATGCCTACCCATCATTGACTCTCAGTTTCGGGGGCAAGACAAGCACCATGACCTCGAGTCGTAACTTTACGCTGTCATACTCGGTTGTATACGTGACATCAACGACGTACAAGGTAGACCTAACCTACGTCGCAACTAAGAGCCATCAGTACACTGCATGGCTTCTAAAGAACGGGACTACCCTGGCCGTATACAACGGTCAGGCAAACGAGACAGGGGCACAAGCTAGCAGCGACGTTCAGAATTACTTCGGTGAGTTCGCTTCTGTGCAAAATTTTCTGCAGGAGCAGTCCATTTACTCGAACCTATTCCGCTCCAACGGAAACTCTACCGTGACAATTGGAGGACAGACGTTCACAGTGACGAACTACGTCACTAACAACCTTCCGGAGACCATTCAGCTTTGCAATGGAGAGACCGATACACTGACAGCCTACAATCTATCCGAGGGGACTCCGAGTGGTTCGAGCTTCGAACTCCCGACATACGCGAGCATCGCGGGCACTGCAACCGCGAATGGAACGACGACGCCTTTCTCCTTCACTGTCAAGATTACCGCATTCACTGTTGCCTAACAATTTTGGTGTTTGACTAACGCCACCGAGGTCTCGAATAGATGTGAAGCGACGATTCCGTCTAGCCCTCTCTGCTTGTGCAGCGTCGTCTTGAAGTCATCCTCTGGCCTAGGGTTCATTCAATGGAGAATCGGAGAGTAGGGTCTCCTTCTGGCCAAGTCAATTCAAGTTAATTTCAAGGTAAAGATAATCGGCGCAGTTAGCGTAAGGAAAGTTAAATATCGTGGAACGGGCGTGCTCACGAGCAAGTTCGTGCAGGAATCAATAGCGTCTATACTCGATTCTCTAAAGAGATCCAACCTAGAGGAGGCGAAGCAGAGAATCCAGGCCCTGATGCCTGAGGTAAAGTCAGACAGACAGAGGGGGGAACTGCTGGCCGCGGCTGGCATCTACTCGAGCATGGTGAAGGCGAAGGAGGGAACCATGCAGACCTGGGACGCGGCGAGAATCGAGCGGGCGGCTAAGTCGATAACGGCCAGCCAGCTTGCGGACGAGTTCGATATGGGCTACGCTGAGACTCTATTGAACTACGCAAAGCTCACAGCGAATAGCCCGCGACCTGTAGCGTGAAGAAAAGCATCCAAGAGAACAGGAAAATCATGAAGAAGCCGCCGATGCCCGTGGTGTAGACTTTCCCCTGACCTTCTCTACCCAGTCCCTTGTACCAGGTGAACCGGGCAACATAATACGAAATGAGGTAGAATAGAATTCCGATGCTCACCCCGCTCGTCCAGTCGGTCCCTACAAGGACCTCGGCCAGTGTTCCTGCGACAGCGGCGAAGCCAATCCGAGACCAGTATAGCTTATCAAACGACGGCAGCGGCTGAGGCTTAATGGCCGAACTCTCGGGCTTCGAAGTCTTGGCCTTGCTCAAGGAGATAGATGCCGCGCTTCAGGGAACCTATATTAACAATATCTACACTTTTGGAGTGTCTCAGCTCTTCCGGCTGAGGAAGTCGGAATCGCGTGACGTCTGGCTCGTCGTCTCCCCCAAGAAAGGAGCATGGATCTCAGCCAATGTGTCCGAAAGGGCGGAGACTACGGAGTTCACTTCAAAGCTCAGGGGGGAGCTGGAGCGAATGAGATTCGTGGGGGCCGACCAAGTCGACCTCGACAGGGTCTTCGAACTGGTGTTTGAGGACGGGAAGGCGAGGAAGCTCATACTTGAGCTGATGCCACCGGGGAACGTAATCGTCGTTGACGGGGAGGGGAAGGTTGTGCTTGCGCAGGAAGAGGTTCGTTCGCCCTCCAGGCGCGTCGTCAAGGGCGAGGCGTATCAACCGCCCAAGCAGTCAAGGATCAGCCCACTGGATGCCAGCGCAGCAGACGTCGCCCGGATGCACGAGGAAGAAAGGACTGCCGGGAGGGCCATAGGGAGACACGTTGCACTTCCGAAGAAGTACGTCGCAGAATCCCTTGCCCGGCTCGGACTGAAGGACGAATCCCCTGCCTCCAGCCTGAGCGGGCGTGAGAGTGAAGTGGTCGAGGTCCTGAGGAACTTGGTCAGGGACGCGCGCGACAATCCGAGGCCCTGCCTCTGCAGGACTGAGGATGGGGGGGACATTTTCGTCGTTCCTCCCACAGGTGTGGAGCTAATCGCTTCGGCCAGGACCGTCTCCGAGCTCTGCGACAGGGTCTTCCTCAGGGAGGCGGGGGAGGTGGCTGAGAAGCCTTCGGTGGAGACAGAAATGAGAAAGGAGCTTGAAGCCACAGCTACAAAGCTTAGGGCGGAGGCGTCGTCCCTTACCGAAGGGGCGGCGAAGGCCCGGGCAGCGGCTTCCGTAGCTGCCTCGAGCAAGCCAGAGGATGCGCTTCTTCTTCTCAGGGAGTCTGGAGCCCGGCCCGCCCGAGAACCTACCTCTCCCTCCGCCATTGCATCTGCGTTGTTCGACCGGGCCAAGGACCTCGAACGGAAGGCGGCCGACGCCCTTGAAGCCGCTGGGAGGCTAGAGAAGAGGCTCGGTAGAATTAAGCCGGCCGAGGGACCCCGGACGAAGCCCCTACCCAAGCGGACGCGCGATTGGTACGAGAAGTTCAGGTGGTTCGTAAGCAGCGGTGGGAGGCTCGCAGTCGGAGGGAGGGACGCGCAGACGAACACCCTCCTTGTAAGGCGTCATCTCGAAGAAGGGGACGTTGTGTACCACGCCGACCTGTTCGGGTCGCCGTTCTTCGTGCTCAAGAACGGAATTACGCAATCCGAAGAGGAGGTGCTCGAGCTCGCCCAGGCCACGGTCAGCTTCAGCAGCGGATGGAAAACAGGCCTGGGGGCGGCAGATGCATACTGGGTGAACAAAGACCAGGTCAGCTCTTCGGCGGAGAGCGGAGAATACCTGGCCAGGGGGAGCTTCGTCATACGGGGAAAGAAGAACCTCATCAGACATGCCCTGATACAGATTGCCGTCGGCCTGGACGAGACGGGGAGGGTAGTGGCTGGACCCGAATCGGCCGTCGCAAAGGCTTGCCCCAGATACGTCGTGTTGATTCCTCACCGGGAGAAGGCAAGCGACACAGCCAAGAAGGTGCTCAGAGAGCTGTCGGAAGGAACGTCAGGGGTTGCCGCGCCTTCGGTGGACGACATTGTGAGAGCCCTCCCCGCCGGCGGAGGGAAGATAGTGAGGCGCAGGTCCAGAAGCCCACTTCGGGACAAGCCGTAATACCGGACAAACAGCGGACCCGGCCGTTTGGCGATACCGGTCAGAGAAGTACTCATTCTGACGTACTTCCCTTATGCCTACGATGTCCTCTATGCCACATTCCTTGTTAGCGGCAGCGTACTGCTCTATGGGGTCTATCGGCATCTGCGGAGATACGGAATCGGATTATTCGATGTCCTGAGGGTCGTCCTGAAGGACCTGAGGGTAAAGCTGTCCCGTTTTGTGAAGTTCGGGCTCGGACAGAGAAGAGTGCTGCAGGATGCGGGTGGTGGTCTGATGCACGGCTCGCTATTCTATGGTTTCTTGGTCCTGCTGGCCTACACAACGATTATCTTCATCCAGGATGATGTGTTGCCTCTCTTCACTAGCTTTACCTTTCTCCAGGGCAACGCATACCTCACCCTCGAGCTGCTCGGAGATGCCTTCGGGGTCGCCTATGTGTTCGGGCTGGCGGTCGCGGTCTATCGGCGTTTCGTGAAGAAGCTTGACAAGCTCGAGACCGTTCTGGACGACTACTTCGTGGTAGGTATGCTGATCTGGATAGGGATATCCGGGTTCTTCATCGAGGCGCTTCGCCTGATCATCCAGCCTGTCGCCTGGGCCGACTTCTCCCCCGTGGGGGACGCCCTCTCGGGTGCAATAGGCTCGATTCCAGGGCTTGTCTCGAACGCGCCCACGCTCTACCAGGGGTTTTGGTGGGCACACATGTTCTCCGTCATGTTACTCATCGCTGCCGTCCCATATACCAAACTCATCCACGTATTCACTTCCGGGGCTAACGTCGCCCTCGCTCCTGTAAAATCCATGGGAAAACTTCCGACTCCTTTCAACCTGCAGAAGATGATGGAGAGCGGGAGCACCGAGGTCCCTCCGAACGTCAGGGGAGCCCAGGACTTTCTTCCGCTACAGAAGCTCGCCCTCGAGGCATGCACCAACTGCGGTAGGTGCCAGGAGGTCTGCCCCGCCCACGCAAGCGGAAGGGACCTGTCCCCTAGGTTGGTCGTTAGAGACCTCGCGAAACAGAATGCAACCCGGCCGTCGGGGGACGCCTTCGCACTTGGGACCATCCGCGAGCCGGAGCTATGGGCCTGCACGATGTGCAACGCGTGTGTTTCGGTCTGCCCCGTCTTCATCGACCAGGTCGACTACATCGCCGAGTTCAGGAGGACACTAGTGGCCGAGAGCAAGCTGGACGGAAGGAAGAAGATGTTCTTGGAGAACGTTGGCAGGTCCGGCAACCCCTTCGGGCTCCCGCAGCACGACAGGATGGACTGGCTCCTGAAACTAGGCGTACCCACCATCGCCGAGAACCCGGGGGCGGAGTACCTCTACTGGGTCGGGTGCCAATCAAGCTACGATCCCAGAAGCAGGGAGGTGGCCAAGGCGATGGTGAAACTACTGAAGGCGGCGAACGTCAGCTTCGCGGTCCTTGGGAACGAGGAGGTCTGCACTGGGGAACCCGTCAGAAGGATGGGAGAGGAGGGGAGGTTCCAGGAGATGGTCATGAGGAATGTGGAGACGCTGAAGGGGCATGATGTGAAGAAGATTCTAGTCCATTGTGCCCATTGTTTCAACACATTCAAGAACGAATACCCGGAGTTCGGCGGGGATTTTGAGGTCGTCCATCATTCCCAGCTGCTTTCGAAGCTTGCCCTCGAGGGAAAGCTCCCGAAGACAACAATGGCTGGCTCGGTCACCTTCCACGATCCATGCAACCTCGGCAGAATCAACGGCGTAATCGAAGAGCCACGCCAGGCCCTGAAGTCGCTGCGGGGACTCGACCTGCGGGAGATGGGCAGGACGAAACAAGCCAGCTTCTGCTGCGGCGGGGGAGGGGCAAACGTGTGGTACGAGGTGCAAGAGAAGAAAAAGATAGGAGTCATCAGGGTGGAGGAGGCCCGTGCCACAGGAGCAGAGACCCTGGCAGTGGCCTGCCCGTTCTGCATCACCATGTTCGAGGACGCGACAAAAGCTGTGGGGGACGATAAAATGAAGGTGCTTGACATGGCCGAAATAATGGCGAAGTCGCTGGACGGGACGTCGTGACGCTGCTGGCTAGTGTTGCCTCGTTCTTATCTCCTTGAGCATCGCGGGAAGAACGGCGTAGAGGTCACCCACCACGCCGTAGTCCGAAGCCTCGAAGATAGGCGCGCTCTTGTCCGTGTTTACCGCTGCAATCACCTTGGAGTCCTTGACCCCTGCGACATGCTGAAGCTGGCCCGATATGCCCACGGCGAGGTAGAGGTCGGGTCGGACGGTTACCCCCGTCAGGCCGATGTGGTGTTCCTCGGGGAGCCACCCCATGTCTGCGGAGAGTGGCCTCGAGCACCCGACTGCTCCCCCTAGGGCTGTTGCCAGGTCACTTATGAGGACGAGGTCTTCTTTCTTCTTAATCCCCCTCCCCGCCGAGACTATGAGCTTCGCACCCCTAAGGTCCACCGTCCCCTTCTGCTTTTCCCGCCTCTCCAACAGTTTGGTCTTGCCGGCAAAGGCTCCCACTGTCTTCTCTGTCGCCTTCGCTGGGGAAGCAGGAAGAGCCGGGTTCGTACCAACCTTGAGGGCGACGATGCAGGGGAGCGGCATCGACACCTCCGCGATGAGCTTCCCAGCGAAGACGTTCCTCTTGCCTTGGAGCACCCCGTCCCGGAGGGCGACGCCGAAAACTTCGCTTGCGCATGGATGACCCAGCTTCACGGCGAGACGCGACGCGATTTCCTTCCCGTCCCTCGTCGAGCCCACTAGGATGATGTCCGGATTGACTTCCCTGGCAGCCGCTGCGAGTGCGTTTGCGGCGGCTTCAGGAGATGCGGAAAGCGGAGCGTCCGCCCTGACGACCAGCTTCTCCTCTCCGGCCAGAAGCGGCCCGCTGTCGTCCAGGCCCACCACGGCGAAGCCTCCTGCAACAGCCCCAGCGATCGCAGATGCTACCGAAGCGACCTCGTTAGCCACGGAAGGGGACTCGGAGAACGCCCAGATCTTGACGCTCATCTTGGTAGCACCCCCTCGGCGGCAAGGGCGTCGACAAGCTTCTTCGCGGTCTCCTCCGGCGTACCCTCGAACACGACTCGCTTCCGAGCCATGGCCTGGGCCTTCATTCCCTTTACGAGGGGCACTGGCGGGCTGGCCCCGGGGAGGAGAGCCTCGGGGGTCAAATCCTCCATCGGTTTCTTGCCCGCCTGCATGATCTGAATCAGGGTGTGGTATCTCGGCTCATTGATCTCGCTCACCACCGAAACTACAAGCGGCAGGGGGGCCTCGACGATCTCGACGCTGTCTTCTAGCGCGCGCTCGACCTTCGCTGATTGGCCGCTAACGTCTATCTTCTTGGCGTAGCCCACGTACGGGAGGCCAAGAATCTCGCCCAGCATTGGGGGCACCAGTCCGCTGTACATGTCGGACGAGCCCTCGGAGCAGAGGATTATGTCGTAGGGCCCTCCCTTCTTCAGCGCGGCCGCAAGCAGCTCTGAGGTGCGGCGGGTTTCCATAGCCATCGGGTCGGCAGAGACAAGGACGCCTCTGTCCGCCCCCATGGCGAGGGCTTCCTTCATTGTCTTCTTCGCCTCGGGGGTCCCGACGGTCACTATGACCACCTCCCCCTGGTGAGCAGCCTTCAGTCGGAGTGCTTCCTCTACGGCGTTCTTGTCGAAGGTGCTCATCTTGGTGGATGCTCCCTTGAGCTGGGGGTTGCCCCCCGAGTCCACCTTCAGCTCCGTCTCGTCGACGGCGTGTTTGACGCAGACAGCGATTTTCATTGTGATTTCGCCAGCTCCCTTCTGGCAATCAACATCCTTAGCACCTCTGAGGTCCCTTCGCCTATCGTAAGGAGGCGCGCGTCCCTCCAGTGCCTGTGGAGCTCGTCAGTGGTGTAACCATACCCGCCGTGAATCTGGATGGCCGAGTCGCAGACCCTCAGAGACATCTCCGTTGAGAACACTTTGGCCTGCGACGCCTCCGACGAATAATCGCCGCCCAACTCCTTGATCCTCGAGGCGTAGAAGTAGAACAGTCTCGCGGCGTCTATTTCCGTCTTCATGTCGGCTATCTTCTCCCTGATAAGCTGGAATTCTGATATGGTCTTTCCAAAGGCTCTCCTCTGCCTTGCATAGGCGAGAGACTTCTCGTAGGCTATCTGGGCGATGCCCACGTTGAGGGCCGCGACTATGATTCTGGCGCTGTGGAGGATTTCCTTAGCGTAGTCTGCTCCTTTACCTTCCTCCCCCACGAGGTTTTTTTCGGGGACCCTACAGTCCGAGAGGATGACCTCCGATGTCCTCGATCCTCTCATCCCAAGCTTCTTGAGGTCCTCCCCGAAGCTCAGGCCCTGGTTGGGAGCCTCGACGATGAAGCACGAGGGGCCCTTCTTCGTCTTAGCGAATATCAAATAGAGGTCTGCCTCCCCTGCGTTGGTGATGAACATTTTGGAGCCGTTGATCGAATACTCTCCTCCCTTCTTCTCCGCGGTGGTCGCCATGGTCCCTGCGTCCGAGCCGCTGGCCGGCTCGGTAAGTGTGAAGGAGGCCAGCGACTCCCCGGAGAGGAGCTTCGGAAGATACGCCCTCTTCTGGGCGTCTGTCGCGAACCGGTTCAACCCCTCGGCCACTGCGTTGTGAATCTCTACGCTCAGGCAGGTCGAGGCCTCAGCCGTCCCCAGCATCTCGATGGCCGCCGCGTAGACCGAGAACGGCAGCCCCAGCCCTCCGTACTCCTCGGGGAAAGCTATCTGGCACATCCCCTCCTTGAGCAGCGCTTTCCTGGGCTCGGCCATCTTGACTTCGCCCGTGTCTATCCTTGGTGATATCGGGAGAAGCTCCCTCTCCATAAAGGCACCCAGGGAAGTTAGAACCTCGGAATACTCTTGATGATGGTCAGGGTAGAACGTCTCCATCAGCCGCCGGTGCTCGGCGCTGTAGATCGCCAAGGTGCGTGACTGACTGCCGCCGGTTCTGTGCGTGATTTAATCGTTCTCATGCAAGGACGAGAATTAAGTGAAGGGCATGAACGGCATGGGCGTGGAGCTGGCACGAAGTCTCGCGGAGTACGCGCTCTCGGTTCAATACCAGAGGCTCGACTCGCGGACTGTGAACGAGATGAAGGCTCGGATCGTCGACGCACTAGGTTGTGCCATCGGTGCCGACGGCGAAGTACCAGTCGCCATCGCAAGAAGGGCGGTCGCCGGCCTACGAGGAATAGGGACATCCACCCTTCTTGGAACACGGGCGAGGACGACGCCAGAACTCGCCACCTTCGTAAACGGCCTCATGATCCGCTACCTCGATTTCAACGACACTTACCTGTCGAAGGAGCCCGCACACCCCAGCGACAACCTAGCCCCCTGTTTCGCCATGGCCGAGTCTGAGGCCGCACCGGGAAAAGAAATGATTGCTGCGGCGGTCGCAGCCTACGAGATTCAGTGCAGGCTCTGCGACGCAGCCGATATCAGGCACAAAGGGTGGGACCACGTGAACTACGGGCTGGTCTCGTCATGCCTGGCGGCGGCGAAGCTGATAGGGTTGGACAAAAGGAGGGCGACCGAGTCGGTGAACATCGCCCTCGGCGGGCACATTGCGATGAGGCAGGTGAGGGCAGGGGAGCTTTCGATGTGGAAGGGAGCGTCATTCTCCAACGCTGCTAGGAACGGCGTCTTCGCTGCGCTTCTGGCAAGGGAGGGCATGACGGGGCCTTCTCCCATCTTCGAAGGGGAGATGGGTTTCTTCAGACAGGTGTCCGGGAAGTTCAGCCTAGACGTCCGAAGGTTCGGCGGGAGACGTGGCAACTACAAGGTCAACGAGACCTACATCAAGTACTGGCCAGCGGAGTATCACGCACAGTCAGCAATCTGGGCTGCCCTCGAGGTACGGAGGCATGTAAAGGACCTCGGCGATATCACATCTGTCCTGGTTGAAACTCACGAAGCGGGCTTCAACATCCTAGGCAAGGACAGGGAAAAGTGGATGCCTAAGACGAAGGAGACGGCGGACCACAGCCTTCCGTACATAGTCGGAATGGCTCTGCTGCATGGGACGGTGGACAACTCCACCTACTCGGCCAGGAACCTGACGGACCCGAAGAACCTAAGCTTCGTCAGGAAGATCAGTGTCGTCGAAGACCCTGAATTCACGGCTCTGTACCCCGCGAAAGGGATTGCCAATAGGGTCACTGTCACGGAACCAGGCTGGAGGGAGACCGAGGCCCAGGTGATTGTGCCAAAGGGGCACCCCCTGAATCCCATGACCAAGGTAGACATCGAGGCAAAATTCCTGCGCCTGACTGGGGAGCGCCTGGGAGAAGGGAGGGCCAGAGAAGCTCTGTCGCGACTATGGAATCTGGAGAAGGAGCGAGATTTGGGCGGGGTGCTAGGCCTGCTCAGCGTCGACAAGGGTTCGAAGGCTTAAAGCGATTCCGAAGCGAGGGTAAAACATGAAAATCGCCCTCGGCTTCAATCCTGTCCTTGGGGTCAAAGAATCAATGGACGTGGCGTTCGACGCCGAGAGACTTGGGTTCGACTCGGTCTGGATGCACGAAAGCCTGTTCCAGCGCGATGTCGTCACTTACCTCTCAGCCATGGCCTCGGCTACCGCGCGGATTGGGCTCGGCTCTGGAGTGATTAACACATTTACACGGCATCCCGTGACTGCAGCGACAACCTTCGCCACTCTTTCGGAGCTCTCAGGCGGGAGGGTCAGGCTTGGCCTCGGCGTGGGCAGCTTCCCCACGATCCCGCTCATCGGCCACCAGATTTTCCCTGTCGAGAAGAACAGACCGCTGCGGCGGATAAGCGAGTACGTCAGGGTGGTCAAAATGGTCTGGGAGGGGAGCAAGGTCGAGTTCGACGGTGAGTTCTTCAAGGTCCATGGCCTCACCATGGGGTTCAGGGTGAACGGGCACATCCCGCTTTACATCGCATCCCTTTCCCCCAAGACCCAAGCCTTCGCGGCCACCGTGGCCGATGGAGTGATACTCTCTCCTGCTCTGAACAGCGTCTGGGGGACCGAGCGGATGATCGAGAACGTCAGGAGGGGCGAGGAGAGAAAGGGTTCGGCCGTCGAAAGGGCATCCTACATGCTCACCTCCCTGGACCCTAGCCCTCAGAAGGCGGCCCAAGTCGTCCGCGACTACTACTTCTTCGCATACCAGCTGGCCGAAGTGGTCATGCCAGAGGTCCTCTCTCCATATGGTATCAGTGAGAAGCGGCTGTCCTCCATGAAAGATGCGTGGAAGAGGGGAGACGTCGGCGAGGCGAAGAGGCTCATCCCTGACGAGGCCATCGAAGCCCTCACTATCACAGGGACGGGGGACCACGCGGCCGAGAGGCTCAGGGAGTACGAGAAGGCTGGGGTGACGCTTCCAATCGCAATGCCCATTGGGAACCTGAAGTACACGATGAGCGAACTCGCGCCCGAGAAGGGACGCTGAGGGCTCTGCCAGTCCGAGCTCAGAAGGGTAGCCTGAGCGGGACCACGATGAACAGGGCGAACGACGCCATGTAGAGTAGAGAGAACTGGAATGCGAGCGCTGCTGTCCTGGGATCCGCGTCGTCTGGCACACGCCCCTGGAACATCTTCGCGAGCCGGAGCGCGCCAGGAACCGTGAGGAACACGATCACCGACCATGCTGGCAGCTGCTCCGCCAGAATCCCGGCCGCAACCAGGGCGTAAGCCAGTGCGAGTAGGGCCACGTACAATCGTTGCGCACGGCCGGACCCCAGCGCCACTGCCAGCGTCCTTTCCCTGACAGTCCCGTCATAGCCGATGTCCCGAATGTTGTTGGCCAGTAGGACCAGCGCCACGAAGATCCCTATGGGGATCGACGCCAGAGACGGTGCCCAGGCGAAGGTCCCTGTCTGCACCATGTAGGAGCCAAGTGGGATCAGCAGTCCCCACATGATGAACACAGTCGGTTCTCCCAGCGACCTGGCCTTTAGGTCCACTGGGTCGGCGGTGTAAAATACGCTGCCGATTATCCCGGCGGCGAGCACGAACAGAATGAACGTGTTGCTGGCGTAGGCGAGATAGACTCCTGTTGCGAGAGTTACCGCATAGAGGGCGACCGAGAAAGCCAATGTTGTACTGAGTGGCACCTGGCCGAAGGCTGCCGGGTGCAACCTGTACTTGGTCGT
>Ga0187771_10002706_pt1 | contig 12257 bp, 12 predicted proteins | sample 0116_SJ02_MP15_1_FD_133139 | JGI IMG/M metagenome (GOLD analysis project Ga0187771, IMG submission 133139) | Tropical peat soil microbial communities from peatlands in Department of Meta, Colombia - 0116_SJ02_MP15_10_MG | ecosystem: Environmental > Terrestrial > Soil > Wetlands > Peat | place... | reverse complement strand
GTGGAGGGCCGACATCCTCATCAAAGCATCAGACCAGAACGGGATCTACACCGCGGACCCGAGGATTGACAAGAAGGCGAAGAAACTCGACCGCATCACCTACGAGAAGATGAAGGAACTGCTGGGGGGAAACCACAGGCCCGGCATCCACAGCATCGTGGACCCGGTCGCGGTGGGCCACCTCTTCGAATCTAGGATCAGGCTCGTCGTATTGAACGGAAACGAACCGCGCGGCGTCATAAAGGCTGTACATGGTGAAAAGATAGGCACCCTTGTCAGCTAGCCCCCCGCACTCCGAGGTCGTCAGCTGATGGTGACGCTACTTGTCGCCGCTTCGCTTGTCGTGGCCGTCATCGTTTCCTTCTGGTCCTCCCTCATCGAGGCCACCTATCTTACACTCCGTCCCTTTTCCCTGAGCTCGTCCATCGGCGGCGGTTCGACGAGGGCTGCAAAGGCCCTCGAAATCGTCAGTGAGAAGACCAGGCTCGTCAGCGTCACGACATTCATCGACACGGTATCGAACGTCGTGCTCGCTTCAACGATAGGCCTGACGCTCTCGGACTTCTTCGGCCCCATCGGGTGGATTTACAGCGCCGTCGCGGGTTCTTTCGTCATCATGACTCTCCTGTACCTCCTCCCGAAGGCCATAGGCATCGAAAACGCACTCCGGATGTCCCTCTTCCTCGCCCCCTCGACCATCGCCCTGATGACAATACTTGCTCCCATCGCAGTCCCACTGACGACCTTCGCCCGGTCACTATCGGAACGTCTTGTCGGGAAGCCTGGATACAAAGAAGTGGACCTCGCAGACGAGTTCGAAGACGTGGTCACCATGCTCGAAAGAGGTGGGCACATCGAACCCGACGCCGGCCGCCTGCTCAGGACCGCTCTCACTTCCTCGAAGAGCACCGCGGGGGACAGCGTCACTCCGATAGCCCAGATAGTATCTGTGGGCAGCGGAGCCACCGTCCTGGACGCCTTGCAGATAATGGGCCAGACCGGCCATCCGAGGATTCCGGTGTATGACCCAGGAAGAGAGCAGTACATCGGGGCCGTCACTTTTCATACGATGGCGAAGGCGATGTCAAGGGAGCTCATAGATTCGAAGATCCTCGACTACATGGTCCAACCTGCACGGGTATCTGCTGACGAGAGCCTCCCTTCTGTGATGGAGAAGCTTCAGGAGGCCGGGACGACCATCGCATTCGTTTTCGACGGGGAGCGGATGATGGGGGTAATCACCCTCTCTGATATCATCGAGCAGATTCTCGGAATCAAGGTCTGAGTTTCAGACCTTCCGACGAACCGCTAGGCTTCGGCTTTCTTCTTCGGAGCCGCCAGAGAGTTCAACTCGTCGAAGGTGATTGCTCCCTCGGTCAGCGATTCATAGGTTCCCTTCTCCAGGACTTCTCTGCTTGCCCGCCTCAACAGTCCCATGGCCGCATAAGATGCGCTGGGGCCGAAGCTCAGCCTCGCCACCCCCAGCCGCTGCAGTTCCGCCACGGGCGGGAGCCCCTTCCTGACCATCACATTGATCGGGAAGTCCAGCGCTTCGACGTAGGCCGCAATCGACCCGGCGTCAACAAGCCCCATGGGGTAGACGCAGTCAGCTCCCGCGTCCCTGTAGGCCGTCCCCCTCCTGATGGCTTCGTTGAGCCTTGCGTCCTGCTCTCCGGGAGCGAACCTGAACGCGTCCGTCCTGGCGTTGATCACGAACGGCACTCCACAGGTCTTCTGCAGGTCCTTCAGGGCGCGGAGCCGCGACAGCTGATCCTCCAGGGGGACAAGAGCCTTGGTTGTGTGTGCGAAGTCTTCGATGTTCACGCCCACCGCCCCGCATGAGATGACCTTCCCCACCGCCTTCGCCACATCGGACGGCGTGGACCCAAACCCTCCCACCATGTCGGCGCTTAGCGGGACCTCCAGCACCTTCGCGATCCTCCCCACCGCCGACGCGAGCTCATCGATTCCGATTTCCTCTCCGTCCTGGTATCCCAAGGAGACCATCAGACCCGCACTCGACGTCGCAACCGCGGAGAACCCCTCTTCCTCGAACAGCCTTGCGCTCGCCACATCCCAGGCGTTGGGGAGGACAAGCGTCCTCTTGCGGTCGTGCAAGGCCCGGAACTCCTCTGCCTTCTCTGCCTGTGACTTCATCAGCTCCCGTTGGCAGGCGACGGTGATAAGCCTTGGCGAAGACTACGCAGCGGAGTAGGCGTCGACGAGCTGTCGCAGGGCCTTGAGCGGAACTGCGCCGCTCCCGAGCAGAACATCGTGGAACTTCCTTACGTCGAACTTCCCTCCGAGCTTTCGCCGGGCCTCCTGGCGAAGTCGCATCATCTCCAGCTGTCCCGTCTTGTATGCAAGGGCCTGGCCGGGCCAGGAGATGTAGCGGTCCACTTCGTTGACAATGTTGTTCTCGGCCAGCTCTGTGTTCTCGACCATGAAATTGATTGCCTGCTCTCTCGTCCAGCTCATGGCGTGCATGCCCGTGTCGACGACCAGGCGGCATGCCCGCCACGCATCGTAGGAAAGTATGCCAATCCTGTCCACGTCTGACGAATAGAGTCCCATCTCGTCCGAGAGGCGCTCCGCATAGAGTCCCCACCCCTCAATGAAGGCTGTCACCCCGCTGTTCTTCCTGAACTCGGGGAGCCCGTCCAGCTCCTGGGCGATGGCAATCTGCAGGTGGTGCCCGGGAATCGACTCGTGGTACGCGAGCGCTTCCGCCTCGTATCTGGGCCTCGTCTGAGGCTCCGAGGTGTTGATGTAGTACTGCCCCGGCCTCGAGCCGTCTTCTGCAGGCCCCCGGTAGTAGGCGATGGTCGAGTGCTTCTCCTCGTGCTCTCCCATGCGGACGACCTCACAATCGGTCTTCGGGAGCCTGCCGAACCATTTTGGCAGGGCCTTTCTGGCTCTGTCCAGAGCCTCTTCCGCTTTCTCCGCGACTTCGTCGCGGGTGGCGAAATACAACGCAGGGTCCGTCCTCAACCGCTTCTGAATCATCCTTCGATCCCTGATTCCGAACACCTTGTCGCCCAGTTCAACCAGTTCAGAGTTTATCCTGGCCACTTCGTTCATGCCGGTCTGGTGCAGCTCCTCAGGGGTCAGGTCCAACGAAGTCTGCACCCGGATCAGGCGGGCGTAGGCCTCCCGTCCCCCAGGAACATGAAGCAATCCGGGCTTCTCCTGCGGCCGGGCCTTCGGAGACACGTCTGCTTCGAGGAACCTCAGGTACCTTGCGAACGACGGCCTGACGCCGTCCCTGACCGCTTTGGCTAGCCCTTCCCTGAACTCGCGCCTTTGTTCGTCCGACCAGTCGTCATGCGGAACACTTGTTGGCCTCAGCATGGCCCACTCTTCGTCAGGTTTTGCCAGTGTCTGACGGACTTCGTCTGCAACCTTGTCAACGCAGGCCCTGACAGCCACCTTCCCCTCTGCGAGCCCGCGCGATAGGTTCGCCATGTGATCGTTCATGTAGCTGCCCATGGCCGCCCACCTCTTCACCATCGCCCTTCCCTCGTCGAAGGTCCGCACCGGCTGGTAGGATTCGACGTTGGAGAACTCGATCTGGGGTCCTCCGAGAGGGTCGACCGTCCATTCCTCCAGGCGGCAGAGGGTGTAATCCAAAAGCGAGCCCGCGTCGACCAGCAGGGCTGTGAGCGTCAGTCTGTCCGCTTCGGACACGCCAGCCTCCGGTGTCGCATTACATCTGCCTATGATGAATCGGTATCCTTCCTCCCGCCGTCTGCGCCCCTCTGGCGTTATGTCGGGGAGCCTGTCGTCGTAGCGCCGGTCTCCTAGAGACGTCGCGTTCAACGGCTCGTCGGCCATGCGCATCTCCCAGTATTCTTCCGCCAGCTGGTCTACCGAGTAATCTCCTGGTTTTCTCTCCACGGACCTTCGCCTACCCTATGAGCTGCTTTACCCGGTCCATGATGTCTGAGGCGTAGACGGTGGTTCCGCAGTAGGTGCACTTGACGAAGCTTCCGTTCTCGGGCATCGTCAGCGGGGCCTTGCATTGCGGGCACTTGACCGCCTGCACGGAGATCCCGCCCTTGGTCATGTAGTCTCTAAGAATCGAAAAGTCCAGCATGGCCTGCACATCGCTCCTCGTCCTCTCCTTCTCGATGTCCTGCTTCCGCGTCTGAATCTGAGTCAGTAGCGTATCCCTGAACGCGGCGAACGTCTTCTCATCGATTCCTTCCAGATGGTACTTGTTCTCGCCAGTCGTACCGCCGATGGACACGTACTTCATCCACATCCCTCCCATGTTTATCCCTCCGATGGCCTCGAGCTCGATTGCGCAGTCCAGGTAGTACGACTTGTTGAAGACCCCCCTCTCCTCCATGAATACTATCTTCTTTGACGTCATCACCAGGTAGCCGGGTTTCCTCATCTCGACCATCTCGCCCTTCGCATCGCTTTCCATGACCGCGTGGTTGCCCTTCCACGAGAGGCGGACAACCTCGCCTTCGTCGAGGAGAAGCGAACCCTGCCACGGGTAGGCTGGTCCCGCCGGCGCAGACTGGGACATGGGTCGCCAAACAGGACACACGTCATATAAGATTTGGCGCGGATTACTTCATCAGATTCTTCACATTCTTCGAGATCAAGATTACCGCCTCTTCTATGCGCCTCTTTCTCGTTTCGGGTCTCTTCGCCGCCGATATCCAGATCAGGTATCGCTTCCTGTGACTTGGAGCGAAGTGTTCGAAGTTGGCCTGGGCCTCCTTGTTCCTTCTGAGCGCGTCCTGAAGATCTTCGGGAATTGCCACCTCTTCCTGATTGAACTTCTCTAAGAGAGATATCTCGCCGGTCCGCTTGGCGAACGCCTCGAGGCCCCGTTTGGTCATTCTTCCTTCCTTCTTCAGCCTGTCAACCCTGTTGATGTTCGACTTGGACCAGGTGCTCCAGGGCTGCCTCGGGGTGAACTTTCTTGCGTAGCTACGATCATCAATCTTCTTGATGATGCTGTCAATCCATCCAAAGGCGAGCGCCTCGTCGAGGGCGACATCGTAGGAAATGGTAGGTAGCCCCGAATCTTTCTTGTGGAAGACAAGCCAGACTCCTTTCTCAGTTGAACCATGCTTTAGCAGCCACTTTCGCCAATCCGAAGCCCCAGGGACATCGAGGCTCTTCAGGAGGGTTGCCATATCCAAGTCAACTGCGCCCGACGCGTTTTATCGATATCTGGAAGCCGTTCTTTCTTTTACTTCGGCTAATCCTGGGGCAATCTGAAGGCCCCGAGGCTCGATCCTCTCCGGTAGTACGCCTTGGCTCCGACGTGCAGCGCGGCCCTGTCGAACGCGCGCTTGTACGTGTTGTCAGCGACAACCAGCGAACCCGGCTTCAGGTACTTCAGAATGGCCTTCATCTCGAACTCGAAGTGTGCGACGTCGACGGGGCTGTCGTGGCAGTAGAAGTCAAGGGTCCCCAACTCTTCAAGGAGCGGCTTCAGCAGATCTTCACTCCTACCCTTGCGTAGGTCCCAACCCGTCCTAAGCTCCTTCGGCACTGCCCATCCGGAGGTCATCCCCTGCGGGATAGCCCACGATTCGTACCCCTGGGCCACGTCCTTGGCGACTGGGTAATCGATCGAGTGCAAGACCCCGGTGGAATTCGCTTTGATGCCCATCAGCATGAACGACGAGGAAACCCCGGACGCTACCCCGCTCTCGGCCAGGTGGCGTGGAAGGCAGAGCCTGACGAGGGCGTAGAGTTCTATCGGCGCGGGGAACTGCGCGTAGTAGGACTTACCGGTTCGTTTGATGTTGTCCATCAATTCGGCGATTGTTTTCGCCTCAGCAGTTATGCCGGAGACCGCGTTCTCTACCTCGTCCAAAGAGCTCCCTGTGACCTTCGAAATCCAAGGAATCTCAGGGCGCGAGCGACTACCCAGGGCTCGCACTATCACGTCCAAGTCCTTTACCGGCCCTGCGGCCTTGCGTTTCATCTCTGAGGATTGACCCCTAGGAGAACGATGAAGACCTCGTGGGCGAAATCAGCCAGATGAGGTTCCCAGCCTTCGACTTCGGGAGGCCCGTGAAATCGACCCGTGCCATCGCCCCGTTTTCGAAGTCTAGGTTCTTCCACACGGAGTCCCAGTTCAGCATGTCGGCTAGGATGTGCCCCAGGTTGGGAAGATGGGCAACGAGGATGACACTGTCGTCTTTCTTGAGCTTCGAAAGGACCTTGTAAATCTCGGCCGCCTTCGCCTGCGGCTCCAGAGCTACATCAATCACCAGCTTCGCCTTGGGATTCACCAACCGCCTAGTTAGTTCGGCCGTCTGCTTTCCTCTGATCCTAGGGCTCGACATCACGACAGTCGGAACGACCCCAAGCTTCTTCGCTTCTGTGCAGGTCCACTCCACCTGCTTCTTCCCCTCTTCGACCAGGCGCCGCCCCTCGTCCGTCTTGTCCGGCGATGAAGCCTTGCTCTCCGCGTGACCATGCCTGAAGATGTAGACGTTCATGGACAGCATTGAGTCGGGTTGGTGTTAAAGGCCTTCCACGGTCATATGACCTCTGCGGCTCCTCCGCACTGTGACACGGAGACCTCTAGCTAGGTACATTCAAGAATTGAGAGCCTCCAGAGGGCGGCGGCGAGCTCGGTATTGATCATCCGCTCTGTGGACGCTCTGAAGGTGTCAGTTCCGCTGGACCGGCCAGTCAGGTTCGCCACTCGCGTGGTGTCTCATCGCGATTTCACCGTCGTGAGAATCGAAACAGACGAAGGGACAATCGGCCACGGTCTGACCTGGTGGAATCATCCGGCCGACGTGGTCAAACGGCTGCTTGCCCAGCATCTGCTCGGGAAAGACCCACTGGACATAGACAACCTCTGGCAGGCCATGTACAAGGAGGTGTACAGAGAAAGGAAGGGCGGCGCAATCTGCGCCATCTCGGCCGTCGACATCGCCCTGTGGGACATCAAGTCCAAGCACCAGGGAGTCCCGCTCTACAGACTGCTGGGCGGCACCAGGGAGAAGATCCCCGCCTACGCCAGCGACGGATACTATCGCGAGGGCGAAGGCCCATCGCAGCTGGTCGAGGAACTGACAAGATACAGAAAACTAGGAGGATTCAGCTCAGCGAAGATCAAGGTCGGAGGGGTCCCCCTCGAGGGAGACCTCAAGCGCGTGAAGGCGATAAGAGATGCGTTCGGCTACGATTTCGAACTCATGGTCGATGCGAACAATGCCTATGACCAGCAAGGGGCAATCGAAGCAGGACACGGATACGAGCGGTTCAAAGTGAGATGGTTCGAAGAGCCCGTGTGGCCCGACGACCTGGAAGGGGCTGCCGCAGTTTGCGCCGCACTCGAAGTTCCAGTCGCGCAAGGAGAGCTCGAATACCTCGTATCAGGCTTCCAAGAAATCATTCATCACAGGGCCGCGGACATACTTCGGCCCGACGTCGTAATGTGTGGTGGGATCACGGAATTCCTTAGGATCGCAAGTCTTGCCCGGACACATAACCTGCCCATTGCTCCGCACGCACAGCACGATCTCAGCGCCCAGTTGGTCGCCTCGATTCCAAACGGGCTGAACGTGGAGTACTTCTACAAGGAAGCTGACATAATGAAGGACACGATGTTGTTCAAGTCGACTCTCCAGCCAAGAGACGGATTTCTGACTCCCTCCAACGAACCCGGCGTGGGCTTCGCCATCGACGAAGGCAGGGTGAATGAGTTCATCGTCAAGGACGCCTGATACTTTGTGAGACAAGATTCTCAATCAGCCTTGGAAATCCTGCATCCTCCGCACGAACCTTAAGTGCGGGCTATTCAGACGCATTCTATCGACTCTTTGTCCGACCATCATTTCGACCCAAGTGGCAATGCTGCCGGTTCGCCTCGTCCCGGTACAGCGGGTGGGCATCTGGGTCTCATCCTCGTGCTGTTAGTGTCGGCGCAGTTCGCCGTCGTCGTCGATTTCTCGATTGTCCAGATTGCGCTTCCGACCATTCGCACCCAGCTCGCAATCTCTCTCGTCGATTCACAGTTGATAATCAGCGCCTACGGAGTGACGTTCGCAGGCTTCCTCCTGCTCAGCGGGCGTCTCTCGGATATCTTCGGCGGGAAAAGAATTTTCCTCACAGGGTTCCTCGTATTCTGCATCTCTTCCCTGGCCGCAGGGCTTGCGACATCCGAGTTAATTCTGATCGTCGCGAGAATCGTCCAAGGGGTGGGAGCAGCGGTCGCCTCGGCCTCTGGCCTCGCGCTTCTCACGAGAATCTTTGCCCCAATAGGCAGGTTAAACCAGGCCCTCGGCGTTTTCACGGCAGTCTCCTCTGCAGGATTCACGGCCGGCATCCTCCTTGGGGGCGTCCTTACCGAGACCCTGGGCTGGAGATGGATCTTCTTCGTCAACGTCCCCATAGGGGCCCTGGCCACGATCCTGGCATACAGGACACTCCCTAACCTCCCCCCTCATCAGGGGACCAACAGGAGCATCGACCTCCCCGGAGCGCTCACCATCACGACGGGACTCATGTTACTTGTTTACGGGCTGAACGAGGTAGGAAACGGGAATGCATCATTCGTTACATACGCCGCATTTATTCTCGCAGTTCTAACCCTTATCGCATTCCTTCTCATAGAGAAGCGCTCCCTGGCCCCAATCCTTCCCTTGTCTTTTGTCATGCGCCGTAACGTGTTCTTCGCGAACGCCACCGCGCTCCTGACCTTCGCGACGATGGTGCCGTGGGTCTTCTTCCTGACGTTCTATCTCCAGGTTCTGCTCTTCTATCCGCCTCTCAACGCAGCGGTGGCGCAGGTCCCTGCCGCTCTGGTATTCTTTTTCCTTGGTGGGTTCGGCGCTCCGAGGCTCGTCAAGAGGGTAGGAGCGAAGCCCGTGCTCGTCGTGGCGATGCTGACTTTTTCGGTAGGGATGTTCCTCTTTTCCCGCCTCTCGCTCAGCTCAAACTATTGGGTAGACATCTTCCCGACGATAATCTTGGCTAGTCTCGGCGCTTCGCTTTCTGCCACTGCCTCGAACATCGCAGCTCTGTCGGGCGCAAGACGGGGTGAGGAGGGTGTCGCATCGGGGATGATCAACACATCAAGGCAGATGGGAGGGCCAGTGGGGTTGGCCCTTGCAGTGAGCTTCGTCAGCGTGCTGACCCATGGAGTCGGTCTGGCTGGGACCCAGGCTCAGGTTACTTCAGGAGTGCAGTATGCCTTCATCGCCGCGGCGAGCTTCGCCGCTCTCGCGGTCATCACCTCCCTACTACTCTCGAGCAAGTCTCCCCCTGAAGAACGGCCCGCTCGTTAGCAAGAAGACGCGTGAGCACCAAACCCCGGTCAGGGCACCAGGAACATCTCGAGCGGCGATTGTCCTTCGCCAGGGGGTAATTCCCTGTCCGTATCTCCGAGCTCGTGCTGGAGCTGAACGATGTTCTCCTCAAATATCGCAATCAACTGTCTGAGCTGAGCCCTGTCGCTCGTGCTCCATTTTTCGTTGGCCGCCCGTCTATGGGCCAGTTTGTATTTCACTCCCGTCATGGAAGTGGTGTATTCATTGGCATTCAGCTTCCGCACGTTCTGATGGGCAAGTATGTACCAGTGGTATTCGGTGCCCACAGGAGCACCCGAACCTTCGGGTGCATTCCACTTCCTGCGTTTATTCACTTCATAGGCAAACTGCCATTTATCAGGTGCGACCTTCGTCTCCCCCCATTCCCCTTGCTGGTAATACCAGCCGTGGCTACCTCCGACCCTCATTCCGGTGTATTTTCTGCCTTCAAATTCCTTGACGGCATCGTAGCTCGCGGTCATGCTTTCCACAAATCCGCAACCAACAAACGGCCAGACTTGCCAATTTAAGCGGGAACGAAAAGCCCGTCGGTGGGGTCACGGGGGTTGCCGAAACTACTGCGGAACCCTTTGAAACGAGAGCCTCAAGACTTGGGCTTCAGTTGAGACTGTATCTGCTGCCACGCCTGCCTTGCCTCATCCACCGACTCCTCGAACTCGATCGTCGACACATCTCCGAGTTCCTGGTTTAGCACTATTGCCTTCAGCACGCGGCGCATGATCTTCCCGCTACGGGTCTTCGGGAGCACGGTCACGAAGTTGATTTCTTCTATCACGGCAAGCGGCCCGAATTCCTTTCTAACCGTCTCCCGCAATTCCGATCTGAGCTCATCGCTCGGCGAATGGCCAGCCTTCAACGAAACAAACGCTACTATGACCGAACCCCTGAGCTTGTCCGGACGGGTAGTGACTCCAGCTTCCGCCACGGCCGGATGCCGGAGGAAGGCGCTCTCCACTTCGATGACCCCAATCCTATGATCAGCCACCTTGATTATCTCGTCAGATCTGCCGCTGAACCAGACGTATCCGTCCTCATCGACGTAGCCGGAGTCCCCCGTGAAGAAGACCCCCGGGATCTCTCCCAGTACTCTTTGATGTAGCGCGCATGGTCCGCCCAGATCGTCGGGGTCATTCCGGGGAACGGGCGGGTCAACACCACGATACCCTTCTCCGACTTGCCTGCAACGGACCCGTCCTGGTTGCGGATTTCAGCCGAGACTCCAGGAAGGGGGAGACAGGCAGATCCGGGTTTGATGCGAAGGAGACCGATTCCATATGGGTTCCCAAAGATGGGCCCTCCCGTCTCTGTCTGCCACATGTGGTCAATGACCGGGATCCTGTCGCCGAACACCTCTTTCTGGAACCAGGCCCATGCTGGAGGGTTGAGCACTTCACCTGCCGAGAAAACACGCTGGGCAGTCCCCAGATTGAAGCGCTTAGCCGGCTCACTCCCGTAGCGCATCAGCAACCTGACTGCGGTCGGGGACGTGAAAACCCCCGTGACACGGTTCTGCTCCACCACCCTGTAGAACGTATCGGGTCCCGGATGGTCGAGCGCCCCCTCGTACGCTATCGTCGTAGAGCCGAAAAGCAAGGGGGCGTAGACGATGTAGCTGTGCCCCACTATCCAGCCAATGTCGGAAGTCGACCACCACACATCCTGCGGTGTCAGGCCGAAGATCCACTCGCCGGCGCTCCGAATCCACACCTGGTAGCCGCCGTGAACGTGAACCACGAGCTTGGGTTTCGCCGTTGTGCCTGACGTGGGCAGGATGAACGCGGGATCGTTCGCTTCCATCCTTTCAACGTCTGACGGGGACCCTTTGCCCGACTCGAGGAATTCCTCCCAAGAGATCTCGCTGTCGGGTTGAAGACGAGGACTTTCCGGAAGCCGTCGCAGAACGACGACCTTCTTCACGGGAGAAGACGGGTCGCGTACCACCTCTCTCGCAATCCCGAGGATTGGAACCGGACTGCCTCTCCTCCATGTGATGTCCGCGGTCAGGAGAACCCTCGCCCCGGCCATCTTTATCCTGTCGGCAAGGGCACCGACGCCGAAACCGGCGAACACCACGAGGTGCACCGCGCCTATCCTGGTTGCAGCCAGCATCGAGATTATCGCTTCTGGCATGGTCGGCATGTAGATGGCCACGCGGTCTCCTCGCCCCACTCCGATTCCCTTCAGGGAAGCCGCCACACCTTTGACCTGCTCGAAGAGCTCGCGGTATGTGTAGACCCGTTTTTGGCCGAGCTCATTTTCCGCAATAAGCGCCCTATGGTCGCCCCAGCCTCCAGCCACGTGTCTGTCCAGGCAGTTGTAGCTCAGGTTCGTCGTTCCGCCAACAAACCACTTGAAGTCAGGGATGTTGGATTCCAGTACACGGTCCCAGTGGCGAAACCAGTGTACCTTCTCAGCCTCTTTTGACCAGAAGAGGTCTGGATCCTTCTCGGCCTCCGTCATGATTGCCCTGACCGAGGGATTAACAAGGTCTGGCATGCGACGGTCGAAAGCGCGCTCGGCCGCCTTGTAATAAGACTGCATTACATTTCTTGCTTTTGCGAATCAAACGGGGTAAACATCGACGGTCCTGAAGAGCCAGGGTGAGTTCGAGGCTTAGAGGGGCTAGGGGATAATCGATGAGCCAACGGTCAGGTTTGCCTTGCTCACCACACCCGTGAATCCAAAGCCTGCCAACGTCACCGCCCCTCTGACTAACCTGTCCTGACCATAACCGTACCTCAACACAGGGTTGAGTCCAATCCCAAGGAGGGTGAGCTTCCTCTCGTCGGGGGCCACGTCGTCGAAGAGCCTTCGGAGCTTGGCGCCGTCAGTCGACTCCCATCCGACGACCATGCCCTCCCTGATCTCTAATTCCGTATGCTGTATGACCCCATACTTCGTCAGGGAGCGGGTCAGGGTCACCTTCCCGTTTGCGCT
>Ga0187771_10002705_pt1 | contig 12259 bp, 7 predicted proteins | sample 0116_SJ02_MP15_1_FD_133139 | JGI IMG/M metagenome (GOLD analysis project Ga0187771, IMG submission 133139) | Tropical peat soil microbial communities from peatlands in Department of Meta, Colombia - 0116_SJ02_MP15_10_MG | ecosystem: Environmental > Terrestrial > Soil > Wetlands > Peat | place... | reverse complement strand
AGGGCTCCATCTTTGTTTCGGCAACATTTGCGAGCCTCGCGCGCACTAGAATTGGCTGTCCAGAACACGTACGCTTTAGTCGCCCAGACAGTTGACCTTAAGTAGTCTCCAGCTTCGCCTGAAGAGCATTTAGGAGCAAACAGAAAAAAAAAGGAGCTTTGCGAAATTGGCGGGTCAAATTCGCTCCACAGCTGTCAATTCTGGCTGGGTCGGCCACTATTTTGGCATGGAACGCATAGAAACCAACACCTCTGCGCTAGCAGCCAGCGCTGAACAAATGAACGGTAAACGCCACAAATTGGCACGTGTCATCAACATCTCTTTGAGAATGAACTTGAACTATGAAAAAGGGGGCGGTTAGGGAATGGATTGGCCGAAGTAGCTTGACATTATTATGGCGTCGTAGATGTCGACGATTCCGTCGCAGTTTATGTCTGCGTTGGGGTTCCAGTTTGGGCTGTCTGGGCTGGAGTTGAAGGCGGCAGATTGCAGTATGGCGTCGTAAATGTCCACAGTGCCGTCGCCGTTTATGTCACCTGGAATAGTAACCATCATGGCGCCGCCTACGAAGTTGTTGTTAGTCATGTTTGTCTCGCCTGGGACAGGCCAGACGTAAGCGCTTAATGTGTAGTTGCCATATGCAAATCCGGTGGTGTTCCAAGCAAGAGTTACCGTCGCGTTCTGTCCAACGTCCAAATTCAGGAGAACGGAGTCGATTGCGATAGGAGTTTGCAGGATAGGAGGGATAGGAGTCCAAGACTGAGTGGTAGTGTTGTAGTAGACAGTTTGAGTAGCATAGGCTGTCACGTTCACCGTGCTTTCATCGTAGTCGCCATTGTTTGCAACAGTCACGTTTACCGTTGCGGTGAGGTTCTGACCGATTATCGGCATCGGCACCGAACCTGTTTTGGACGTTGTCACGTTCGTAATTGCCACATCATGTTCCAGAAGCTGGGTAAACGTAGCTGTAACAGTCATATTGGCCGTCACGTTAACCGTAATCGGGTTGATGGTTGCTGAAGCATCTCCGCTCCAGTCAGCAAACGTCCATCGTATGCCAGCGTTGGCAGTCAGAGTGACGTTCGTGCCCCAGGTGTAAGTAGCCTGCTCAGGATTCGTTCCAACGGAGCCTTGACCGACGACATTGACTGTTAGAGTATATTGGTCCTGAGTAAAGGTCGCAGTGACGGTCTTGTCGTTGTCCATTACGAGCGTGGCAGGGTTAGCAGAACCAGTCAAGTCGCCGCTCCAGCCTTGGAAGCTCCAGCCGGCAGCAGGGACAGCCGATAACTGAGCAGAATCACCATAATGATAAGGCCCAGTATTATTCAAATTCACAAGACCGGTGCCAAAGATATTGGTCGTCAAAGTATACTGGTTCTGGGAAAAGCTGGCATTGACAACCATGTTTCCTGTGATGATAACCGTGGCGGGATTAAGGGAGCCAAACAAGTCACCACTCCAACCAACGAAACTCCACCCCACCGACGGCACGGCCGTCAACTGAACGGCATCACCATAATCATAAGAAGGACCAGTGTTATTCAACCTCACGGAACCGCTGCCAACAGGGGAAACAGCTACAGTCAAAGTGTACTTCTGCCTTTCTTCGGGTCCCACTGCCGACACATATGGCTCAGGATTGACGTATTTTCGGACGTAAACCCACTGGACCAGCGTGACACCAGGATCATACTGCAGAATACCAACGTGAGCAGTGGCGTAGCTCGGAACATTACTGAAACTGATTTCTTGCGTGCTGCCCAGCCAAATCTGTCCAGTTGCACTTCCACTCGAAGGACACATGTGCACGAGTGTAAAGAAGTCCGTCGTGTCCATTGTGGAACTTACTTTTAGCGATGCCCCGTTGAGAAACACGTCATATGTACCTAGATAGTAGTCCAAGATTTCGTTGTCTTCTCCAGTGTAAGTTAATGCACTTGACTCCATGTCTAAGTATGCTTGGCCACTTGAAGAGGTTTCTTCAACGAGTGTTTCAGCACAGAATCCTCCGCTAAAACTGGCTTGCGTCTGTATGAGACTTGAGCCGCCACTGGCTTGGCTACACACTAGGTTGCCACCTGACAGGCTGTAAAGGCTCTGGGCTGACGACTGCCAAGTGTTTGTCCAGTCGATACTGCTGTCAGCCGAGAAATTGTCGAAAAACAGTAGGGTGTCTGCGCCATTGCTTGTCGTCGTTGCACCGCTATTTCCGTAGTATATGTAGATCGTCGAATTTGAGGAACTGAGATCCTCAGGGTCCCGAACCAAGAAAGTAGCTTGGTTTCCAACCGACACAGATTGAATCCAATAGTTGAGGGGCGTTGCGCCATCGCTCGCCGTAAACCTTAGGTCCCCAAAATTGTCCAAGCAGTGACCGTTCGTCGTCACGGCCACCGTGAGTGCCAATGGGTTCACCGTTCGCATTTCCTGATACCAATAATTTGAATTCTGATCGTCGAAAAGATAGCAGGATACGTTGTCGTCGGCAATGAAGATTTGCGGGCAGGCTTCGTCGTTCGTCAAGATAGGCGAATTTGGACACTCAGCGTAACCGCTTGTCACACTGGTTGAAACGAAAGCGCACACCTCCCAGGGCCCATCGTCAAGCGGCTCTGCCTCACAGAGAAGCCAATAATGCCCGTCGCGATACATGATCGTCGGACATGCCATGTGGCGCAATCCTGTGGAGTTCGATGTCAACACGAGAGTATCCGTTGCGGAGCCTAGGCTTGTGATTGAAACAGAGCTTCTCGCATAAATCGCCCAAGTATCGCCATTGTTGTTTCCGTCTACCCAGAACAGGTACCAGTTGCCATCGTTAGGGTTTAACCAGACGAATGGATTAGTCCAAACGTCATCGGGACTCGTCAAAACTGTTTCATTATAAGTGAAGTTTATTCCATCACTACTGGTCCACCGTACAACGTCCTTGCTGTTCAAGTTGTTAAGGAACATCTCAAAAACGCCGCTCGTGTAAACAACGGAAGGCGTTCGAAAGCTCCCGTTTGTCGAAGCTAAAATTGGATTAAGCGAGTATGATGCCCAAGGCCCTGTTACGTTGTCTGAATAGTAGAGGTAGATGTTGTTGCCTTCGCTGTCAGAATCATACGCCAAATAGGTCCACGTTGAACCGTCAATGCTTGCGTTGCATTGCACGATGTTGGTGGTATGAACTACGTCGAAGCCATGTTGATCTGTTGGATTACCAGAAATCGGATTAGATGGCGCCGACATGCTGTACCATTGGAGGCTGCTAACCGGAGCAGCTTTCTTATACACTGTTACGGGCAATTGGTAGTTTGTGCCTGCACCAGTTGCCGGTTGAACCGTTATCCTCTCTCGGTAAGTCCATCCGGCAAACCAGTTATCGCCAGAACCTAACGCACGCGGTAAGTCTGCAATGAATGCTAACGTTAACGAGCTGACCAATAGAAGTCCAACTAATATTGGAGTATAAACTCTTCTAAAGAGTTTAGAAAACGTAGTTTTTCCCCTTTTCTCTCTCAACCCGCACTTGAAAACGACGCAAAATGAATACTTAAGGTTTCAGGAAGACTCTTCTATCCCAAGGGTGGGAGCACGCCGTCCAAAAGTCGACACCAGACTTTAAAAGAATACATGCTATCCCACTTGAGACAGAGATTTTCATAAGGGAATCTTTACCCATAGGTCTTCTATCAAAGTCAATGCCTCGACTCACTCTCCTTTAGAACTTGCGGAAGGCGCCAATTCGAGGTGAGAATACGCTTCTTTCTCAAAACAAATCCAATAGGCCATCATATTTGGATCCAAATATCCGTGATACATTGAAACCGAGGAGGGGTACCGATCACCATCCCACCTCCACACTTGTACAAAAATTGATTCATTGCCATCGCACATGGACACGGCCTCCGCATGTAAAACGCCAGGTTTCAACTGATCCTCGAACTCAAAGCCCTCGACGACATAGCACAACAAGAAGCCGTTGGCACTCACCCTGCGAAAGAAGAAACCAAACAAAACGATTAACTCCGCTACATACATCAACCAAGTCATAAACGAATACGCAAAACCATCAGCTCTAAAATCATCTGGAGGAATGCCTAGCGAATGGCTTCACATATTAGTCAACAAGAGCGCGGATAAGGAAGCATAGGTCTGTCCATACTATTTGGCCGTAGAGGAATCTTGGTATAGAAGATTTCTCCATAAGGCTTTATTTACAGAGAGAACTCATAACGAGGTGGAGAGGGAGAAGTAGAAGCAGGCTTAGAACAAGGAGGTGAACGTGTGGAGATTTCGATAAACGCAAAGCAGATAATCGCTCTAATCTGGACAATAATCGCTGTGGTTATATCGCTAATCATAGTGCTTGCACTTGGCTATCCGACGTCTGGCAATTACAGCATCTTCGGGGGCCCATGGCAGTACTTGGTAGCGTTGTTCTTCGGCCTCTTCTTGGTGATAACCGTTCCAGTCTACCTGCTCATAGCCCTTTGGCACATAGTTTCCAAGTGGGACACTACATAAGTCGCAGAACTGCCAGCGTGCAGGTTCTGTATCAAACACATCGTAGCGAAGTGGGTTGTATCAAGATTTAAGCACAAATTAACCGAAAGTTGTACTTGTTCATAAACCCCTAGCTTTCTAAGTCTTATCTGCTCTTCATTGATCGGTCTAATCAAGACTATGATCGTCTCCTTGTTCTGTTTTCTTACGTTTTTGTGAAACAAAGTGCTCATGATCGGCTACTGAAGGACTACTCCATAACAGATAAATGAAACCTCTGACCTACAAAGGCCCGGGATGGAATTTGAGCCTTGACGAAATTGAGGCCTTCGCTAGTTCTTTGAAGAGCTGTCCGAAATGCGGTTCAGAAGAAGGATTTTGGCTCGCCGCAAACCGCGAAAGGAGTTATGTCCAATGCAAGCACTGCGGGGCCATTCTAGAGTTTTGTGAGGTTCTACCACCTCCAGAAAAGGCCAAAGGCTCGAAAAGCGCCTTCAGAAAACTAAAGCTATAACGCAAGAACTGAACGTTCGTTTTCTCTTCTCGAACATGTTGGTTCGCAGGAAATCCAAGGCAAGTTCGACGCGTAGATGATAGCAGACTAGAATGCCCGAGTTCTTGAGATGCCTGAGACCTCGGGCAAGCGGAAAATAAAGTCGCCTTCTCCTTTTTCCTCTCAGGTCAAAAGTTAACAATGTCTATCTTCATTAAAACGTTTACTGCACCGTTCAGTATATGTCACTTTTCAACGTATATCCACTTTCCAATTCATTTCGGACAGCGCAATCTAGCGCGCGCGAAGCCTAGATCCGTTCTCGTCAGTGGAACCAAAAGCAAGATCTCTCCATGTTCAGGAAGCAGATGTCGCGGTAACTATTCACTGCCCTCTCCTTTTCGTATCTTCAAGAATGGTTGCGTGTAACATACGTATCGTTGCCAGAAAGTTTTTAGGCCCGCTCTTCGCTAGACTATCTGAGAATCTTGTTGGTGGGCATGACCATCAAAAGTGGCGTTATTTTTGATATCAAGAAATTCGCAATTGATGACGGACCTGGGATACGTACAACCATATTCTTTAAGGGTTGCCTTCTACGCTGCTGGTGGTGCCACAACCCTGAGGGTCAACTGTCGACGCCAGAATTGATGTTCAGAAGAGCTAGGTGTGACAGCTGTGCCGAGTGTGTGAGGATTTGTCCGGCAGAGGTAGTTTTATGCTCTCTCAAAAGAATATCAGTAAACAGGGATCAGTGCAATCTGTGCGGAGAATGTTGCCGAGTATGTCCAACAGGGGCCCTAACGATTGTTGGAAAGCAAGTGAGCTTAGGAGAGGCCTTAAGAGAAATTGACAAGGACTCAATCTTCTACGATGAGTCAAAAGGCGGCGTGACAGTTTCTGGAGGAGAACCCCTTTTGCAACTCGATTTTCTAGACGCTCTTCTCAAAGAGTGCAAAGACAGGGACATTCGCACCGCAGTCGATACTTGTGGCTACACCTCGCATGATGCATTCGACAGAATCAGCGATAAGGTGGACCTTTTCCTGTACGACGTCAAGACTATGGATGAGAAAAAACATGTGAAATACACAGGCGTGTCAAACAAGCCAATTCTCGAAAATCTCAAAAAATTGGCCAAAAATGGAAGTAACATTCAGATTCGTTTTCCTATTATCCCAGGAATCAACGATGACAAGGAAAACGTCACGGCGACAGCGGAATTTGTTGCTTCATGCAAAATAAAGAACATAAGCCTCCTTCCTTACCACAGAGCGGGAATCGAGAAGTACAAGGGCCTAAACAGGGAATACAGGTTGAAAAAAACCCAAACTCCATCGGATCAAGACCTGCATCTACTCGCAGAAGAACTTGAGGTTTTTGGGTTGAAAGTGAGAATAGGGGGAGGATAGCGTGAATGAAAGGGTAAGAAAACTCAGGGAACAGAGCATTAAGACGAAGCCGTATATCACAGCTGAAAGAGCGATTCTTGTAACAAAGTTTTATGAGAGCGACCTAGCGAGCCAGCTGTCCGTACCTGTGCGAAGGGCACTTTCGTTCAAGCATGTGCTTGAAAACAAAAAAATCTACCTAGGTGAAGAGGAGCTGATTGTCGGTGAGAGAGGGCCCGCTCCTAAAGCAGTTCCCACGTATCCAGAGATATGTTGCCATAGCCTTGAAGACCTCGAAATCCTGAGCACAAGAAAAAAGACGCCATATGCAGTTAATGAAGAAACAAAGAGGACATACGAGGAAAAGATCATTCCGTTCTGGAAAGATAGGTCAATAAGAGAGACAATATTCAGTGAGATGTCTCAAGAATGGAAAACTGCTTATCAAGCAGGGGTGTTCACAGAATTTCTGGAGCAGAGGGCTCCGGGGCACACAGCTCTAGACAACAAGATTTACGGAAAAGGATTGGTAGATTTCAAGAAAGACATCGCAAGAAGCATGCAAAGCCTCGATTTCCTGAATGACCCGAGAGCACACGAAAAGATAGAAGAACTCAAAGCCATGGACATTGTAGCGGACGCTCTTATCTGCTACGGAGCCAGATACGCAGAAAAGGCAAAGCAACTGCAAAAAAACGAAAAAAACCACGCGAGAAGAAAGGAACTGAAGAAGATAGCTGAAGTGTGCACTCGTGTGCCAGCTCACGCGCCACGAGATTTCTGGGAAGCCTTGCAGCACTACTGGTTCATTCATCTCGGAGTAATAACAGAACTCAACCCTTGGGATGCTTTCAACCCTGGTAGGCTCGACCAACATCTCTACGCTTTCTACACGAAGGGTTTTGACGACGGAACATTGACGAAGGAAAACGCAAAAGAACTCCTGCAGCTGCTTTGGATAAAGTTCAATGACCAGCCAGCCCCGCCGAAGGTAGGAGTCACGGCAGAGGAAAGCAACACGTACAACGATTTCGCGCTGATAAACATGGGCGGAGTCAAAGCTGACGGTTCGGACGGAGTGAATGAACTTTCCTATCTGATACTTGATGTCATAGAGGAAATGAGGATTCCTCAGCCCAGTTCGATGGTCCAGATTAGCAAAAAGACTCCTGACAATTTCTTGAAAAGAGCATTGAAAATCATAAGAACAGGCTTCGGGCAACCATCAGTGTTTAACACTGACGTCATAATTCAAGAGCTTCTGAGGCAGGGAAAAAGAATCGAAGATGCGAGAAACGGAGGCGCAAGTGGATGCGTTGAGACAGGAGCCTTTGGCAAAGAGTGCTACATTCTCACGGGGTACTTCAACCTTGTCAAAGTGCTCGAGACCGCTTTGAACAACGGTCTAGACCCTGGAACAGGCCAAAAGATTGGACTCAAAACAGGCGACCCTACTAGGTTCGGCTCTTTTGACGAAGTTTTCGATGCGTTCGAGAGGCAGCTCAACTACTTTGTCGATCTCAAAATTAAGGGAAACAACATAATCGAAAGATTGTATGCCGAACACTTGCCTGTACCTTTCTTGTCCCTCCTCATAGACGATTGTGTAGCGAAAGGCAAGGACTACAACGATGGAGGAGCCCGATACAATACGAGCTACATTCAAGGCGTGGGACTCGGCACGGTAACAGACTCGTTGACGGCAATAAACTATCAAGTTTTCGACAAGAAACAGATCGCCATGAGAGAGTTGCTCAAAGCTTTAAAAGCGAACTTCAATGGGTACGAAACTCTCCGTCAGATACTCCTAAACAAGACGCCGAAATATGGGAACGATGATGATTATGCAGACAACGTGATGAAAGCCGTTTTTGAAAACTACTACCAGGCAATAGAAGGAAGACCCAACACAAAAGGCGGAAACTACAGAATAAACCTGTTGCCAACGACGGTGCACGTCTATTTCGGAAGGGTCACAGGAGCCACGGCCGATGGGAGAAAAGCGTTGGAACCCCTGTCTGAGGGAGTGTCGCCAGTGCAAGGAGCCGATAAAAAAGGCCCCACAGCGGTCATAAAATCCGTCTCCAAAATAGACCATGTGAGAACAGGTGGAACGCTGCTCAACCAAAAATTTGCTCCTGAACTCCTGGCCGATGAGGAAGGACTTGACAAATTAGCTCACCTCATTCGCACCTATTTCAAACTAGATGGACACCATATTCAATTCAACGTTGTAGATGCTGAGACCCTGCGTGATGCACAGAAACATCCAGAAAGATACGGAGACCTCTTGGTAAGGGTTGCTGGATACAGTGATTACTTTGTTAATCTCGGTGTAGAACTGCAGAACGAAATAATCAAGAGGACGGAACACAGGTCGTTCTAGGATTTTTCGCTGTCCATAAAGATTTCTGTCTTTGAACCGCATGCTTTGGTTCTTGGAAAAGCCGAGACTATAACTAAAAAGAAGCGAAAAACAGCATGGAAAACCAACGACTAAAAACTTGAATCTTCTGCTTCACAGACCTCAATTGAGGCAAACCAAGGTCATAAGCACAAGAAGGAACAAAGTCATACGGGCGGTAACGATTGTGCTGATCATTGGGTTCATCGCTGCAATCGTATTTTGGCTTTGGCCATCTGCACTTACACCATCGACACCATCAATTGTTGAAGTTACAGCATGCTCCATTAGTCCAAGCAGTGTTAAACCCGGACAATTTGCGACTATAACTTGTGCCACGCAAAGCAAAGACCAGAACAGTACGCATCTTATTATCGTCAAGTTTTCAATTCGACCCACAGAATTGGTCACTTTCACGATGAGTTCTCCTAATACGCTGACTAGTCCTAGTCCTCTTGTTTGGCAGTATGGTTACACTCTAAATCCATTAGCTACATATTCACGGGGGACGACTGTAAACGCTTCTCTGCAGAGCGGGCTATACAGTGCTGGTTACGAGATACAAATCACTTTCTACATCGACAGCAACCAACTTGAAAACAGAACTTTAGATTTGGCTATCAATGAATAGTTAATCGATGTGACATTTCCATAGACAAGCCGTTTTTCTGTTCTAAATTTTTCGCCGGACCACTTTAGGCTGCTCTCTCAGGGTGCTTCATAATTGGCTTTGCTGAAGACTCACAATAACAATAATGGAGTTCTGGTGACAATTTAAACTGCCCTATTTTACACTATCGTCTCGTGGGTTTGCTCTTTAGGGCTATAAGCTCTTGCCTCAAAAAGGAAATCCATCGTTGTTGCGTGTTTTCAGCGGGTGGAACAATTAATGGCTGGTTGCAGTAATCTTGTCTTGGTTACGACTTGGTTACGAAACACATAAATTCGTTCTGACCATTCTAGGAACTCGATTCCCACAACGGGCGGTAGCTCAGCCTGGCAGAGCTTCCGTGTCAGCGGTGAACCAGCAATGTCTAGCTGACGGAGATGCTGTAGATGCCTACCCATGGTGGGTATCACCAAGCCTACCAGGCTAACACAACAGAAACCGGATTGTCGCAGGTTCAAATCCTGCCCGCCCGACCAACGCGATCCGTTGGATCTAGTCGGTGGCACAGACGCGGAATGTTATGGATTTTGGATTAAACACTCTTTCCTCGGATCCGCACGCGCTGGATCAATTGTGGTGATCGTGCTTCTTGAAACATCCTGCAGAGTCGGATGTTGTTGATGCAATAACTGAATTGCAAGTAACCTATGGCAAAGCAGTGATCGTATGCACTATAGGAGGAGATTTCACATAGACTTTACACAGACTTGGTCGAAATGTCAGAGGAAGACTGCATATCGTCTTATAGAATCCCCTGGAGAGCAGTCAACTCAATAAACGCGCTTGTCAAATGCGGCAACGGGTTGGAAGATAAATAAAAGAGAAAGATCAGGACACAGTGAAGTCAGACTGCCACTTACGTTATTTGCCTGTAATCGAAATCGTCTTCCAAGAGAGAATTCTTGCACTTTGTGACGTCCGTCTCTTGTTGCATTAATCTAGTCAAGGCCGCCGTGCCTTTTCTGGGTCCTAGGAGTATTGCTCCCACGATTTTGCCTTGGTGCAGAACGATCTTCTTGTAGATGCCTCTTTGCTTGTCGATTCTTTTGATTTCCTCGTATTGGGGTTCTTCGGAGTTCACTAGTCCCATTGAAGTCAGACTTATTCCCGCGATTTTTAACGTCGTGGACTGTGTTGTCCCGTTGTAAACATGTTTTTCGCCTTCAAGCATGTTTGCCGCTGCTACTCTTGCTTGCTCATTTGCCGGAGGGATTATGCCGAAAACCTCTCCATGAAACTCCAGTACGTCTCCAGCGGCATAGACTTCATCAGCGCTGGTTCGCAGATAATCATCAACGACTACTCCTTTGTTTACTTTGATCCCCGCGTCTGCAGCGAGTTGGACGTTAGATCTCACGCCTGCCGATATCAAAATGAGTTCGCCTGAAACTTCCTTTTCATTATCAAGTGCTACTCCTGCGACTGCCTCTTTGCCAAGGATTTCGGTTGTTTTTGCGCCAAGCTGCATGCCTATGCCACGTTTTCTAAGGTCATCCTCAAGAATCGACGAGCCTGCTTGATCTAACTGCCTCGGTAGCAACCTAGGGAAAATTTCTACAACTTCGACTTTCTGGCCCAGCTTCGTTAAGCAATCGGCAAATTCTAAGCCCAGAAGTCCACCTCCGATGACTATTGCCTCCCTTGTTTTCGTTGCATATCGCTTTATAGCGACGGCATCTTCAACTGTGCGGAGAGTGAAAGTTCCCTTCTTCTCTATCCCCGCTATGGGCGGAACGAATGCGTAGGCTCCGTTTGCCAAGAGAAGTTTGTCGTAATTTGCTTTTAGACCGCCTTCAAGCGTGATTTCTCTATTTGCTGGTTCTACTCGGATGATTTTCTCGCCTAGTTGAACCTTAATGCCGAGCTTCTCATACCAGTTTGGCGCGTAGGGGTAGATCTCTTGCGGTTCCTTTTCTCCCGAGAGAACCTCGTATAGTCTCGGTCGAGGATAGTACAGATGATTTTCATCTGTGTATACTGTAACTTCGTGTTCAGTAGCAGCATTTTGCCGTATGACCTTAGCTGCTGTGACACCTGCCACTCCGCAACCGATGATCGCGAAACGCATGGGAATGCTCACCGACTCCTTGATTGAGATCTTATTAAGTAACCTATTCTTAAGTGTGGTTCTTCATTTTTTGGTGAGGTCTAAAAGCTCTCTTATGTCGTGTATCTCGATCAGGTTGCTAGAATGCTGTTTGGAAGTTCTGAAGGCTGCTGTGAAAAGAATTGTGTCTCGGTCGCGGATGATGCCCATTGAATGAAGCCTGTTTGCAGTCGCAAGAATGTGGTCTTTCTCTTTAACATAGTCGATGTGCACAGGATAGACCCCGAAAGATAGTTCAAGTTGTTTCTTCACGCGGTTATCAGGTGTAACGGCGATTATTGGTTGATCGAGCTTGAACCTTGAGATCATCCGGGCTGTGTAGCCTGATCGGGTTAGTGTGACAACTTTATCTATGGGCATTTCTTGACATATCCTTTGAACAGCCCTGCTTATCGTGTCTGACGTGTTGATGAACCCCTCGTCCTCGACGTGACTTTCAAGTGCCTTTTCAGCTTCGTTCGCAATTCTTGACATCATAGAGACAGATTCTACAGGGTATTGCCCTACTGCTGTCTCTCCTGAAAGCATGGTTACTTCTGTTCCATCCAGTATTGCGTTTGCGACGTCGCTGACTTCGGCTCTCGTCGGAGTCGGCTGGTGCGTCATCGATTCAAGCATTTCTGTTGCAGTCACAACAGTCTTTCCTCTCTGATTGCATTTTCTGATTATTGACTTCTGAAGCTGCGGGACTTTCTCTGGT
>Ga0187771_10002703_pt1 | contig 12263 bp, 8 predicted proteins | sample 0116_SJ02_MP15_1_FD_133139 | JGI IMG/M metagenome (GOLD analysis project Ga0187771, IMG submission 133139) | Tropical peat soil microbial communities from peatlands in Department of Meta, Colombia - 0116_SJ02_MP15_10_MG | ecosystem: Environmental > Terrestrial > Soil > Wetlands > Peat | place... | reverse complement strand
GTTAGGTGTCAAGGAATGCTTCTCGGCCAAGAAGGTACGTGTGTTCAGCGATACCGGGGCATGGAAGCAGACCGCCCTTCGGGTAGCGCTCTTCTCGGAACCGACGCCCGACTATCCGATGACGCTGTTGCAGCGGCACTCGGACGCCATCGTTACCGCAACAGAAGAGACTGCCCGGCATCCGATTAGCGAAAACCCAGACTGGGAGCTGTTTTAGGAGGTTGCATCGTGCGTGCCTTTCGGATTGATGCTGACTCGCCCTACAGAAGAGTACTCGGTATCGGTGGTGTCGGCACGGGCATCTTCTTTGCCCTCGAAGGTGATCACACTTTGGGACGCAGCGAAAGCAGACCTGGCCGGTTGCTCGACGTCAAGGACTATTGCAAGCTGCACATTGTAAGCCACTACATAGCCAGACTTCTGTTGGCACGCCCTTCGGGCTCTCCCTTTCACGTCGTTCCAATCGCGAAAGTAGGGAACGATGCTGCCGGACGGGATATGCTGCGCGCGATGCGCGAGGTTGGCATGGACACGCATTTCGTTCAGTCAATTTCGGGTCAGCCAACACTATTCAGTGTCTGCTTTCAGTATCCCGACGGCACCGGTGGCAACATTACAACCAGCAACTCGGCGGCTGCTACCCTCTGCGATCACGACCTCGATGCGCCGATGGAACTCGCTCGCACCGGGGGCACTATCGCGCTTTGCCTGCCGGAAGTGCCGATGCAAGTGCGCGAGCGCTTCCTGCATCTGGCAAAGGCTGCGGGAGCGTTTTGTGCGGCGTCGTTTGTGTCCGCCGAAGTAAAGCACGCCAGGGACTGCGGCATGATTGAGAGGTTGGACTTGCTTGCGGTTAACGAGAACGAAGCTGCAGAGCTGATCGGATGCCCAATCTCGTTTGCGAATCCGAAACCTCTTGTGGACCGGTGCTTGTCGTTGGTTCATGACTCGTATCCGAATCTCCAATTGGTTGTCACCGGAGGGGCGGGTGGTGCGTATGCGTTCGCTAACGGTGTCTTCAATTACTGTGCGGCGCCAAAGGTAGCAGTCGTCTCAACCGCAGGTGCAGGGGATGCACTGTTAGGGGCTTTGCTCGCCGCGGTTGCTGCCGGCATACCCGTGACCAAACCAGGTATTCGCAGAAAGGACCTGCGGGATCGGCCAATCGAAACGGGTCTTGAGCTTGCCGTATTGCTCGGAAGCTACAAGGTCTCGTCGTGCCACACGATTCACCCGGATGCTTCTTTGTCTTCTCTGGTTGAATTCGCAACTAAGTTAGGCGTGACGTTCGCCCCTGAGCTCGGACAGTTTTTCTGCGATCAGCAAGGCAGTCCCCAAGCGGGTGGCCAAGGTCCCGAAATGAGCGGTGTGGTTGAGGCGCAATGAACAAGAAATGGTGCTGGCCGCTGGATCGCGTTGAACACCAGATGAGTTTGTTCTTGACAGTCGAGCAAATGAGGCGTAATTGTTTGAGGTAAAACGATAAACCTGGAGGGTTTATGATCGACAAAGGGGTAGTTCGGAGCCGCTTCCTGCCGCGGAGGCCGAAGGATAGTCCGCCGCTTGGAACCGCGGGGAGGATCAAGCAATTGCTGGGGCAATCGACGTGGAAGTTGGCCATTGCTGCCCTAGCCGTCCTGTTGACGCTGGTGCTGATGGATGGCCGATCTGTGGCCGGCGTAACTGCAAGTATCTCCGGAACGATCAAGGATCCCATGGGCGCTGCCATCGTGGGAGCGAAAGTTTCCGCCATCAATACTGATACCGGTATTACTCAAACACAGCTGACTAACGCGGAAGGCTTTTATTCGTTCTCTTCATTGTCGCTGGGTCATTATGAAGTTCGTGTGGAGCAAGCCGGATTCAAAGCCTACCAGCAGACCGGGCTAGTGCTCGACGTAGACTCGGCGCTGGTCGTCAATGTCGCGCTGCAGGTCGGGCAAGTCAAGGAGACGGTGGTGGTGTCAAGCGCAGCGGCGCACGTGGAGACCTCCGCCAGTCAGATGGGTGAAGTCATCGCCACCCAGCAGATCACCGGGGTTCCACTCGTCACGCGAAGCTATACCGACCTACTGGCTCTGCAACCGGGAGTGGCTGCGTCCTCCTCGGGATTGACCGGCGGCGGCGCTGGCGGCGCTGGCGGTAACTTCATCGCCGCGGTTTGGGCTATCCCCTTGGTCTCCGGCTCGCTCAACGCGGGAAACCTCTCGGTGAATGGCATGCGAGAAGCAAATAATGGGTTCCTGCTGAATGGAGCTACCGTACAGGAGTTCGGGTTCGGCGGCACTGCGGTGGTTCCCAATCTGGATTCGATTGCTGAATTTCGCATCCTGACGAACAACTTCGATGCCGAATACGGTAACTACAGCGGTGGGCAGATCAACGTCATCACCAAGTCCGGGAGTAATCAGCTCCATGGGAACGTATTTGAGTTCCTGCGCAACACCGACCTGGATGCCGCCAACTACTTCGACCGGGGACTGCGAGGAGCGTATCACCAAAATCAGTTTGGTGGCACCTTCGGCGGGCCAATCAAGCGTGAAAAGATCTTCTTTTTCGGCGATTATCAAGGAAACCGCGTGGTCCAGGGGCTGAGTTCAGGTCTCATCCCGGTTCCAACACAAGACGAACGCAACGGGAACTTTTCTGCGCTTGCCAGCCAAATGACCGGCAAGGTAGCCGGGTTGGCATGGGCAAGTCAACTCTCGAACGAACTCGGCTATCTCGTCCCTGAAGGTAGGCTGTATTACACAGCAGGATGTACCAGCACAGCCGTGTGTGTATTCCCGAACGCCACAATTCCAACCAGTGCGTTTACAGCCCCGGCGAAGAACCTGCTCAGTTACATTCCGCTTCCCAATGGAACAGCGTCAACCGGCCAGCCTGCGTTTTCCACTTCTGCGGACTCGCAGACTCTCCGCGATGACAAGACCAGCGGCCGAATCGATGCCAATACACACATAGGAACCCTTTCAGCGTATTACTACTTCGACGACTACACGTTACACAGCCCTTACTCCGCAGGGAGTTTTCTACCGGGATTCGGGACGTTGGGTACAGGGCGAGACCAAGTAGTGAATCTGGGAGACACCAAGACGATTGGTAACACTGCCGTCAACGAAGCTCGGATTGCGTTTGTCCGCATGAACGACTCGTTCAACAATCCTGAAGGGGGAACAGGAATTTCGCTCGGCTCGCTCGGGTTCGTGATCGGCGGCAAAACCGGCATCGTCCCCCTAACTCCGGCTTCGGAAGGTGTGCCCCCAATTCAATTCAACAGCTTTTCTATGGGGCCTCCACAAACTACAGTCAAGGCATTAGCGGAGAATACCTTCCAGGTCCTGGACAATTTCAGCAAGGTGACTGGAACTCACACCGTGAAGCTGGGTGGGTCGGCTCACTTCACTCAGCAGAACGAAGAGATCAACAATGTATCGAACGGGAGCTTCCAGTTTTTTGGAACCGAAACGGGCATAGATTTTGCTGACTTTCTGATCGGGGCGCCTACGTTTTACGTGCAGGGGCAGGCGCCGGCGGCATACGGCCGCAACCATTATGCCGGATTTTATGGCCAGGATAGCTGGCGTGCCCGTTCCAATCTCACGATCAATTACGGTGTGCGGTGGGAGTTCAGTTCTCCGTGGTCTGAGAAGCACAACCAGATCGAAACCCTTGTCCCGGGCTTGCAGTCCCAGGTATATCCCGGCGCACCGACCGGCTGGGTTTTCCCTGGTGATCCGGGGATTCCCACCACGCTTGCACCCACGCGCTACAACAATTTCGCGCCTCGTGTTGGGATTGCATATTCGCCCAACGTCGAGAAGGGCATACTGCGCATGCTCTTCGGGGAAGTTGGCCAGACTAGTATTCGTGCAGGATGGGGATTGTTCTTCACTTCCTTCGAAGGTGCGACGAACTTCAATGAAATTGGAGACGCTCCCTATGGTTATTACTACGTGAGCCCAGCGCCGCCAGCATTCACCACGCCGTTTGTGGATCGCGGCACTGGAAAACCCGAGGGACAGAAGTTCCCCGTCGTCTTTCCTCCATATGGCGTCTCAGCGAAGAATCCGGACAACTCCGTAAACTGGTCCGCGTTTTTGCCGATCTCCAGTTCGCCTGGCTTCTACTACAAGAACCAGTTGCCCTATGCGGAGGATTATGAACTTTCTATCCAGCGGCAATTCTCCTCAAAGGCCCTGCTGACGATGAGCTACGTAGGGACACAGGCACATCGGTTGCTATCAACCATGGAGGCCAATCCCGGCAATCCGGCCCTTTGTCTAAGCATAAGCCAACCCAGCGAGGTAGCACCCCTTACGCAGCCGTGTGGGCCTGGGCTGGAAAATAATGTGTTTACCACTGCCAGCGGTCAAACGATCAATGGCACTCGGTCGCCTTTTGGGAATAACTTTGGCAGCGACGGCTACTTCAGGACTATCGGCCAATCTGGCTACAACTCTCTGCAAGTCAACTTGCGCAACATGAGCGGGCCATTGCAAGTGTCGGCTGCGTATACCTACAGCCAGTGTTTAGACGATGCCTCCGGGTATGGCGAGCAGGTCAATCCGTTCAATCCCAAGCTGAGCATGGGCCTGTGTGCGTTCAATATGACGCACAATTTGGTGATTAGCTACAGCTACAACCTTCCCTTTGATCATTTCCGCGGCCCGAAGCAACTTACGCACGGGTGGCAACTGAGTGGCATCACGCGATTCGCTAGCGGCGTGCCTGTCACCATCTATGAGATGGACGATCGATCCCTGCTGGGGACCGCATACTCCGGACCACTGCCGATAGCGATCGACACACCTAACTATTCAGGGGGAGCAGTACATTTCAATGATCCCCGCACCGGGCAACCCTATTTCGACGTCTCTCAATTCAGTCAAGAGACCTTGGGGCAGTTGGGAACCGCCAGGCGGCGTTTTTTCCACGGCCCCGGGATCAACAACTGGGACATGGCGCTGCTCAAGGACACAGGGCTGACAGAGAGGATGAAGCTTCAGTTCCGAGCGGAATTCTACAACATCTTTAACCACACCCAGTTTGCTGGCGTTCAGGGCAACTTCAGCGCTACGAACTTTGGCGCGGCGACGGCCGCTCAGCCACCGCGCATCGGGCAGCTTTCTTTGAAGTTGCTGTTCTAGAGGGGTTCAGGTTGCCCGGACAAGCAGGTGCTGGTCTTCTTACCCAGAGGTGGCAGAGAATGGCGCCACCTCTGGAATGACAAAAAAAGTTCACTATACTATCCGCCCATATGCCTTGGCAGATGGGCGTCTTCAATATGGGGAGAAAACAATGAAATATCGCACGCTCGGTCGCACCGGTTGGAGAGTCTCTGAGGTCAGCTTCGGCGCCTGGGCCATCGGTGGTGAATGGGGAAAGGTATCCGATGCAGAGGCGCATGCCGCGCTGCACCAAGCCATCGACTCAGGAGTCAACTTCATTGACACCGCTGACGTTTACGGCGGGGGTCGCAGCGAGCGCCTAGTTGCCGGGCTTAAGAAAAACCGCAAAGAGGAAATCATCGTGGCCACCAAAGCGGGACGGCGCTTGCCTTGGCAGGTGGCCGAAGGTTATGACCGCAAGAACCTTACGGCATGGGTGGAAGACAGCTTGCGAAATCTTGCAACCGACACTCTCGACCTGCTGCAACTGCATTGCCCGCCTACGGAGGTCTACTATCGGCCGGAAGTGTTCGGCGTGCTGGATGATCTGGTAAAGGCGGGCAAGATCCGTTACTACGGAGTCAGCGTGGAAAAGGTGGAGGAAGCTCTGAAGGCGATCGAGTTCCCCAACGTCCAGACCGTGCAGATCATTTTCAATTGTTTTCGACAACGCCCGGCGGAGTTGTTCTTCTCACAGGCGAAACACAGGCAGGTGGGGATTCTGGCGCGCGTGCCGTTAGCCAGTGGACTGCTCACAGGCAAGTTTCATCGCGATTCCAAGTTCGCGGACGATGATCATCGCAAATTCAATCGCCACGGTGAACAATTTGATGTTGGCGAAACCTTTTCCGGGGTGGACTTCAAAACCGGGCTGGATGCCGTCGAAGAAATAAGACCACTCGTACCAAAAGGTGTCTCCATGTCGCAGTTCGCTTTGCGTTGGATCCTGATGTTCGACGCCGTAAGTTGCGCGATTCCCGGCGGCAAGCGGCCGGAGCAGGTTGCGGATAACTGTCGTGCTTCCGATCTTGAAGCCTTTACTCCTGAGGTTATGGATTCAATTCGTAGGATCTACGACAAAAGGATTCGCGAACAGGTCCACCAGCGTTGGTGACCGCTAATTCTCTCTGCACGCAGAGCGGACTGATTACACTTTTTCATCAGCGCAGGCGGGAGGCCACGCAGCGGCTCTCGCCTGCGTAAACTACAAAGCGTTGATCGCGCAGGAAGCCGATCAGAGTCAATCCCATCTCGCGCGCCAATTGCACAGCCAAACTCGAGGGAGCCGAGACGGAAATAACCACCGGAAATCCAGCTGCCAGCGCCTTCTGGATGATTTCAAAGCCACCACGGCCGCTCACCATCAGGATGCAATCTGACAGGGGCAACTTTCCCGCCAGCAAGGCCCAGCCAACGACCTTATCCACGGCGTTGTGTCGGCCCACGTCTTCGCGAATGGCGATCAACTCTCCGCTTCGATCGAAGACCGCTGCGGCGTGCAACCCGCCAGTGCGGCCAAAAATGGCCTGCGCGCCGCGAAGCTTCTCAGGAAGGCCGCAGACCAGCTTGGCATCGATTTCAAAGCCTGGCTCGAGACGCTTCAACCGGCGCAGCCGTATGGCTTCAATTGACGCCTTGCCACAGACACCGCAACTGGAAGCAGCAAAAAAGTTCCGTTGCAATTGCTCGCGGTCGAGGTGAACTCCGTCAAGTTCAATTTCCACCAGGTTGCCGTTGGAGTCTCCGTTCGCTGTGCCTTCGCGAAGCGCAGAAATCTGACTTGCGGTCTCTATCAGGCCTTCAGTCAGAAGAAATCCGGCTGCTAACTCAAGGTCATGCCCGGGAGTGCGCATGGTTACGGTCAGAGGAGCATGATTGACGCGGATCTCAAGTGGCTCTTCGACGACGAGGTAGTCTTGCATGCGGCGCGGGTGTCCGTCCTGCCATTCGACGACTTGAGTGACGTTCACGCTAGGGTTTTGGCCAGGCATGAGTGCTGCCTCCTTAGACTCGCACGGACCGTAGCGCCGCCGTCTCGGCGGCTGTCTGGTGGGCGTCCCCGCCCGCCGCGCCGATTGTAATGCATGCGATAAGTCGTGATCTGCAGCGCCAGTCTCAAATCCCCAGCAAATTCGGCTGCAACTTCGCATACCGATGCTCCTCGGCCCAGAGATTCAGCGGGATCGTAGCCAGCTCGTCCACCAGCGGAACGGCGTGGCCATTCTTGGTCAGGTCGACGGTCTTGATGTAGCGCTGGCAAGTGTCGCATGCCTCGACGCGAACGTACGGAAATTGGCTGGCGGTGTAGACGGCAAGCTTCTCTACGTTTTCCTCGCTGCACGCGGGGCAGAGAATCCGCCCGAATGGCCATTCGGTCGAACACAGCGAGCAGATCAGAAAGCGCTTGCCACCGTCGCCTTCTGGCCGGAGAACTCCAACCACGGGCTTCGCTGAGCAAAACGGGCAAATCGCCTGAGCTCCGCTGCCAAGTGACCGCTCGGCTTGGTCAGCAAGACACTCAGCGTAGGGCTGCAAGAAAATCCACGCCAGCACAGATTCCGGGCCGACCGGAATGAAATCCGTAGCTTTCTGCCAACAAGAGGTAAGCGCTTCTTGCCGTCGGCCCTCCCCGCCGGTCCTCAAACGCCGCGCGGACTCCACAAACGGAGCGGTAGCGAATGTTTCGATCTCCGAGAGGAATCCCGGAAACTTCGGCAGCAGCAGATGGAGATTCAGCTCTTCGTGGCGCAAATTCGACATCCGCTCACTCGCGGCACGATCGCAAGCCTCTTCGAACTGAGAGTAAAGCACCTTCTGCAGACTTGCTATGCGCCTGTAGAACTGTAGCACCTCATCCGCGAAAGGATGGGCAACAGCCAACTCATCCGCCCGCCGGATGCGCTGCTCCCACTTGGATCGGATCATTCCGCCGCGCGGGTCCCTTTCCTGACCTGCTCGTACCAAAGCCGGTGATGAGTCTTGGCCCAGGCGGGAGACACTTCGCCACGAATGATCGACGTGAACCCGCCGCGCACCATAGCTGTCCCCATATACACGTGAATAATGAAGCCGCCGATGGTCGCCAGCGCCGCAACCACATGTACCGCAACCGACAAATAGCGCAGCCAGCGCAGGCTCCATGGGATGGACTCAACCCACCACAGCCCGCAGCCGGAAAGCAGCAGCAGGATCGCGCCATAAAACATCAGCCAGAAGAATAGTTTCTGACCCCAGTTGAAGCGCCAGATGGGAGGAAGATTCTCATCCTCATTGCGGATGTAATGTTCGATCGCTGCATGCCAGGCGCGGTCTTCTTTCGTGATAATCATGTCGCCCCGCCAAATCTTGTACATCCAGAAAACCGACGCGGTAAAGACCAAGCCCAGCCAGGGATGCCAGAAGCGCGCCACCGGTCCGCCGCCAACCAAGACGGCCAGCCAGAACATATAGGGCGACCAGAACGCCAGGCCGGTGACCAGGCAGTAGATATAGGTCAGTCCGGCAATCCAATGGTTGACGCGCTCGCCCAGCGTGTAGCGCAGAACGCCGCCGTCCTGGCCTCCCGTACGCACCGAGGAGACGACTTGCGAGACGCTCATGGTTGCCCTCCTCTTCTATCCTTCCAGCCATTCACATGCTTTGGCCCGAAGCGCAGGTAATGCAGAGTCACGCCAATGATGCCGCCCAACATGGCAAGATTGCCGATCCACTTCGCGGGACCTTTCCACAGTTGCACAATCCACGGAATCTGCGGATCCTTGGGCAGGCCGCCGTAGGCCTCAGGGTTTGTGGCGTCATGCAGCACGTAAATGACTCCAGTCCCTCCGACGCCCGGCGGATCGTACACGCCTGCTTTCTCGAGTCCAAAATTCTCGCGAAGCTGCTGCGCCCGTTTTTCAGCGAGAAATAGCATGTCGTCTTTAGTTCCGAAATGCAGGCAACCCGTAGGGCACGACTTGATGCACGCCGGTTCTAGTCCTTGTGAAACGCGGTCGGAACAGAGCGTGCACTTGAACATCTTCTTGGTAGCCGAATTGAACTTGGGGATGTTGAACGGGCAGCCGCTGACGCAATAACCGCAGCCAATGCAATTCTGCTGTTGAAAATCGACGATGCCGTTCGTGTATTGCACGATGGCGCCGTCGGCCGGACAAGCCGCCAGACAGCCTGGCTCCGCGCAGTGCATGCACTGATCCTTGCGCATCAGCAGCATGAGCGCACCGTCTTCGCGCTCGTGTTCGTTGAACTTGATCAGGTTCCAGTAATTCCATGCCGTTTCCGGCATGGTCTGGTAGCTGTTGTTGAAAGTGGTTTCGCTGAAGGTGTAGCCGTTCCATTCGAGGCATGCCACCTCGCACGCTTTGCAGCCAATGCAGGTAGTGGTGTCGACCAGCTTACAGACCTGCTCGGAGCGCTCTACCCCGGCTCCGGGCGCCGGCCCCGCATGGCCGGAGATCTTTCGAATTTGCAAAGTTGCCTGGCTCATGCTTATGCCTTTTCCACCTTCACCAGAAAACCCTTGAACTCTGGCGTGTGCGCGTTAGGATCGATCACAGCCGGCGAAAGGCGGTTAGCGAGAGTCCTCGCGTTCCTGTCGGCGTCTTCCTGAATACCTCGATAGCCCTGATGGATGGGCAATCCGATCTGGTACACCTTCTTGCCGTCGATGGTCATGGGCTTAATGCGCTTGGTGACGAAAGCCTTCGCGACGTAGTAACTGCGCGCGCTGGTGACTTTCACCTTGTCGCCGCCCTTGATTCCCAACTCCTGCGCCAGCTCAACCGGCATTTCCACAAACGGTTCCGGGATGAGTTGTACATTCACCGGATTGTTCTTGGTCCAGTAGTGGTAATGCTCAGTGAGCCGGTAGGTGGTGCAGATGACGTTGAATCCTTCGGTCGGACTGCCGTATTTATCCGCAGCAGACGTGAACTTCTTGACCACCGGGCTATTTGATTGGTTGGGATGCAGCGGATTCTGCACTGGGCTTTCAATCGGTTCGTAGTGCTCGGGGAACGGGCCATCGGCAAACAAGGCCAGGGGCGCGAAGATGCGGCCAACGCCTTCGGCATTCATGATGAACGGGCCCATGTGGTCCTGCGGCGCAGAGTCGGCTTTGAAGTCGGGCACGTCGTTGCCCACCCATAGCTGCGCCGACTCGTTCCACCAAACTTGCCTGCGTTCTGCGTCCCAGGGTTTTCCCGACGGATCGCACGACGCCCGGTTATAAAGAACGCGCCGATTCGCCGGCCACGACCATGCCCAGTTCTGGTACACCCCCATGCCGGAGGGATCATCGGTGCCCCGGCGCATCAACTGAGGCCCAGCTTCGGTCCAACAACCGCAGTAGATCCAGTTGCCGCAGGATGTAGTGCCGTCGTCCTTCAGCCAGGCAAAGCCGGGCAATTGTTGGCCTTTCTTGATGACCTGCTGCGTCTTTGGATCAGTCACGTCCGCCAACGCCTTGCCGTTGAACTCCTTCGCCAGCTCCGACAGCGCCGGATGCCGCGGATCGGTGTACGGCCAAGTCAGATGCAGAATCGGATCGGGAAACTTTCCTCCGTCTTTCTGATACAGTTCGCGCACCTTGAGAAAAATCTGCGCCACAATGTCTTGATCAAGCCGCGCGTCGCCGGGTGTGGGCAGCGCGGTATTCTTCCATTGCAGCCAGCGCGCCGAGTTGGTCATCGATCCATCTTTCTCGGCAAAACCCGCGCAGGGCAGGCGATATACCGTGGTATTGATGGTCTTCATTTCGTCGGCTGAGATTCCCGGCGCCTTCCAAAATTCGCTGGTTTCGTCCGGATAAATCTCGCCCACCACGAGGAAATCGGCCTTCTTCAGGGCTTCAATGTTCTTCTGCGAGTTCGGTCCAATGGCCACGCCATTCATGCCGAAGGCGAATACGCCTTTGACCGAACCCTTGTACATGCTGTCCCAGATTTGGGTCCAGGAGTAGTTGCGGTCGATCTTCGGCAGATAGTGGAATGCCCAGTCGTTGTCTTTGGTCGCCGCGTCACCGAATAGGGCTTTCAAGTGGGAGACCACAAACTTCGGCATGTTGCCCCAATAGTTGAACGAATCCCACGGCGCCGGTTTGGAAGCCTTCGGTGTTACGCGATCCAGGTAGGTCTTAAGATCGACATCGGTCGGTACCGGAACCTTCAGGTAGCCCGGCCAGATGTCGAACACGCCGCCCATGTCCGTCGCGCCTTGAATGTTGGCGTGTCCGCGCAGCGCGTTCACTCCGCCGCCCGCGCGCCCAACGTTGCCCAGCAGCAATTGCAGCATCGCCGCCGTACGAATGGTTTGCGTGCCATAAGAATGCTGCGTCCATCCCACCGCGTACAGAATGGTGGCGACTTTCTTCATATCGCCGTCTTTGCGAATTGACGTGAACAGATCGGCGCATTTCAGAAACTGGTCTTTGGGGATGCCGGTGATGCGCTCGACCATCTCCGGCGTGTAGCGCGAATACTGCTGCTTCAACAACTGAAACACGCAGCGAGGATGCTGCAACGTCAAGTCGTAAGCCACTTTCGGAGGAAGCATCGGCGGCTTAGGCGGCTCACCAGGCTTGGGCGCAAGCGAATGGGCTGAGCCAGGGGCAACACCTCCCTGATCGTTTCCCTCTTCGTAATTCCATGTGGACTTATCGTAAGTGTGCGTTGTCGGGTCAAAGCCCGAGTACAGGCCATCTTCCGGCAGCTTGAATCCTTCCTTCACGATGAACGCTGCGTTGGTATAGTGGGCAAGGTAGTCTTTGGCGACGCGGTTGTTTTCGATCGTGTAGCGGATAACGCCGCCCAGAAATGCAATGTCGGAGCCGGCACGAATCTGGGCGAACAAATCAGCCGTGGCCGCTGTGCGCGTGAAGCGCGGATCGACCACAATCATCTTGGCATTGTGGGTGCGCTTGGCCTCAATCGCCCACTTGAATCCACAAGGGTGGTTCTCAGCAGGGTTGCCGCCCATGATCAACATCACGTCGGTGTTCTTGATGTCGACCCAGCCATTGGTCATGGCCCCGCGTCCGAATGTTGGTCCCAAACTTGAGACCGTGGGGCCGTGTCAAACCCGCGCCTGGTTTTC
>Ga0187771_10002702_pt1 | contig 12264 bp, 11 predicted proteins | sample 0116_SJ02_MP15_1_FD_133139 | JGI IMG/M metagenome (GOLD analysis project Ga0187771, IMG submission 133139) | Tropical peat soil microbial communities from peatlands in Department of Meta, Colombia - 0116_SJ02_MP15_10_MG | ecosystem: Environmental > Terrestrial > Soil > Wetlands > Peat | place... | reverse complement strand
GGAAGTACTTCAAGCCCGTAGTGAATTCGCTCTCGGTGCTTGCTGACTACTAGCTCACGTTCTCCTGTCAATGTCCGCAAACGCCTCTCTCTCCAAATCCTCATTGAACATGATTCGACCGATGTCGCCTCTCAATCTTCGAACGTCGCGCATTCCCATTGCACTCAGAATTTCGATCAGTTGATCATGCCAAGAAGCGAGCAGGTTAACGAGCCGTTGCTGGCCCCATTGGAAATCGAACTTTTCGCCCTTTATCCTTCCCGTCTCCGCAGACTCGCATTCACCCATGAACTCTGCCTGTAGAGCGACCGGGATTGTCGTGTCTAAGGCTACAAGATCGGCGCCACAGGCGATGGCCTTCGGAACGTGTTCGGCGAGCGTAATTCCGCCGCTGACGATTAGAGTGACGTTGTCCCTCAGTGCTTCTTTGACCAGCGCGCCGTGAACCGACCGGATGAGATCCTTCACGAACATGCTGTTTTCGCCATCCCATCCCCTGCCATGATAGTTGGCGCACAGGTGAATCACGTCCACTCCATCCCTCGCCAATTCCGTAGCGAGACGATCTGCCTTCTTGCTCAACGGCAGCCGAATGGAAATGGGCAACGTTTGGTCAATATCTCTGATCTGTTGCACTGCATTGCTATCGTACTCCGGAAGTTCCACAGCTGGTGCACCTGTGATCGCGTCATGATTCAGAATTACATTTGAAGGCGAAACGAGGGGCATGAGGTGCCCGCTATAATTCCCTAGAAGTCCTCCGGCCTGTTCGGGTGTAGCGATGAAAAGCGTTCCGACCTGTTTTGAAGCAAGGGCAATCGATTGCAGGATGGATTCATCATTTAGGGCCGCGGGGAGGTAATCGAAAATTATTGGGAGTGGTATTTCGACAGTTCTGGAGACGTGCGTAATGATTTCATTCGTGACCTCGAGGAACTTCGGTTTGCTTCCTAGGTCGACGAGTGTAGAAATGTACTCTCTCCCATACACCCCGTCGCGTGTGGGCCTCACGATCTCCGACATGTCGGTCCAAATGCCGTCCCATCCAGGGCCTGCGAAACTCCCCTTATACCCCATCCCCTTGATCGGGATCTTTCCCGTAGACGCTTCGTATGCAACTGTAGATACTGGGGAGTAGCTTGCTCTGCTCGGGTCATCAGGAATCCAATATGAGTCAGCGAACTTGAAGAACTCAGGGTTCCTTTCGACATGACATATGCCCGGGTTCTCTTGCACACATCTCATACAACCGGTACATCGATCCTTGATAGGATGGAAACCGCCGAAACGACCACTGAATGTACCGTAGATGCAGGGTCTGCTGAGCAACGCGTGTCTGTATTCTTTGCCTCTTAGTTTGAAACCGAGTCGGATGGTTTCGCGGAAGAGCGCAGTAGCTAGGCCGATTTTGCTGACTCTCGGATTGAAAGGGCGCGGCTGTTTACGTCGTGGCGGAGCCTCTTTGGTATCAATTTTGAAACGGTGATATGAGCCCAGAGCGTTCAAGGATACAGAATCCTTGTTTTCGCCAATCTCGCTCGCGTTCATAGCCTGTTCTAACAAATACAGCGCTTCACCGAATACATTCTAATGGTCGGCAGCACTAAGTCTGCACGCATATAATGTTTTTGACGAAATTAATGCACATTTGGCACACTTTATATGCCAATACTATACGTTTGTCCATTGACCAGGCGAAATGCATGTCTAGCGTTGAACGCATGAATATCGATGCCATTGACAGAAAGATCCTCGTAGAACTAATCCGCGATTGCAGGAAGTCTTACCGCGCAGTGGCCAAGGGAGCTGGAATATCCGTGGGCACGGCTCTAGCTAGAATCCGCAGAATGGAGAAGATGGGAATAATCAAGGGCTATGCAGCCTTCCTCGATCACGAGAAACTGGACTATCAACTCACGGCAATCGCGGAGATCACGGTGTCCAAAGGCAAACTGCTTCAGATGGAGGAGGCGATCAGCAAATTGCCAAGTACGTGCGCGGTCTATGACGTTACGGGTCTGACAGATGCTCTCGTCATAGCCAAGTTCCATAGCCGTGAAGAGTTAAGCAAGTTCACGAAGAGCGTGTTAGCGATGCCTTTCGTTGATAGAACCAATACACATGTTGTTCTAACTACCGTCAAAGAAGACTTCCGTCTACTTTAACGGAAAACTAGGAGGACGGTCTGTCACGTACTATTCATTTGATTGCTGGTTTCATATTCGCGCGCAACAGCTGGCAGCTACAATCCTACCCGGTCGAAGCCAGATAGGCGGTTGATGGAGCAGAGAACTTGCGATCGATTCTCTTCGATGGACTATGGTAATCTGAGAAAAGGTGTTCTTCTCAAGGAGTAGTGCTGAAGGTTGTTCTACTCTTTCGTAACATAGATGCCTGAGGCTACGTCCAAGCTCAGAGGGTACGAGTTTGATCCCACTTTCACAAGCATTGGCCCTTTGAACGGGGCCTTCTCTTCAATCTCAATTTTTACGCCAGGGAACATTCCGAGACCAGCCAAATAACGCAGAAGTTCCGTATTGGGATCGGGTATCCTGCTTACGATGGCCGTCTCGCCATCTCCAAGCTCCGATAATGGTCGGTCCTTTGATGGAGGTATTGAACCAGTCTCGCTGGGAATTGGGTTCCCGTGCGGACAGGTCTTTGGTTCACCCAGCGCTTGCTCGATAGACTTCGCCAGTCGGTCACTTATCACATGCTCTAATTTGCATGCTTCCTCATGTGAATCCGTCCAGTCCAGCTTCAAAACGTCTGTCAGAAGCTTTTCTGCAAGTCTGTGCCTCCGGAAAACCGAAAGCGCAAGTTTCAACCCTTCGCTAGTGAGCTTGACACCTTTGTAGGGTTCACGAGCAACGAGGCCTTTGGATTCAAGTACCTCAAGAGTATTGGTGACACTGCCAGGAGTGATACCAAGGATATTCGCAATATCACCAGTCCGCGCCGCACCGTTCTTGGATTCGAGATTATAGATTGTCTTGAGGTACATCTCTGGAGCAATCTGGAATTCATGACTCAAATGGCGCCACGCACCTTGAATTTCGCCACTCGCATCGCAGAATGAGGTTATTCGTAGAAAGATTCTTGGCATGTATTATAATTGTTCTATAGGCCAAAGCACCAAGTCATCCTGCTAGGGCGGCCGAAACCTCAATTGAGAGGAAAAAAGCCAGAGAAGAAGCTTTTCGGGCGAGACAGTCCACCCAAGGGATACCCCAGAGATCAGTCAGTTTATGCGGACCCAGAGAACTGGAGATATCCCCTTCATACACCTTGGAACGCGAAAACCGCGCGTCGCTATTTTGATGAACCTTCAAACCGAGCTAAGTACACTGAGGAAGAACAGGCATACATCGATTGGCGCATCGATGAAGCGTTGAACCGGTTCGCACAAACCAGCGGGTTCAGAGGAGCTAAACGTCCTAGCCCTAAGCCACCCGCACAAAAGAAAATCGAACAACTTTCCCTCAACGAGTTACTGAGAGCCTTTCTCGGCACCGCGAGGCTCAAACGGGCAGAGGAAATCGAAGATTCACTTGTATCGATCTCAAATATGACTCCAGAGAGAATCGATGCAAAGGTCAAGGAGTACGTAGTCTACATCGATCTGAAGAATCACACAATTTCCCATGACTGTCAAGACTGGCGCAAGAATATGGATTCCAAAAACATGTGCAAGCACCTCGGAAAGCTACTCCTCAGCTTGGAGCCGAACAGAGCGATGGATTTGCTGCGGGATATTCTCAAGCACATAGACGAATGGAAGTTCACAGCTCCCTAGAGGGTCTTCAAAGCGAAAAAGGTCACATGCGTTAACCTCAAGCTCGCACAGATAATAGCGCACTCAGATCAGGCTCGGCGCTTCGTTATCATGCTTAGTATTTCGTAACCGTGCTTCAAGGTTCCAAGCTTCCCTGCCCGTCCGTAGGATTCTGTGAATCGCATTGACCCGTCAGGGCTCACTCCTGGGCCCAACAAGAGTATTGGGACAGGATCATCGGTGTGCCCCTTCGCGGAGCATGGGGTTGAATGGTCTGCTGTAACGCAGACCACTGTGGACTCTAGACTGCCAAGTTTTCCAAAGAAACCTGCGTCAATATCTTCTATCGACTTGCGCTTGCCATTGAAATCGCCGTCATGCCCAGGTTCGTCAGGTCCTTTCAAGTGAACATAGACTAAGTCATGGTTACGAACAAGCTCCATTGCCCTGCGCGCACGCTGCGAATATCCTTCCAGGCTTCTGTCTGGCGGAAAAGTCACCGTTTCCATCCCTATGACTTTCGCGATCCCAAGCTCTACGGGCATATCTGCAATAGCAACCGATCGCATCCTGAACTTGTCTCTCAGCTTCCTCACTTTGGGGATCTTCGTGCCAGCGTCACGCATTAGGAGAAAGTTAGCGGGAAGATCACCTCGTTCCACGCGGTTAAGGTTTGTTCGATGTTCTTTCAAGAGATCATGCGCACGTGCTGCGAATTCGTTCAAGAGCTTAGCGGTCCGCAGAGCGATTTTAGTTCTGGTTAGGGCCTCGCATTTCGGGACTGGCGCGGGAAGTGTCACTGATTTGGCGATCGTCATCTTCCCCTTACGAGCATAACCAGGATCAAGGTTTGAGATGGCGCTGGAGAATTTGCCGCTGCGAAAGACAAGGGAGCAGCGATGGCCGATCGTGGCTTTCAATTCGAACTCGGACAGCTCTTTCAGTCTGGGGTTTTCGTTGATAGCTCTGACAAGTTCCCTAGCCTCATCTGTGGAGAGATTCCTGCCAGCTCGACGATCAACTATTTGCCCATCTCGTACGGTAGCGAAGTTGCATCTTAAAGCTAGGTCGCCGTCTTGGAAATCAAGCCCGCTGCCGAGAGCTTCGACGACCCCTCGTGACAAGTCCAGCCGGGAGGGATCGTAGCTGAGGAGAGAGAAAACACCAGCATCACTCTCTGGCGCAATTCCTTTCTTAACCGAGTAGACTATGCCCATTCTGCCCTTAGCCGCGAGCTGATCAAGATTCGGAGTGGAGGCTGCTTCCAAGGGCGTCTTTCCTCCGTACTCCGGAACCGGCCTATCTCCAACTCCATCCAGAACAGCGTAGAGTATCGTATTGGACAACGTGAATCACCGCAAGCTGGGCCTAGTTAACGACGAGCAGGTTCAACTTCAATATTGCCCTGGCGATTCTCGCCTTTTGAAAGAGCGGCCGTTGTGGTACAAGTGGACTGGTTCGCGTGACTTTCCATATATATTGATTAGAGTTGTACGTAGCAGATGCGGACGAGCAGTGAAAGAAGTGCTTGTCGAGAAAATCAAGACAAAGATAGTATGCACAATCGGGCCTTCAACGTCCTCCCCGCAGATGTTGTGGCGCCTAGCGAAAGCTGGCATGAACGTGGCTAGGCTAAATCTTTCTCACAATACGGCAGCTGAGCACACTGCAAACGTTCGTCGCATACGTCTAGTCGCAAGAAAACTCAAAACTCCTATTGGCATACTGTTCGATATTCCCGGCCCGAAAATCAGAGTTGGAAAGCTCGCCCCCGACCCAATCAATCTCAAGACAGGCTACCAAGTGACTCTTACAGACCGACAGATGCTAGGAGATCAGAAGACTATCCCAATCAGCCATCCCAGGTTCGTCCGTGCTCTGAATAAAGGTGACGTAGTCTTCCTTGCGGATGGAACGATACGACTGACCGTGGAAGCCGTCAAGAAGAACGATGTATTTTGCCGTGTAATTAGAGGCGGCAGCCTGTTTTCTGGCAAAGGCGTCAACATACCCGGCAAAAAGCTTGGCCTGCGACCACTTACTCGAAGAGACGTTTCACTTCTCCGATTCGCTCTGAAACAAGGTGCAAACTTCGTCGGCTTGTCCTTCACTACAACCAGTGAAGATGTCATCAAAGCAAGAAGAATTATCACACAAGCCAAGAGTCCTGCCTGGATAATTGCGAAGATCGAGACACGTGAGGCTGTTCAGAATTTCGACGAGATCGTACAAATGGCCGACGGTGTAATGGTGGCGCGTGGCGATCTCGGTGTGGAAATGAAAGTCGAAGACATCCCTATCTTGCAAAAGCAGATAATCTCAAAGGCGAACGCAGCGGGCAAGCCGGTCATAACTGCAACCCAGATGCTCGAATCAATGGTCATAAACCCAACGCCCACACGCGCGGAAGTAACCGACATCGCCAATGCTATCTTTGACGGAACCGATGCCATCATGCTGTCCGAAGAAACAGCCATCGGACGGTATCCACTAGAGGCCGTGGAAGTCATGAAGAAAGTGGCGGCGGCCACTGAGGTAGCTCTACCCTATAGGAATTTCTTGGAGGCAAGACGACCATTAGTTGAAAAGACGCAGGATGCTATTGCTTTCTCGGCGTGTGAAGCCGCCCTCGACCTTGATGCGAGTTGTATTGTGGCAAATACTCGAACTGGTACAACCGCTCACAGAGTATCTAAGTTTCGTTCGTCGATCCCCATCGTTGCACTGACTTCCAGCGACTCTGTAATGGATCGACTTTCACTGCTGTGGGGTGTCTACCCGCATAGGGTCAAGCGGCTTTCAACCACGTCGGAAATATTCCGTGCCGCGAAAACTGAGGCGATGGCTAGCAGGACCGCTCGTTCAGGTGATAGGATCATCGTGGTTTGCGGAGATCCATCTACACCAAGGGGAACAACAGACCTTCTGCGCATACAAACCGTATAATGAAGAAACTGGGCACTTCGCATCTTGTGAATCAAAGATAGGTTTATCCCGAACCCAAACCGATTCCCTCGATGAGAAAAGAACCAATGTTCTCTGGCTCATTCAACACTTCAGTTACCTGAGCTGAGCATCATGACCACAGGGAAACAAGCACTTCTGTACAGGCAACTGCCGAATTGCAGAGTCAGGTGTACGGCCTGCGCCCGTTACTGCAACATTCCGGAAGGCAAAATCGGACTGTGCGGTATCCGCGGAAACATAGACGGCAAGCTATGGCTCTTCGCCTACGGGAAGATCATCGCTGGTCATGTCGATCCCATTGAGAAGAAACCGGTAACCCACTACATGCCCGGAACAAAGATTTTCTCAATCGCGACTAGCGGCTGCAACTGGCTTTGCTCCTACTGTCAGAACTTCGATATCAGTCAGCGGCGCAAGATTGAGGGAACAGATGTTACACCTGAAACGGTGGTTCAGATGACGAAGCGCTATCGCTGCCAAGGTCTTGCTTACACATACAATGAGCCCACAATCTTCATGGAATTTGCTCACGACATTGGGGTTCAAGCCCGAAAGGAAGGACTCGTCAACATCTTCGTCTCGAACGGATATGACACACCTGAGGCTGTGGATATGATGCGGGATTTCCTAGATTGCATAACAGTCGACTTCAAAGGAAACGGAGAAACTTCCTTTGTACGCAAGAATATCGGTATCGCGAACGCTGACCCAGTCTTTCAAACATTGCTTGAAATTCGCGATAAGACCAAAGTTCACATTGAGATCACCGATCTGATCGTTCCAGAGATTGGAGACGACTTGGGGGCGGCGAAGAGGCTTGCCTCTTGGGTGTACGACAACCTGGGCCCGGATACCCCCATCCATTTCCTGAGATTCCATCCTGACTACAAGTTGATGCATCTTCCAGCCACACCCATAAAGACCCTTGAGAAGCATTATGAAATCGCTAAGAGCGTCGGACTGAACTACGTCTACCTAGGTAATGTTCCCGGGCATCCGTTCGAACATACGTATTGTCCCGCGTGCGGGAACGTGGTCGTGGAAAGATTCGGTTTTGACATAGGAGGATGGCACCTCGATGAACAGAATCGGTGCAGCTATTGCGGCAATGAGATCGCCATTGTGGGCACCTTGAGCAACGCCATCAATGAAGATCGATATGTCCCCATCGTTATGTAAACGTGGCCAAAGCAACAGTCTCTTGGAGACTCAGTTAGAACGCCGCGAATTCCACGGAAGCAACTCTCAAGGCACTACGCCGCGGAGTGAGTAGGAAGTGTTTGTTTTCAGGTCTTCCCATTTAGCTCTTCCAAGTACTTGACTACAAAGCGCCTGGTGTAATCTTCCATATCCAACTTCAAGGCTTCATCAGGTTCTATCCACAAGTATTCCTGGAGTTCTCTACCGTCCAATTTTACTTCCGAATCCAGCGTTTTGCACAAGTAGTCCATGAAGATGAAGTGCTCATGCTTGTAGTAGTTTGCAGGATAGATTGCCTGCTGTACAAGAAGCAGTTCAACTGGTTCAACGTCTAGCCCTGTCTCCTCTTTGACCTCCCGCTTGATCGCGTCTTCGGCAGGTTCACCTAGTTCTATGTGCCCACCTGGGACAGTGAACTTGTTGTTCCATTTACTCGAGCGAACGATAAGGACATCCCCATTGGGATTCACTACTAACGCGCCTACGGTTGCTTCTGGATAGAGCTGCAAGTCAATCACACGCTGCTTTGCAACTGAGAGGCAAATTGCTCACGGATAATAACGCTATGCTAATAGCTTGTGCAGTTCTCTCGCTCTTGGACTCGACTACACTACGATGCGCCCACAATAAGTGCAATACGTGACATTGGGTTCGATCTCTCGTCCACAGTACCGACAGAACCATCTCTGAAACGTGACTTGCGGGGGCGTGAGCTGAAACGGAGGCAAGCCTTCGACGGGTATCTCACTGACCACTGCAAGCGGGATGGCAACCAGCACAGATAGCAGAATGGAGATCAGGAAAGGAGTTCTGGGATCAATTAAAGTCCACAATTGACTTCCCAGGTACGGTGCGGCAATCGCACCCAAACCTGCAATCGTCGTGATGAAACCAATAACCGAGCTCCTTTCCTGAGCCTTGGTGATGTTGGACATGAGAGCTTGATTACCTATGAAATAAAACTGAACGAAGAACCCGGAGACTGCGAAGACCCCTATAGCGATGTAAGGGTTCGGAGCATATATCCATGGGATTAGCAACAGCCCCGAGAATATGACAGCTATGATCATCATTCTCCTCAAACCTAGGCTCTTTGAAATTCGACCCGCTCCGAAGGCTCCTCCCATTGACGCAAGATAAGAGATAGCGATCATTATGGCAAATTGTCCCACGGACAACTGCAACTGTTTAACCGAAAAAAGCGCATACAGAGCCTGGCCAAGACCCGAAGAGAAATTGAACAACAATAGTGCTGTCGTAACCAGCCAAACATTCCGCGACATGTGCACGTTGAAGAAGCTGTCACGACGAATCGTTCTACTTGATCTGGCCTCAGGAGGGAGAGTTTCACGAAGAAATCCCAGTCTTGCGAGAGCTGCTGCAATCCCGACGGCTCCAATTACGAAGATGTTAAGTTGAAACCTTCCTGGATTTGGAAGATAGCCGCCGACGAGGACCCCCACTGTCAAGCCCAGGTATGCCAGAAACCAAAAAGTGCTGAAGGCGTTGCCACGCTCTTTCAAGTCAACAGATTCGGCAAGCGTTGAAGTTACAGCGGGTTGCACCAATGTCGCAAAGAAATAGCCAGCGAAGAGAACGAATAACGCCAGCGTCCAAGTGCTGATCCCCGATAATGCTAGAAACAGTCCAAATCCAATCAAGCCACCGACAACTATGGTGGTCTTCCTGCCGATCTTGTCGGCTAGAAATCCGCCGAAGATAGACAGGTTTGCCGCAATCGCTATGCCAACGTAGACCAATCCGATCTCTGGAACCGTGGCCGCCAATGTCAGCAGGTACAGTGGAATGAAAGGTTGGAATGTCTGTGCTCCGAAATTAGTGAGAAGACCAGTTAGGCCCATTACAAGGACGTTTCGCTTGAGAGATAGAAAAGTCTCAACTGCGCTCATCACACGGTGCGGGCGGCGCTCCAATCTAGCCCACCCCCGAACTGAAAGAAAACGAATTCGAAGTTACCCGCAAGAAAGCTTAGCTCTTCTGCATCGAAGTGCCAACCACTGATACAACCGCAATCAATCCGCCAATCAACAGTATAAGCGGCTCCTGTGTTCTAAGATAAACTAAAGCGGTGAAAGCGATGAGGGCGGTCAAACCGGCGACGTTCAGTACCACGAGTTTTGTCTCTGGTCGCACGGATAGAATCACCTGATAATTGACCGGATTCCTTGATCCAGTATATTTCTGTTCTCATGAGTGCATGGGTAGGCAGCAATAAATAAAATAGAATTAGCTTGAGAAGTTCTGTCTTCCGCAAGCACCAAAAAGGAAATCTTGGAGACCTGGCTTGATCTGATGAGCCCTCATAGCTTGTATCAAGAGCCGCTGGCTGCGTCCGCCAGGTTCTCTCCTGACATCGTCAGAATGGTAGGCGAGTTGTATGGCGACGCCAAGGACGATGTGCTCGAGGCGCTTGCAAAACCTGTGAGCACGTACTATGTTCGTTGCAATACATTGCTTGCTTCGGCGCGTGAGCTCCGGGATAGGCTTGAAACTCTCGGGTTCAAAGTTGATCAGAATCCTGTGATACCTGAGGCTCTTGGTATTCATGTCGAGGGTCCGTTTGAAGTCCCTTTGACGGGCAAGAAAATAGTCGTTGATAAGCGCACAGCCGAATCTTCGCTACAAGGAGCCAACATCTACGCGCCCGGAATTTTGAACTGCAGATCTATGTGTACAGGAGATGAGGTCACCATCGTATCTGAACTGAACGAGATCATAGCAAGCGGGAGAGCTATGATGAGCGCAAACGATGTTCTGACATTCAGACAAGGTTTGGCTGTACGAGTGGACCACTGTCGATTCAATGGTCCACACATCAGAGAACTTCCCGAGTTTTCTCAAGGATTACTGTATCCACAATCTCTTGCTGCAATGGCAACTGTGCGGGTTCTAGATCCGAAACCGCATGAAACGATTGTAGACATTAATTGTGCGCCAGGTGGAAAACTGTCGCACATAAGCCAATTAATGGATAATTGTGGCAGGGTGTTTGCTTTCGACAGAAACCGAGAGAAGATAGCACAGGCGCGCCTGAACGTGACTAGGCTTGGCTGCCGGAATGTTGTGCTTTCAGTTCACGACTCAAGGTACCTAGACGAGGATTTTCCAGACCTAACAGCAGACCGCGTGTTAATCGACCCGCCCTGCAGCGCGTTGGGGATAAGACCGAAAGTATACGATTTCACTACCCTCGACCGCATAAACCATCTCGCAGATTACCAAAAGCAATTCATCAAGTCCGCCAGTAGAATTGTCAGACCCGGCGGAGTTATCGTTTACAGCGTCTGCACCTTCACCCCCCAAGAGTGCGAGCAAATCGTCAAATTCGCTAGAGAGGAATGTGCCCTTCAGGTTATTGATCAAAATCCATTTCTTGGCTCGAATGGATCTTCTTCCCTTGGACAAGCGGCCAGCTTATGCCAACGGTTTCATCCACATACCCATGAAATCGGCTACTTCATAGCGAAATTCCTGCGATAAACAAGAAGCTATAACACTCGAAATCCGTTCCCTCCTTGTGGGAGACTATGGAATTTCCAGACACAGTCATGACCAAAAGCAAGAAAGGTAAATTGGAAATCAGGAGTCTCGATCATCGCGGTAGCTACGTAATTTGCAAATACATTGATCCAAAGACAATGAAATTGGCTGACACAAAACGCAAGCTAATGCTCAAGGACGAAGAGGGAAACATCAGAGAGTATTTCATTATTCCATTAAAGGATCCGAAGCGAGCACTACTGATCTTTCCAGAAGCAGAGGAGAAGGACCGCCAAATTTGGAACGACAAGCTAGGAAAAGCTGAAGAAATCTGGGAGAATAAGAAGTCTATGGCTGCGTAACATAGCAGACTAGGCAAGTGAGCATGTCGATTGCCTAACTTCACTCACGAGACACAAACATACTCGTTTCATATTTCAGGCGCTGAGGTCAACGGACCACTGAACCTGCAAGAGACTGTTCTTAGCGCGCAAACCTCGGAGCCCGAATGGCTGGGAGACCAAACATCACTTACAGATGTCGAGGTTCTGGATGGCGCTCCTATCAAGTACACAGTGCGCCAGATAGGCGATGTCAACGAATTCACCATCAATGTCGACCTTATAGGTTCAAGGATTGAGGCAGAAACGGTGGATCATGTAAGATCGCATCTGAAACATGTTCTAGGGCTAGGGGACGATTTGCCGTCGTTCTACAGAACCTTCGCAGACGATACAGCCCTCTCGCCAACATTCTTGAGACTCAGAGGACTCCGATTGATGCGCGGCACCAACCTCTATGAGAGCCTTATCTTCTCCATG
>Ga0187771_10002701_pt1 | contig 12266 bp, 12 predicted proteins | sample 0116_SJ02_MP15_1_FD_133139 | JGI IMG/M metagenome (GOLD analysis project Ga0187771, IMG submission 133139) | Tropical peat soil microbial communities from peatlands in Department of Meta, Colombia - 0116_SJ02_MP15_10_MG | ecosystem: Environmental > Terrestrial > Soil > Wetlands > Peat | place... | reverse complement strand
GCTCGCTGCCGATGGAGTAGATGTTCTGATAGACGGCGTCGGCCGTGCCCTGATACCACTGCTCGCTCACCCGCTGCATGGGAGGCAGCACTTCGATGAATTCGCCCATCTCGCGGGCCACGATGTTCCAGCCTTCGCGGATGTGGCGGTTCAGGGAGAGCGCCTTGTACTGGGTGAGGATGTAAATGCGGCGCAGGTCGGAATTGACGCAGTTGGAGAGCGTGACATCAATGATGCGGTAGATGCCGCCGAAGGTAACGGCGGGTTTGGCACGGTCGCGCGTGAGGGGGTAGAGGCGTTCGCCCGCGCCGCCAGCCAGCAGGACTCCCAGCGTGTCTTTCATCAGACGACCGAAAAAATGAAGCTCGACCCTGGTTTACACCGTGGGCTTGGCCTGGGGAATAGCCGCACCGCGACGATGCCTGCAAAGAGCATTCGATGGTAGCACAGCAGGGCGGGCTGCGGCAGGAGATGATATTTGCGCGGAGGCGGCGAAGTCTTCCGGTGAAGCGTTGCCTAGTTCGTCCACGGCGGAGCTCGTTGCTAGATCCATAAAAGGCCAACGGCTACGAGGCCAACCGGCACCACGTCTCAGCCTCGTGCCTGTGGCTCAGCTAGGTACGGTTGGAGTCCCACTAATTTGCTTGACTTATAGCGAAGGCCCCCCGTTGCCCGCTGTGACAGCTATCACAGGAGGTCGCGCGAGTCTGTGGAAAGACAGCCGCGGAGCCAATGCTCAACGCGAGAAGAAAGAGCGGAGAAACGCGACAAACGCACCCAATCAGCCAGTCAATCTTTCCTTTCTTCGCCCTTTTCCTGATCGATCTTGATGCGCAGAGATTTGAGGAACTTGAGGTCCTGCTCGCTGATTTTGAACTCAGGGTTGCTGGAAAGGGTGGTCACGAGCGAAGTCTTGTCGGTGGGTTTTTCTCCTTGCTTGCTGACGCCGATGGTGGCCTCGAGGACCAGAAAAATGTCGTAGCCGCCGTCCTTGATGCGGGAGACAACTTCGGCGATCTGGTCGGAGTCGGCGAGCGACTCGTTGATGGCTTCGCCGAGTTCTTTCATCAGCTGCTTCAGTTGCTGGTCCACATGGCCCCCTCAGTCCCTATACGAGGTTACTTTGCGAGTACGATGCGATGGCCGCGATCGTGGCTCGGGTTCCATCAGCAGAACTCATTTAGATGTGTGACCGGAGCAGCGTGTTCCCGTGCGACGGCCGCGCACCAACTGTGGCCATTGTAACGCCGGACACTGGTAAAATCGAAGCGTGGCCAAGGTTTCTTTCATGCGCAAGCTGGGGGTGGTGGGGCGAGTGGCGCTCCAACAGCTTGGACGGAGCCGGGTTGTGGCCGCGGTCGGGCAAGCGGCACAGACCACGGCGCGCTCCCTGGGGCGCGTGCTGCACCAGTTATGGCTGGAAGTAACCGGATCCATTTTTCTGACGTTGGCGGTCGTTGGCGGAGCGAAGTTCGTCAGCGAATACGGCAAGCTGCAGGCGGGAAAGACGAGTCCGGGCCGCGTGGTACTGGCGGCATGCTTCTGCTTAACCTTCGCGTACTTTGGGGTGAGCTCGTTCTGGCGCGTGTGGAGGAAAGGATAGACTCCACCGCGCAGGTTTTTCTCCCTCGCGGTACCAGGTTTTCTTGCGGCGTAAGATTCTTCGTCATGAGCAGCAAGCTCAAGAGTGATGTGACGCAGCCGGGCATCGCCGCTCAACCCCAAACTCATCCTGGCAGCCCTGAAACTTCTTCACATATTGCGGTGAAGCCTTTGTACACGCCCGCGGATCTCGAAGGCCACAACTACCAGAAGGAGGTCGGCTATCCCGGCGAATATCCCTACACCCGCGGCGTGCAGGCCACCATGTATCGCGGGCGGCTCTGGACCGTGCGGCAGTATGCCGGCATGGGCGACGCTGAGGAATCGAACAAACGCTACAAATACCTGCTAGCGAATGGGACGACGGGGCTGTCCGTGGCTTTCGACTTGCCGACGCAGATCGGGCTCGACTCCGACAGTGCACTGGCGATGGGCGAGGTGGGCAAGGTCGGCGTCGCGATTGACTCCATCGAAGACATGCAGCGGCTGTTTGATGGCATCGACCTGACTAAGATTTCCACATCGATGACCATCAATGCAACGGCGTCAATCCTGCTGGCTCTTTACGTGGCGGTGGCGCGGCGGCAGGGTGCGGACATCCGGCAGCTTTCGGGCACGGTGCAGAACGATGTGCTCAAGGAGTACATCGCGCGCGGCACTTATATTTATCCACCGCGGCAGGCGATGCGCATCATCACGGACATGTTCGCCTGGGCGAATGAGAACGTGCCGGATTGGAACACGATCTCGATCTCCGGTTACCACATGCGAGAGGCGGGATCGACGGCGGTACAGGAAGTGGCTTTCACTCTGGGCAACGGCATTGCCTATGTCGAAGCTGCGATCAACGCGGGGCTGGACGTGGACAAGTTTGCGCCACGGCTGTCGTTTTTCTTCAACGCGCACAGCAACTTTCTGGAAGAGGTTGCCAAGTACCGCGCCGCGCGGCGGATGTGGGCGCGCATCATGCGGGAGCGGTTCCAGGCGAAGAGTCCACGCTCGTGGATACTGCGCTTCCACACGCAAACGGCGGGTTCGACGCTGACAGCGCAGCAGCCGGAGAACAACATCGTGCGCACAGCGATCCAGGCGCTGGCTGCCGTGCTGGGCGGGACGCAGTCGCTGCATACGAACTCCTACGACGAAGCGTTGGCTCTGCCGACCGAGCAGGCGGCCCGCATTGCGCTGCGGACGCAGCAGATCGTGGCGTATGAATCCGGCGTTCCGCAGACCGTGGATCCACTGGCGGGGTCCTACTATGTGGAGGCGCTGACCAACGAGATTGAGAAGCGTGCGGTCGAGTATCTGGAGAAGATCGAGGCCCTGGGCGGCATGCTGAAGGCGATCGAACGCGGCTACGTGCAGCAAGAGATCCAGAATGCAGCGTATGAGTACCAGAGGAAAGTCGATCACGACGAGGCTGTGGTGGTAGGAGTGAACCGGTTCACGGTGGAGGAAGAGAAGCCGATTCCGATTCTGCGGATCGACGAATCGCTCGAGCGCAAGCAGGTGGAGCGGCTGCGGGCGTTGCGCACGCGGCGTGATGCGGACCCCTGGAAGGCAGCTTTGGCGAGCGTAGAAGATGCGGCCCGCGCGGGCGCGAACCTAATGCCGCGCATCATCGCAGCGGTCGACGCGAGTGCCACGGTAGGCGAGATTTCCGACACGATGCGGAGAGTCTTCGGCGAGTACAAAGAGGCGGTGGTGATGTAGGTAGCGGGCTGTGAGCTGGCAAGCCTAGTCTTAGCCTGATGTCTTGTAGTCGCAGGCGGTGCGGCAAGGCTCGCAGTACATAAGGCCATCCTGGCAGAGGCGCACGTCGATATTGGACTGGCAGAGGCAGCAGAACTTCTCGCATTCGCACTGGGCCTCGGGCTTTTCGCACTGGGCGCAGAGATATTTGATGTGACTGGTCTGAGTAGCCATGGAGCCAATCTAGCGCGGCGGGGGGGCGTGTGGGAACGTTCCGTTGGTAACTGGACGGATGTGTGCGCCGAACCCGTAGTTTTAGGCCTATCTCTGGGGCGGCGCTTGCGTGCCCTATAATTCCCAGCAATGACGTTCCAACAGCTGCTGCATGGCGCGGAGGTTCTCGCGCAGAGCGGGAATCCTCACGTCAGCGGAGTGGAGTACGACTCGCGCCGGGTGAAGCCGGGATGCGTGTTTGTGGCCATGCGCGGCGAGACTTCGGATGGCAATCGCTTTATTGACCAAGCGATTGCGGCTGGGGCGGCAGCGGTGGTGACGGACTCGGCCGCAGAAAAGCAGCGGGAAGGCGTGGCCTGGGCGCTGGTGCCGCATGGGCGGCGGGCGCTGGCGAAGCTGAGCGCAAGCTTCTACAAGCGGCCGGCGGAACGGCTGGCCATCACCGGAATTACGGGGACCAACGGCAAGAGCACGGCGGCGTTTCTGGTGGAATCGATTCTGGCCGCGGCCGGACGCAAGAGCGCGCTGGTGGGGACGATCGAGTACCACGTGGCGGGTAAGGTACTGCCGGCGCCGCATACCACGCCCGAGTCGCTGGAACTGAATCGCATGCTGGCGGAGGCGCTGGGCCAGGGAGCGACCGAGGCGGTGATGGAAGTTTCCTCGCACGCGCTGGCGCAACAGCGGGTATTCGCGATTCCCTTTGATGTCGCAGTGTTCACCAACCTCACACGCGATCATCTCGACTATCACCACACGATGGAGGAGTATTTCTCCGCGAAGAAAGTGTTGTTCGAGGGATGCGGGACCGATCCGCCGCGAGCGGCGGTGTTGAATCTCGACGACGAGTACGGCACGAAGCTGGCTGAGTTCAGCCGCCGGCGCAGCGCCGAAGTGCTCACCTATGGCTGGGAGCGGGGCGACCTGCACGCTGAGCACGTGGACATCGCGCCGCGCGGAACGCGGCTGGACCTGATCACACCGGAAGGCAAAATTGCGCTCTTCTCGCCGCTGATGGGCAAGGTGAATGTGTATAACATTCTCGCCGCGGCTGGAGCTGCCTGTGCGCGAAGCTGCCCAGCCGAAGCCATAATTAAGGGTACCGAGCAGCTGAGCCGCGTGCCGGGAAGATTCGAACGCGTGGATTGCGGCCAGCCCTTCACCGTGGTGGTGGACTATGCGCACACCGACGATGCCTTGCGGAATCTGACTTCTCTGGCGCGCGAGTTCGTTACGCGAGGCGGGGCCAAAGGCCGGGTGCTGACCGTCTTTGGCTGCGGCGGCGACCGCGACCGCAGCAAGCGTCCGCTGATGGGCGAGGCCGCGGGCCGGGGCAGCGACTTCGTGGTGCTGACTTCGGACAACCCGCGCAGCGAAGATCCTCTGGCGATCATCAACGATGCGCTGGTGGGACTGCAGCGCACGGGCGCTAAGTACACCGTAGAGCCGGATCGGCGGAAAGCGATCGGCATGGCCGTGAGCGAGGCCGCACCGGGAGACATTGTGCTGATCGCGGGCAAGGGGCATGAGAAGGTGCAGATCGTGGGTGGAAACTCGATCCCGTTCGATGACGTGGAAGTCGCGCGCGAGGCGCTGCGTGCGGCGGGGTTCGAGTGCGAAGCCGCCGGCACGGGAGCGGGTGGAAAGCCATGAAGCTGGCGCTCTCGCGAATCGCGGAATTTCTCTCGGCAACGGGCGAATTCGAGCACAAGGAAGTGGCGCACGGTTATTCCATCGACTCCCGCACGGTGCGGCCGCGGGAGTTGTTCTTTGCGGTCAGGGGGGAGCGGCTGGACGGGCATGAATTTGTCGAGCCCGCGCTGGAAAAGGGCGCGGTGGCGGCGGTGGTGCGCAAAGATCAGCTTGCGCGCTATCCGGTGAAGACCAGGCTGCTGGCGGTGGATGACACGCTGGTGGCGCTGCAGACGCTGGCCACGGCTGTGCGTCGGCTGTGGGGCAAGCCGCTGATTGGGATCACCGGCTCCATGGGGAAGACGACGACGAAGGATGCGGTAGCGCATTTGCTCGGGACTCGCTTTCGCGTGCTGAAGTCGGAGGGGAACTTCAACAATCATTTTGGATTGCCGCTGATGCTGCTCCGGCTGGAGCCGGAACACGACGTGGCGGTGATCGAGATGGGCATGTCGCACGCGGGCGAGATTCGGGCACTGGCTCGGATCGCGCAGCCGGAGATCGGAGTGGTGACCAACGTAGCGCCGGTGCATCTGGAATTCTTTGATTCGGTGGCGGGCATTGCGCGGGCGAAGTACGAACTGATTGAGTCGCTGCCGGCGAGCGGAACGGCGGTGCTCAATGCGGACGACGAATATGTTTCGCAGTTCGGGCGCGGCTTCAGGGGCAAAGTGGTGACCTACGGCGTGCGGAGTCCGGCCGATGTGCGGGCGGAGAATGTGCGCTCGCTTGGCGCCGAGGGCTTGCAGTTCGATGTGGTTGTGGGTGCGCTGCGCGAACCCGCGCGCCTGGCGCTGGTGGGAGCGCACAACATTCCGAACGTGCTGGCTGCGGTGGCGGTCGGGCTGGAGCGGGGATTGCAGCCGTCGGAAGCGGTGCAGGCGCTGGCGACGCTGGCACCCGCCGACAAGCGCGGCGAGATCGTCCGACTGGGCAACATCACGGTGATCAACGATTGCTACAATTGCAATCCGAAGGCCTTAAACGCGATGGTGGACACGCTGGCATCGATAGCGGCGAAGCGCCGGATTGTGGTGGCGGGAGCGATGCTGGAACTTGGGCCGACGGGGGAGGAGCTGCATCGGCAGGCAGGTCAGCACATCACAGAGAAGGGCATTGATGTTCTGCTCGGTGTGCGGGGACCGGCGCAGGCTATGGTGGACGCGGCGCGGGAAGCGGGAATGCGGGCCGAGTTCGTGGCTACGCCTGAGGAGGCTGGCGAGTGGCTGGCGCGCGAAACGCGTGACGGAGACGTGGTGCTGCTGAAGGCTTCGCGCGGGGTGAAGCTGGAAAAGGCGCTGGACGTGTGGAAGACACGGAGAGGTGCATCTTCAGCTCATGGCATATCCATGGAGGCACGGAGATAGGGAGTGTGAGCCGTCGGAGGCTGAAGATGCACTGCTCCGGCCGCGAACGAGGAGAATCGTTCGGCGATGCGGCCTTTGCCTTGGTGACGACTCGTGTCTTGATGGTCGCACTAGCATCGTCCAAGCCGGTGCGATCTTGATGTGAGCGGGGACGGAGGCTGATTGCTCTATTGGCTGCTGTACGTGAAGCTGTTCCACTACTTTCCGCCGTTCCGCATCTTTCGCTACCTGACCTTTCGCACGGCGTTCGCCAGCCTGACCGCGCTTTTCACCGGGCTGATCGTGGGGCCACTGGTGATCGGCCGTCTGCGCGACTTCCAGATTGGACAATACATTCGCGAGGAAGGGCCAAAGGCGCACCACAAGAAAGCCGGGACGCCCACCATGGGCGGCCTGCTGATTGCCATCGCGGTGGTGGTGCCGACGCTGTTGTGGGCTGACCTCAGCAATCGTTTCGTGTGGATCGCCGTGCTGGCCATCAGCGCCTTTGCCGCCATCGGGTTCGCCGACGACTACATTAAGGTGGTGCAGCGCCGCAATCTGGGGCTGACCGGGCGCGCGAAGTTCGGATTGCAGATCGCCACCAGCATCGTGATTGCCGTGGCCCTGATTGCGATGCAGACGTACAACCTTTATTCCACCAAGCTGGTGGTGCCGTTTTTCAAGCAGTTTCACCCCGACCTGGTCATCGAGAGCCTGGAACATTCGCAGCACTGGTGGCCGCTGGCGTTCCTGCCGTTTATGGTGTTCGTGGTGCTGGTGATTGTTGGCTCGAGCAATGCCGTGAACCTCACCGATGGGCTCGACGGCCTGGCGATCGGCTGCACGGTAATTGCGGCGGGGGCGCTGACCGTGCTGACTTACGTGAGCGGCCACGCGACTTTTGCGACCTATCTCGAGTTGCCGAGGATTCCCCAGGTAGGCGAGCTGTCGATCTTTTGTGGCTCGATGGTGGGCTCGGCGATCGGGTTCCTGTGGTACAACGCCCACCCGGCGGAAGTATTCATGGGAGACGTCGGCTCGCTGGCGCTGGGCGGCGCGATCGGCACGGTGGCCGTGATCATCAAGCAGGAACTGCTGCTGCCGTTCATTGGCGGGATTTTCGTGATCGAGGCGCTGTCAGTGATTCTGCAGGTGGGTTCGTACAAACTGCGCAAAAAGCGCATCTTTAAGATGGCGCCGCTGCATCATCACTTCGAGCTGCTGGGCTGGTCGGAGTCGAAAATCATCGTGCGCTTCTGGATCGCATCGCTGATCTTCGCGCTGTTCGCGCTGACGACTTTGAAACTGAGGTAGAACGTTCACCACGGAGACACGGAGCCACGGAGAGAGGCAAGCGTGGCTGTGCCGGGCTGAACGAGGCTTGCTCAATGGGGGTCAAACATTTCATCGAAGACGCGATTCCTCATTCCGAAGCGAAACCCATCTCTTGCCAAGCCTGCAAGGACAATACGGTGGTTGCTTTGCTCTATGTCCCTGTGTCTCCGTGGGTGAAATGAATTGATGGATGTGAACAACAAACGCGTACTAGTGGTGGGCCTCGGCAAGTCGGGCGTGGCGTCGGCGCTGTTTCTGAAAGAGCGTGGGGCGCGGGTCACTGTGTCGGACACCAAGAGCGGAGACGAGCTGCACAACGAAATTCCCGTCCTGCTGGATCACGGCATCACGGTGGAGACCGGAGGGCACGGTGAGCGTACCTTCCGCGGACAGGACCTGATCGTCGTGAGTCCGGGCGTGCCGGTGGATGTGCCGCTGCTGGTGCAGGCGCGGGCACTGGGCGAGGTCGTAATCGGCGAGGTCGAGCTGGCAGCGCAGTTTCTGCCGGGGCAAATTGTCGCTGTCACCGGCTCCAACGGCAAGACTACGACCACCACACTGGCGGGCGAGATCATGGCCGCGGGCGGATTCCCCACGCTGGTCGGCGGCAACATTGGCACGCCAGCGATTTCGCTGGTCTCGGGAGCGAAGCCGGAGAGCGTGATTGTGCTCGAGATTTCCAGCTTTCAGCTGGAGACCATTCAGACCTTTCGGCCGAAGGTTGCGGTCGTGCTCAACGTCACCCCCGATCATCTGGACCGGCACCGCACATTTGACGTTTATGTCGACGCGAAGGCGCGCATCTTTGAGAACCAGCAGGCAAGCGACTTTGCCGTGCTAAACGCGGATGATCCGACGTGTGTGGCGATGGCTGCGCGCACGCGGGCACAGGTGTTCTGGTTCAGCCGGCAGAAAGAAGTAGCGCAGGGCACGTGGGTCCGCGACGGCAATATTCTGTTTCGCGAGGAGCACGGGCAGCGGGAGATTCTGCAGGTCTCCGAGATTCCGTTGAAGGGCGCGCACAACCTGGAGAACGTGCTGGCGGCGGTTTGCGTGGGTGCGCTGATGGGCTGCGCCCCGGAGAAGATTCGGCGGGCGGTGCACGACTTCAAGGCGGTCGAGCACCGGCTGGAGTTTGTGGCGACGATCCGCGGCGTGGATTATTACAACGACTCGAAGGCGACCAACGTGGATGCGACAATCAAGGCTCTGGAGTCGTTTCCAGCGAACATTCACCTCATTCTTGGCGGCAAGGACAAGGGCAGCGACTACACGGTGCTTAACGATTTGCTGCGACAGCGGGTGAAGCGCGTCTACACGATCGGAGCGGCGGCGGCGAAGATCGAGGCGCAGATCGTGTCGTCTTCGGGTGCTTCTTCAGGGGACCAGGGGAAAGGCCGCGGGCCTGAACTTGTGCATGCTGAAACGCTGGAAAATGCCGTCCGCAAGGCGGCGGCCGTAGCGCAGCCGGGAGACGTGGTGCTGCTGGCTCCGGCCTGCGCCAGCTTCGACCAGTTCAAAAACTACGAGCACCGCGGGAAGGTGTTCAAGGAGATTGTGCGGGGGCTGGCGGTGGAGAAGGGATAACCGCCGTTTCACCAAAGAGGGAAAGAGGATGAGTCGAAACGAGGCCTGGTTCTCTCAAGCCACCGAGTTGCGACCTTGACACCGGCTTTCTCGCCCCCTACGCTTGAGTCCATGGAAGTGCGCCTTACGCCCGACCAGGAAGCGTTTGTCCGCCAGGGCATCGCCTCGGGCAGGTTCCAGAGCGAGGCGGATGCGGTCGCCGAAGCGCTGGCTCTGTGGGAAGAGCGGGAGCGTGCTCGGGCAGAAATCCTCGCGGCCGTGGAGGCTGCGGAATCCTCTCTCGCGCGCGGCGAGGGCCGCGTGATCACCGAGCAATCCATGCGCGAGCTTGCCGAGGAAGTCAAACAACGCGGCCGGATGCGGCTCAAGAGCGAGCGTTCAACGCACCGCTGATGGCGTTCCGTGTCAGTCCGCAGGTCGAGACCGAGCTGGATGATATCTGGCTCCACATTGCGACGCAGAGCAGCAGCGCTGGCATTGCGGATCGCGTGGTGGATTCGATCACTAACCAATTCGTCCTTCTCTCTAGGCATCCTTACTTGGGGCGACGGCGCGACGACCTACGCTCTGGCCTCCGAAGTGTAACGGTGGGGAGCTATGTCGTGATTTACCGAGTGGAAGAAAGTGACGTCCGGGTCCTGCATGTTCTGCATGGTCGTCGCGACATTACGAAAATAGTTCGTCACTAACCTCGTCCCGAGTTCACCGACTCTACCCGAACCAAAGCAATCAACAATCGGAAACCAACAAGCCACAAATCCCTCTGTGTTGCTCCGCTGCTCCGTGGTGAAATGAAATTTCCCATGGCGAAGCGGGTCAGTGTCGATCGTTGGCTGTTCACGGTGACCATGCTGCTGGTGTTTGTGGGACTGGTGATGGTGTTTTCGGCGTCGGCGGTAATGGCCAAGGACCGCTACGGCTCGGCATACACCTTTCTCGTGAAGCAGTTGGTGTGGGCGCTTGCCGGGATTGCGGCCATGGTGGCGGCGATGAAGATCGACTACCGCCGCTACAAGCACCCCGCGGTGGTGTTTTCGCTGCTGGGGCTGACCACCCTGTTGCTGATTGCGGTCTTCTTTCTTGACCGGTCGCACAACACGCACCGCTGGTTCCACTGGGGAGCGTTTTCTTTCCAGCCGGCCGAGCTGGCCAAGCCGGTGTTGATTCTGTTCCTGGCATATTTTCTGGAAGGCCGGGCCAAGTCCATGGAGGACTGGCGCAACACGCTGGCTCCAGCGGCCGCACCCGTGATCGTGTTTCTCGGTCTGATTGTGCTGCAGCCGGATTTGGGGACAGCGATCGCCTGCGCTGGAATCGCTGCGTGCATCTTGTACGTGGCGGGGATGCGCATACGGTACTTCGCCTACGCTTTCGCAGCGTTTGTGGCGCCGCTGTATTTTCTGATTTTTCACGTGAGCTTCCGGCGCGACCGCATTCTGGCGTTTCTCAATCCCTACGCCGATCCGCGAAAGACCGGGTTTCACATCATTCAGTCGCTGATCGCGGTGAGCACGGGGGGAATCACCGGCGTGGGACTGATGGAAGGGAAGCAGAAATTGTTCTATCTGCCCGAGCCGCACACCGATTTTATTTTCTCGGTGATCTCCGAGGAACTCGGCTTGGTCGGAGGGATCGTTGTGGTGGCGCTGTTTGCCGTGCTCTTGTGGCGCGGGATGCGAGCCGCCGTGCGGACAAAGGAGCTGTTCGGCCGCTACCTCGCCGTCGGCATCACGAGCATGGTGGTGCTGCAGGCCTTCATCAATATCAGCGTGGTGCTGGCCATGATGCCGACCAAGGGCATTCCGCTGCCGCTGGTATCGTATGGAGGCTCTTCGCTGTTCGTGACGCTGGCTTGCCTGGGCGTGCTGCTCAATATTACGAAGCAGGCGGAATAGGAAGCTTGAAGAATTCAATCTCCTCTTTCACGCTCTCGAGGTCACTGCGCTCAGCGATGGCCACTCTGATCAGTCTACTCGCTTCCGATGCTCCCGGATCCAAGCTAAGATTTTGCCGAATCGAAATTCCCGTCGTTCCAGGGAGCCTTCAATAAATTGGTGGCCTTCATCCGCCGTTACGTCCAGGTAGAAACCGTTGCGGCGCAGGAAAACGTCGGCTGCCGTAAATGCGATTCTCTTATTCCCGTCGATGAAACCGTGGTTCATAGCAAGAGACTCCATCAGAGCGGCAGCTTCTTCTTCCACAGAATCGTAGTAGCCGGTCTGGGGCCGAAACACTGCCGCCTCTACCGCGCCCGCATCGCGCACACCGGGCAGCCCTCCGAACAATTCGATCAGCCGATGCTGCATGCGGTAGACTTCGGCCACCGTCAAGTACTCGCGCATCTATTTGGCCAGGCGCTCGAGCAATTCGCGGTTGCGCGCTACCGAATCTTCGAAGGCATCCATCACCTCGCGCCGAACGAGGTGCTGCGAGGGCACCACATTGTGCAAGTAGAAACGCAGCGCCTGCTCCAGCACGTGGCGCTTGGTTTGCCCATTGCGCTCCGCCGTTTCTACCAGTTCGTCGTATAGCGTTGCGTCGATCTCGGGTGTGAATTTCTTGGTCGTGGCCATGATCCAAATCTCGCAAGGCCAATTATATTGTTTTATATGGGAATATCAAGATATATCAATATATCCGTAGATAATTGAAAAAAGATGGTTTATAGTCACCTCATGCGTGCAATCTTGGCGGGCGGCGGGACGGGCGGGCACGTGATCCCGGCGCTGGCCATTGTCAACGAACTCAAGAAAAGTTACGCCGCCCGGGTTCTGT
>Ga0187771_10002700_pt1 | contig 12266 bp, 13 predicted proteins | sample 0116_SJ02_MP15_1_FD_133139 | JGI IMG/M metagenome (GOLD analysis project Ga0187771, IMG submission 133139) | Tropical peat soil microbial communities from peatlands in Department of Meta, Colombia - 0116_SJ02_MP15_10_MG | ecosystem: Environmental > Terrestrial > Soil > Wetlands > Peat | place... | reverse complement strand
TCAACGTGCTCAACAGGCTCAAGGCAGTCGAGGAGGTCGCCCAAATCTTCTGCGCCACCTCCAACCCAGTAACTGTCATCGTCGCCGATACTGGAAAGGGGAGGGGGGTGCTTGGTGTCGTCGACGGCGTGACTCCCAAGGGGGTAGAGGGACCCGAGGACAAGGCGGACCGACGCGAATTCCTCCGCAAGATTGGGTACAAACGGTAAACCAAGTTTCAGCGGCTGGGGCGAGCTATTCACCTGCTCAATGGTGTGAGGTGAATAACAGTTTTAACATACCCCCACCATATTAACAGAGATTCTATTACATTGGCTTAAATGGGGGTGCCTCCCTCTCATCTATCGAGGTTAGGGGCATGTACACGACGACAGAACAGACCTCCGCGCCGACCTGCGGGGTCTGCGGGCGAAAGCTCGGAGTTGGGTACTACTTCACCTGCCATATATGCGGTGCAAGCTTCTGCTATGCCCACGCCCCTCAGAAGTGCAACCACGCGAAGGCGAGGCAACCGGCCGTAAAGGCCCGGATACCAAGATAGCCATAAACCCGTGCCGTCCTAGCCTGCCGATGTTGAAGGTATACCTCTCCGTTCCCATGATAGCCAACAGAGCCCTCGAAAGGGCGAAGCTGATGGCCAAGGCGATAGGGGATTCAGGGCATGAAGTGACATCCCCCTGGGTGCTTGGCCCCATCGAAAGGTCCGGTCACGCTTCCGTCAACGTCTTCGAAAGGGACACCAGAGGAGCCGAGACCTGCGACTGTCTTGTCGCCGATGTTTCGGAGCCCAGCATCGGAGTCGGCATGGAAATCATGGCTGCCTACAACGCGGGGAGGCGGATCGTGTTGGTCATGAAGCGGGGAAGTGTTACTTCGCGAATGCTCCTGCATATGGACCGCAAGGAGACGGTCGAGTACGACGATGACTCGGAAGTCTATTCCGGCCTGAGGCGCATCCTCTGAATTCAGGCAGACACGTCATCGCACAACTGATTTAACTCCCGAGTAGAGCCGTTCTTCCTGTCTCTTGAAGTCAGAAATCCGCTCCAAATCCGCGCCTTCTCCCATTGGGCCTTACTCCCAGGGAGTCGACGCTGGGACTGTATTCTGCTCGGGCCAGATTGGTCTTGACCCGGCCACAGGCAACTTGGTCGATGGGATAGTCGCCCAAACAGCGCGCACGCTCGCGAACCTCGAGGGGGTGCTCTCCTCGGCAGGACTGGGTTTGAAGAACGTCGTGAAGACCACGGTTTTCCTCGCTGACATGTCAGAGTTCTCTCAGATGAACGAGGAGTACGCCAAGCACTTCGCGCCTCCATATCCAGCCCGGACGACTGTTCAGGTCGCCGCATTGCCCCGTGGCGCCAGGGTCGAGATCGACGCGCTAGCTGTGCGCTAGGTCACTTGGGCGTCCAGGACTTGCGGTAGGGGCCCCGGCTTCGCCGGCGAGATTTCTTCCTGCGAGCCGCCTTGGTAAGGAGTCTGTCCTGTTCAGTGGTCATTTCCTCATCTTGGCGAACGCTACGATGCTCACCATTCCCGCGACCCGGAAGGCGAGTTCTTTGTAGACGAGAGCCTCCGGCGATTCTGGCATAGCCGCCACGACCGGCTCGCCCTTGTCCGTCTGCTCCCTGACTGCTAGGGCAAGGGGAATCTCGCCTAGGAAATCCACATTTCGTTCGGCGGCTATCTTCTTCCCGCCCCCGGAAGAGAATACCGGCGTCTTCTCTCCGCAGTGGGGACAGATGAAGTAGCTCATGTTCTCGACCACTCCAAGTATCGGTACGTCAAGCCGCCTGAACATTGCTAGCGCCTTGGCCGCTATGCTCAGGGCTGCCTCTTGAGGTGTGGTGACGATGAGAATCCCGCCAAGCGGGACGGTCTGGGCCAGAGTCAGCGAAGCGTCCCCCGTCCCTGGAGGAAGGTCGCATATCAGGTAGTCGAGTTCCCCCCAGTCCACCTGCGTCAGGAGCTGTCGGACCGCCCCCGCGACGAGCGGGCCTCGCCAGATGACCGGGGTTTCCTCGCTGTAGAAGAACCCTAGCGACGCGACCTTCACCCCGTAGGCCACAGGCGGCACCACCTTGCCTCCTTTCACTTCTGGTGAGGACTTGACCCCCATCATCAGAGGGATGTTAGGCCCGTAGACGTCCGCGTCTAGAATGCCCACCTTGGCTCCGGAGGTCGCAAGCGCTACAGCGAGATTAACGGCCACCGTCGACTTCCCGACCCCTCCTTTGCCGCTAGCCACGGCGATGATGTTCTTGACCCCATTGAGCATCTCTGCGTCGGCGTAGTCTCTTGTCGCGGCCACGGTGGACCCAGTCTTCATTTCGACCTCCCTCACTCCCTTCACCGCTGCCACAGCTCCTCTTGCAGACTCCTCGAGCCTGGTCCTGAGCGGGCAGGCCGGCGTGGTGAGGTTCAGAGTGAAGGTCACTTTGCCGCCTTCCACCTTCACCCCTTCCACCATGTGAAGTGAGACCAGGTCCTTCCCAAGCTCGGGGTCCCTTACACCCGCGAGAGCCTTCATCACGTCATCTTCGGTGGGCAACTGCAAGGAAAGCCGACCTCCCGCCCTTAATATTCTAACCCCGGAGCAGAGTCTTTATCGCAGGTGCCAGGCGTGCCCCGCGGAGCGAATTGAGCAGGGTCGAGGTTATTCCGCTCCCCGGCGTCCCTGAGGTGAAGAAGGGTGACGATCTCGGGAAGCTGGTGCTTGAGGCGGCCGAGAGAAACCATGTGACTCTGCTGGACGGCGACGTCGTGGTAGTAAAGCACAAGATCGTGTCGAAGTCGGAAGGGCGAGTCATCGAACTGAGCGGGGTTGCACCGAGCCCTGAGGCCATCAGACTGGCCGACAGAGAGGGGAAGGACCCCCGCCTGGTTGAGCTCATCCTCCGCGAGGCGGTAAGGGTTGTCAGAGAGGGGCACGGAGTGATCATCACTCAAACTAGGCACGGTTTCGTCTGCGCGAACTCGGGCATCGATCAGTCCAACGTGGGGATGGGATTCGCGGCGCTTCTGCCCCTAGATCCAGATGACAGCGCAAGGAAGCTAAGAGCGACGTTGGAGTCTGCCACGGGGAAGGCCCTCGCCGTCGTCGTCTCTGACACTTTTGGGAGGCCATGGCGGAAAGGGCAGACAGACGTGGCCATCGGGTGCTCTGGAATCGCCCCTCTTGTGAAGTATGCGGGCAAGACCGACTCCTACGGCTACAAGCTCAGGGTGACCGAACCCGCCGTGATTGACGAGATTGCCGGGGCCGCAGAATTGGCGATCGGGAAACTGAACGGGATACCCTGCGCCATCGTGCGCGGGGTGGAGTACACCCGAGGCGAGGGCGGGATAGGGGAGCTGATAATGCCCTCCGACAGGGACCTCTTTCGGTGACCCAATGAGAGTCGTCGCGCTGGCGGGAGGTACCGGGTCCGCCAAGCTGCTGCGCGGGCTCTACAGGACAGACGCCGACCTAACGGTGGTCGCGAACGTGGGCGATAACATCTGGATGTACGGGGTATACGTCTGCCCCGACATCGACATTGCCTGCTATACCTTAGCCGGAGTCGCGGACCGCACAAGAGGGTGGGGTATTGCGGGGGACTCCTTCGAGGCGTTGGGGTCGCTGAGGAGATACGGAGAGGCCGCATGGTTTATGCTCGGAGACCGCGACCTGGCGACCAGTCTGCGCAGGACCGAGATGGTTCGAACGGGTTCTACGCTAACGGAAGTGACGGAAAGCCTGAGGAAGGCGCTCGCATTGAAGTGCAAGATTCTCCCGGTAACGGACGATCCGGTCTCGACAATGATCAGAACCTCGACCGGAGACCTTCACCTCCAGGAGTTCTGGGTGCGAGAGAAGGGGCTTCCGCGGGTCGTCAAGGTGTGGTACAGGGGGGCGCGGAACGCGCGCGTGACTCCCGCTGTCGAGGCGTCGATCGAAGGGGCAGACCGGGTCGTTCTCTGTCCGGCCAATCCGATTTCTAGCATTGGCCCCATGCTCGCCGTTCCCGGGTTCACGAACCTGCTGGCGCGATCACGCGCCAGAGTGGCGGCTCTGTCACCGATGGAGGGCAGGCATCCCTTTAGTGGGCCTGCAGGGAAGCTGCTGAAGGCAGGCGGCATGAGGCAGGACTCGGTTGGAGTGGCTGAGCTGTACTCGAGGTTTCTCGACGCCATTGTCATTTCCGAGCGCGATGCTTCAATGAGTAAGAAGATCGAGGCGCTTGGGATCGACTGCGCCCTCTCCGACACCCTGATGAGCGGGCCGGACGATGAGTTCAGGCTCGCGAAGGAACTGCTCGAGGTCTGAGATTCACGATCGTAATCATCCCCATGAAGTCCTCCCGCGTGAAGACGAGGCTTTCATCCGTCCTGTCCGAGGAGCAGCGGACGGAATTCTCACGGTCCCTACTTTTCGACCTCATCGATGTCCTGAGGGTGACAGGACTTCTACGCGCAAGCCGAGTCGTGTCGTCTGACACGAAGATACTTGAATTCGCCGCCAAGAAGGGGACGAAGGTGGTCACCGAGGACCGAGATGCGGGAGTGAACAGAGCGGTGCAGAACGGGCTTGCCACACTCGAGGGGGACGAGGATGTCCTCGTTCTCCCGTCAGACTTGGCGCTCCTGAGACCGTCTGAACTTCGACGCCTGCTCAGGCTCAAGTCCGCAGGGCTTGACGTGGTGATATCCCCGTCGACACGATTCAACGGGACAAACGCGCTTCTATTCTCCTCCACCTCCGGATTCCCGCTGAGCTACGATGACGACAGCTTCTGGAACCACCTCGCCTCCTGCGGACGCCTAGGACTATCGGCGGGGGTCTGCTGTGAGGAGGGGTTGATGTTCGACGTCGACACACCCGACGACCTCAGGTTGCTCTCCCGCTCAAGGTTGAAGCGCCGTTCCGCCGCGTTCGCGAGGGCAGTCCTGGCATGAGGCCGGTCCTGATCAGAGGCTGCAGGATCCTCGGCGGCCCCTTCTGCTCGGTTTACGTCCTCGACGGAAGGATCGAGAGGGTGGGGGACGAACCGCTGACTCTCCCCGCGGATGCGGAAGTCATCGACGCCAACGGGGGCACCCTCCTTCCCGGGCTCATCGACTCGCACTGCCACCCCTTTGAGTACGGCTGGCTCAAGCGCAGCGTCGACCTGCGGGGGACCACCAATGTCACCGGGCTCCGTCTGAGGCTTCAGGCAGGGGTGTACCGGGCAGCACCTGGCGAATGGGTCACTGGCATGGGATGGGACCAGGAGGCGTTCCCAGGCAAGAGCCTGCCCAGCCACCTAGACATCGATGACGTCTCTCCGAATAACCCCGTGGCCCTTACCAGGGTGTGTGGACACATTGCACTCCTGAACAACAGGGCAATGGAGCAGCTTGGGCTGGCCGCGAGGCAAGGGGGGGAGTTCGAACGCGACGCAGCGGGGAACCTAACCGGGATAGTCAAGGAGGGGGCCCTAACGGAAGTCTACGCCCGAATCCCACGGAGTGCTGACAGGTCTGCGGCGGACCTGCAGTCTGTCGAAGCAGAAGCAGCTCGGTTGGGGCTGACCACATTACACTGCATCGTTTCGCCGGAAGGTTTCGCGGAGGAGCTTGAGGCGATGGCCCTCCTCGAGTCCTCTGGGGCCCTCGCGCTACGCTACAGAGTGTATGTCCCACCCGAGGCCATTGATGCCGCAGACACGTGGAGGAGTAAGCTCCGGGGGGACAAGGTCAGGATCAACGGCGTCAAGATCTACGCTGATGGCTCGCTGGGGGCGAGGACCGCGGCCCTCCGGGACCGTTACTCCGACGATCCCGGAAACCAGGGGATGCTGCGCTACACCGACACCCAGCTGACAAGCCTCGTTGATCGCGCAAACACCAAGGGTTACCAGGTGATAATTCACGCGATAGGTGACAGGGCGGTGGAGCAAGCCGTCGACGCCCTGTCGACCGTGGCAGGGACAGCCAACCCCCGGAGGCACAGGATAGAGCACGCGAGCCTCTTCCCCAAGGACCTGCGCAGCAAGGTCGCAAGACACGGGATTCGGGTCACTGTCCAGCCTCTGTTCATCACTTCAGACACCTGGGCGGAGGCACGCCTCGGGAAGGACCGGATCGCCGACCTGTATCCTCTCCGATCTATCTTCGAGGACGGAATAATCGCGTCGGGCGGATCTGACTCCCCGGTGGAGTCCATGAGCCCAATCCTCGCCATGTGGGCAGCGATGACCCGAGGGGGCGACGTACAGGACGAATCCCTAGACATGAGTCAAGCTGTTGCCCTTTACACGTCGAACGCCGCTTCCAACGGCTTGGACGCGTTAGCAGAGGTGAAGGAAGGATCCCCGGCCAACCTCACCCTGTTGGACTCAGACTTGACTGGAATGCACCCGGCCCTGTTCAGGAAGCTGGGGGGCCTGGCGACGATTGCCGATGGCATAGTCGTCCATTCGTACGGGGGTTAGGCCCGCTGGAACTTGCCTGATTTGCCGTCGTACCTGAGGAGCCCGGCGTAGATCGCCCAGTGGATCAAGAGGGCCTGGATTATCCCTTCGTTGATTTCTGGCTGGTAGTGCCACTTCAGCCCCATCTCTGCGAGACTCTCCGCCACCTGAGCGGCAGTGATCTGCTTCCCGTGGACCGAGAGCTCCACAGCGGTCCGGAACGGCTCGATCATCTCGACCCTGTCCTTCAATATCTTGAGCTTGCTCTTCGACGTCTTCTGGAACTTCAGGCCGAGCTCTGTTAGGTGGACATCCCCCTTCTCAGTCCTCACCAGCCCAAGCATCTCGGCTGCGTCCAGAATCGGAAGCAAGACGGCTATGTCGGCCCCCAGCTCATCTGCGAGCTTGGGCACGTCCACCTTCCCTCCAATGCTCCCCGTTACCTCGACGAGGCTTATCACTTGCCCCCCTCGCACGTTGCCGGGCATCAGAAGGGCTGTCGGGAGAGGTCTGTGAGGCTCAGCCAACTATCTCTTCTCCTCAGCGGTCCGGGTCCCCGATTTAAGCAGGTTCACTAATGTCATGATAAGAGCGAATACACCTTGTCTACCCACTGGAAGAACTCGTCGGATTTCTTGTTCCTCGGCCGGGGGAGGTCCACCTTCAGCTCCCCGACGACGTGGGCCGGCCTCGCCGATAGGACCACAACCTTGTCAGCCAGTTCAATGATCTCCTCCACGTTGTGGCTGACGAGGATTACCGTCTGAACGGAGGTTTGTGGGTTGATCAGAAGGGAGTGGGTTTCCTTGCGCAGCCTCTCCGCGGTGAGGTCGTCCAGCGAACTGAACGGCTCGTCGAGGAGCATGACTCCCGGGTCGGTGGCCAGTGCCCTTGCCACGCCGACGCGCTGTTTCATCCCGCCGGAGAGCTCGCCAGGGTAGACGGTCTCGAACCCGGCGAGACCCGCAATCTCGAGGGCGCTTTCGGCTTTCGCCTTCTTCTGATCTTCAGAAAGATCCTTCCGGGCGCTCAGCCCGAAGAGCACGTTCTCCAGGGCTGTCCTCCATGGGAGGAGGACGAAGTTCTGGAAGACCATCGATATGTCCTCCCGCGGTCCCTTGACCTCCGAATCGAGGACCCTGACAGTCCCAGCAGTCGGCTTGATCAGCCCCGCTATGATGCGCAGAAGGGTCGACTTGCCGCATCCCGAAGGGCCGGTGACAGCAACAAGCTCATCTTTGTTCGCCTGCATGGACACGTCTGCAAGAACTGGAAGGGGCTCCTTCTCCTTGTGATAGTCGAGTCTCACGTGGTCTACGGTGACAATGGAGGTGCCCGAGGCGAGCTGTACCTGGCTCTCCGACAACTCGACAGCCGCCCTAATTCTACGGTTATACGTGTTACGAGGCCGCGTTTGACCCCGGGTCGACAGCCACAACGCGCATATACTCAATCAGGGACAGCGTGCAACGGGGAGCCCATGAGGGACCTCTTCGGAGACAGAGTTTTCACAGTAATAGTGGTAATCAGCATGGTCGGGGTTGCCTCGGTCGTCGTGCTAGGTGTGGACGCTGCTACGTCATACAAAGGCACCGGCACCGTTGTTAATCTCACCGTGGTCTCGCGAAGCGGCAACTTCTCCAACTATTCAGGGACGATCACGACCCCCCATGGCTCCTTCACTTTCACCATGACCTGCCTTCACCTCGGCGTGGGCGCCCAGGTGCAGTACGAACACGACTTCATCGACGGTTACGTGCTAGTCGGGAACCTCCCGGACAACTGCACGACGATTTAGCGGATTCCTTTCTTTTCTGGTCGGAGTTCCAGTGGCTTCACCGCCAGCGCGGCGCCAAGTGTGCCTACCTGTTGTAGGTGTACCGCTGGGTTACCCGGTGATACAGCCTTCTCCAAACGGTCAGGTTGAACGTTACGATGAGTATCGTCATTGAGACTACGGCCAGGAAAAGGGTCTGGTTGTCCCCTAGATTGGTCGCGATTGTGATTGTCTTTCCTATCCCGGAGGTCACCTGAGTGAGAGGGGGAGAATTCGGATTCAATTGGAAGTATTCGGCGATGATCAGCGCGTTCCATGCTCCCCCAACGGCCGTTATGGCACCGGTTACGAGCGCCGTTATGGCGCTCGGGATGTACACGTCCTTCCAAGCTGTCAGGCGATCCGCTTTGTATACGTGGGGCAGGTCCTTGATGTCGGCTGGCAGTGTCCTCACTCCTGCCATCACGTTGAACACGATGTACCAGAACACAGAGAGGAGGATCACTATTGACGCGACGGCTTCAGGGGCGTGTCCGACCATGGGGATGAGGACAATCGCGGGGAGGAGGATCGGGGCCGGGATGGAGGAGATGACCTCCAGGATCGGGGAGACTGTGTCGTACAGTTTGAAATTCAGCGAGATTACGATTCCCATTGGCAGCCCAATCGCTATGCAGATGGCCACCACGTACCAGACCCTGAAGAACGAGACGACCAAGGAGTAGAGGATTCCTACTTCTTTAGAGGCGAGTGTCGGGAGCGAGGGGAGGCTGCTTACATGCAGTGTTCCTGACGTTGCTATCGTCTCGACAACAAGTAGGAGGAAGATGGCAAGGAAGATCAGGAGGGCGTACTTCAGACCGCGCCTGAATCGCGAGATCGAGGAAGTGAACCTGGTGACTCCGCTGCCATGCGCCAACAGGAAGAGCTTCGAGATGCTCCTGTGGTTCACCCACGAATAGAACCTCATGATGGGGTCGCGATGTGATTCCCTGGGCTCTTCCATCATCTTGAACTTCTCAGACCATAGGGCAAATTCTCGGAGGAACAGGAACCTCCAGACCACCACCGTGGTGATTATTCCCACGATGAGAAGCGCGTAGTCGGGATAGTCAGGGGCCACCGGGTTGCCGAAGTTCGCCACGGCCACCCCGATGCCGTAGGGAATGGGAACGTTTGCCGGGCCGTAGCTGATGATTTCGCTCGCCACGAGGAAGAAGAGCCCTACTGCCCAGGAGATCTGTGTGTTGTACGCTATCCTGCTCATCGACGCGGGGATGTACAGCGTCCGGATCTTCTGCCACGTGCTGGCCTGAGACACGTCCAGAAGGTCAGCGTAGTCCTGCGGTATCGCCTTCACCGACTCGTAAACCCCAAACGCGATGTTCCAGGACATGCTCGTGAAGATCAGTATGATCACCGCAAGGTTTGCCCCCACCCAGTTGGGCATCACTCCGTAGATGGCACCGATTACGAACGGGAAGAAACCGAGGATTGGTATGGATTGGAAAATGTCGAGCAGAGGGAGTAACACCGCTTCTGCTCTCCTGCTTCTTGCCGCCCATATGCCGACAGCAAGGGCGAATAGGATACTCAGCCCCAGGGCTAGTATCATCCTCACCCATGAAGAAAGGATGTCTAGGGCAACCAGGCCGAACTGAAGCACTAGAAACTCGGAACGCGGCGGGCCCTTCCCGCGTATTTACATCTTGTCGGTTACGCGATGTAAGGAGTGCTGGAGGAGTCGAAACGGCGGACCGTCTGGAACTCTCCTTGGTCCCTGAAAGCGGAAAACTTGGAGAGGTCCGGGAAGAACTGGTCGAGGGGCCGAACCGCCATCTCCGCAGCCAGATGCTTCATGCCGAGGAACTCGTCGGAGATCTGTTTCCCGAGAACCCTCACCTGCCGATCGGATGTGTAACCGAGGCTATGCGGGTACTCATGCAACAGTATCATGAACACGTAGGCATTTCGCTTCGACCTTGTCTTGGAGAGCTTCTCGACGATCCTGAGCAGGTTCCTGTTCATGACGATGGCGTTGGAGCCCATCTCGTGGTAGGCACCGACGTTGTTGGGAATGTCGCCGAGCACAAGAGTCAGGCCCGCCCTGTGCATGCCGAGCTTCCTCTCAGTAGCCAGCTTCACCATCTCGAAGATGCTGTCGAACCCCTCCGCAGCAGAGAGGGCCCGTCTGTTGTCGAGTACGGTCACGATGTCGTAGGCGCAGCGGTCGTAATTAAATCGCTTCCCGGGATTTCGAGGGCCGGGCCGCCTGCCTGCACCGTTCCCCTCCGAGCGACCAGCGCACCCACGACCGGAAGGAAGAGTCTGGCGCACTGCTCCCTAATCGTGTACTCTGCGGTGTCTCCGCACTCGGCCAACTCCCTCTGGGTGATCCACCTGTGTCTCCCTTCGCACCTTGACAGCACGGTCTCTGCTGAGTACACCGCTGACGCCGCGAGCGCGCCTGGCCGCCTCCCTGCCCTGAACTCCTCCCCCAACATCCCGAGGACCTCCCCTGCTATCTCCCTCAGGCGGTTCAGGTACTCAGCCGGATGGACCCCGGCGGCCCTCGCCTGCTCCGAGAGGCGCGGATTCATTGACACCTGGGCCAGCACCTTGGCGAGATATTCCTCCGGGGTTCTGGCGTAGGTCCTGACGGGAGATGTCAGGTTCAGCTGGATTATCGAGGACGAAGTGACTTTCCGCCCCAGTGCGGCGTGGGCAGCGATGATCTCCCTGACGTTCGTAGACGTCGCGCCTGACACCTTGCAGGCCGCGATGAGTGAATATGCCGACACTGACGCGACAGAAACGCGGTGGTGGGGCGGCTGGCTCGCAAGGACCTTCCTGGCGATGGTGGCTGCTTCCAGCAGGACTACCCGCGGGAGCAGGAGCTTCTCCCCCACGCGCTCGATCATCCTGGCACAGCTCCCTTCTGTTCCGTCATGCCTGCCTGTAAAGTCGGAGACCAACTTGAGGTACCGATAGTTCGAGTTCGAGCCGGTAATTCCCCTCGAGAACCTCTCCTTGTTTGTCACCTCTATCGAGCCCAGATAGCTCCCCAGGGCCTGCTTCCGGACCAGCGGCGCGCGCGAAGCAGGGCGGGTCCCAATCGGCGAAACCACCTTCTCCTGAGTAATTCCGCAGACCGGGCAAACCAGCTCGTCCCCGGCGTCCAGAAGTCTCTTCGAGCACTCGGGGCACACGTAATCGAATTCAAGTGCCTGCATGGGACGCCGGAGGGGGAGGCTGAATCATCAGCGAGCCGGGACCAACAGGTCTGCTCCGTGGTTAACGCGGTGTCTTGCCCCTTAGCCCCCTGTCCTGGAGGGGGGCCCTGATGTCGAAAGTGAACCTCCGAACGGTTAAATGCGCAGGTAGAGGGCTCCGGAATCTGAGATGAGGAGCATCCCAGGGCTCAGGAAGGTCCGGGATGTCCACGCAATCCCTTCCCTGGAGGTCGTTTCCTTGATTGACGGAATGGGGCGCGGAGGGGGGTTCATGGCCAAGAACCTCCACGATGTCTCCTCGACCCTCGACTCGATGTGCACCCGGGAGGGGTGCGTCAAGTTCCTTTCTTTCCCCGCTGCCATAACCTCCACAGGGACCAGGGGGGTCCTGATCGACATGGTCCGGGAGGGACTGGTGGACGTCATAATCACAACCTGCGGCACCCTCGACCACGATATCGCGCGGACCTGCGCCGACTACTATGAGGGGAGCTTCGAGATGGACGATGCAATGCTCAGGAGAAGAGGGTACCACAGGCTCGGAAACGTCCTCGTCCCGCTGCAGAACTATGGCCCCCTCATCGAGAGCCGGATGCAGTCGCTTCTGACCCGTCTCTACGAAACAGGGACCCGTGCTGTTTCGACCGAGGAGCTCTGCGCCGAGATCGGCAGGGACCTTGGTTCGAAGAACTCGCTCCTCTACTGGGCAGAGAAGAAGCATGTCCCCGTCTTCGTCCCGGGAATAACCGACGGCGCCGTGGGGAGCCAGCTCTGGCTCTTCGCAGAGAGCCATCGGGACTTCAAGGTGGACCTGATTGC
>Ga0187771_10002699_pt1 | contig 12266 bp, 12 predicted proteins | sample 0116_SJ02_MP15_1_FD_133139 | JGI IMG/M metagenome (GOLD analysis project Ga0187771, IMG submission 133139) | Tropical peat soil microbial communities from peatlands in Department of Meta, Colombia - 0116_SJ02_MP15_10_MG | ecosystem: Environmental > Terrestrial > Soil > Wetlands > Peat | place... | reverse complement strand
TGCTCGCCGGCGACGAGATGGGCCGCACCCAGCGGGGCAACAACAATGCCTACTGCCAGGACAACGAGGTCTCCTGGATCGACTGGGAGGGCCGGGACGAGGAGCTGCTCGACTTCGCCCGCCGGCTCATCGCCCTGCGCACCCAGCATCCGGGCCTCCGCCGGCAGCGCTTCTTCACCGGAAAGGTGGTGGGCAGGGGGCGCAAGGATGTGCGCTGGCTCCGCCGCGACGGTGAGGAGATGAATGACGAGGACTGGGGCAACCACGAGCGCCAATCCCTGGCCGTGGTCCTCGACGGCGGCCTCATCCCCGATCGCACGCCCACCGGTGAGCGCATCACCGACGACACCCTGGCCATCCTCCTGCACTCGTCCAACGAGCTCTGCAAGTGGAAGCTTCCGCCGGGGACGTGGGAGGTGCTGCTCGACACCGCGCACCCCGAGGAGGAGGCCGGCAGCCGCGTGGTCAGGCACACCGCGCCGCTCGGCGTCGAGGGCCGATCCCTGGTGGTTCTCCGCCTGGTGGCGCCGGCCCGCTGAGCGCGGCGCGGCGCGGCTATGGTTCCCGCTGTGCTCCTCGGGTCACTCACCGACTTCGCCTCGGGATTCGTGCAGCACTGGGGATACCTGGCAGTGTTCCTGGTCGCCGGCCTGGAGAGCCTGTGCATCCCCTTCCTTCCCGGCGAGACGGCGCTGCTGACCGCGGCCGTCCTGGCGGGTACGACCCATCAGCTCGCCATCGCCGGGGTGATCGCGGCCGGTGCCCTGGGCCCTATCGTGGGCGGGAGCCTCGGCTTTGGGATCGGCTGGTGGGGTGGCTATCGGCTGGTGGTGCGCTACGGCGACCGGGTCCGGCTGGGCCAGCCGCAGGTGAAGATCGCTCGCTACCTGTTCCGCCGCCACGGCGGCAAGGTGGTGTTCCTCGGCCGCTTCGTGCTCGTCTTGCGCAGCTTCGCGGGACTCCTGGCCGGTGCCAGCCGGATGCCGCCGCCTGCCTTCCTCGGCTACAACGCGGCCGGGAGCCTGGTTTGGGCGGTCGCCTACGGCCTCGCCGCCTACGCGGCATCCAGCGCCTTCCAGGCGCTGAGCGGATGGCTCGCGATCGGCTTCGGGATCGTCGCGGTGGTGATCGTGGTGCTGGCGGTGGTGGCAATACGCCGCCAGGAGCGCCGGCTCGAGGCGGTCGCAGAGCGAGAGTTCCCCGGCCCGCTGGAGGGGTACCCGGGGGGCGCCCCCCTCTGACGGCGCGATCCGAGACCCGCGCCACCTCCGCGGCTCTTGATCGGAGGAGGACGGGCCGCGCGGCGGCGAGATCGACTCGCGGGCCGGGCCTGTTTCCGCCGGTTCGCCGGGCGACGCGGCGGCTGGCCCGTATACTGCCGCGGCGATGCCCTCCACCGGGGTCCCCGTCATCCAGACGCGGGGGCTGACCAAGCGTTACGGATCGGGCGTCCTCGCCGTCGACCGCCTCGACCTCGCCGTGGAGCGCGGCGAGGTCCACGGGTTCCTGGGCCCCAACGGCGCCGGCAAGACCACCACCCTGCGCATGCTCCTGGGCTTGATCCGGCCGACCGCGGGCACCGCCAGCGTGGCGGGCCATCCGGCCGGCGATCCGCGCGCGCTGGCTCGGGTGGGGAGCATGGTCGAGGACGCGGTCTTCTACCCTCATCTCTCGGGCCGCGACAACCTTCGGGTGGTCGCCCGATGCTGCGGCCTGGACGAAGCGGCGGTGGAGCGCGGCCTGCGGTGGGTCGGCCTCGAGCCGGCGGCGCACTACCGGTTCAAGGCGTACTCCACCGGGATGAGGCAGCGCCTCGGCCTCGCCGCCGCCCTGATCAAGGATCCCGAGGTCCTCATCCTCGACGAGCCCAGCAACGGCCTCGACCCGGAGGGGATGGTCTGGCTCCGCCAGCTGCTGCGCGGCTTCGCCCAGGAGCGGGCCGTGCTGATCAGCAGCCACCTCCTGGCCGAGGCGGAGCAGGTCTGCGACCGGGTCGCCATCATCCAGTCCGGCCGGCTCATCCACGACGGCCCGGTGAGCAGCCTGCGCTCCGGCGGGACCCGCCTGGAGGTGGAGGCCGCGCCCCTCGAGGCCGCCGCCCTGGTGGTGGAGCGGATGCTCGGACCGGCGGCGGTCAGCCTTGAGGAGGGCCGCCTGCTGGTGGCGGTGGCTTCCGAGCGGGCCGCTGAGATCAACCGCGCCCTGGTGATGGCCGGCGTCGAGGTGAGCGGGCTGCAGCGGCGCGGAGCCAGCCTGGAGGAGGCGTTCCTCCGCCTCACCGCCGAAACCGCCGCCGCGCCCCCCCAGGGTGCACCGGGGGGCGCCGAGCCCCCGGGGGGCGGTCCGGCGGGCGCGGAGCCCGGGGCGAAGCCCGCCCCCACTCCTGGGTCCGGCTCGTGACGGCCCCCACCCATGCCGCCCCTGCCGCTCCGGCGGCACGTCGCGACCCCGGCTGGGCGGGGTGGTTGCGCGGCTGCCTCGGGGCGGAGTGGCTCAAGCTCCGCCGGCGCTACAGCACCTGGATCCTCGGGGTCATCCTGATCCTCTACGTCGGCCCCCTCGAGTACCTGGTGCCCTTCGCGATCGCGAAGGCGGATCCCAAGGGCTTCCGGGGGATCTCGATCTCCGCGTTCCTCTCGATGCTCTACCCGGCCCACCTGGTGCCCTACGTCTTCCAGTCGCTCTCGGTCAGCATCGGGGCCGCCCTCATGGTCATCCTGGGCGCTCTCACCGCCAGCGGCGAATACGACTGGCACACCCTGCGCACCCTGCTCACCATGGCGCCCGGGAGGCTGACCAACCTCGCCGCCAAGCTGATCGTCATGGGCGCCGTGACCCTGGTCCTCGGTGCCCTGGTGCTCGTCGACGCGGCGCTCTGCTCGCTGCTGGTCGCCTCCATCCAGGGCAACGCGGGCGGATGGCCGGCGGCCGGGGACCTCCTCCGGGGATTCCTCGCAGTCTGGCTGACCCTCGGCATGTGGATGGGTTTCGGCTTCGTGCTCGGGACCCTGCTCCGCCAGGCCGGTCTGGCCATCGGCATCGGCCTGGTCTATGCCCTGGTGCTGGAGAGCGTGCTGACCGTCCTGCCCAGGAGCGGCGTGGTCCTGGACTTGCGCCGGTCGCTGCCGGGCGGCAACGCGACCGCGTTGGGCCAGTCCTTCGGCTCCCTGCCCGGGGTCTCCTCGCTGACCACGCCGCTCGGGGTCTCCGGCGGGCAGGCCGCCCTGGTGCTGGCCGGCTGGCTTCTCGCCTTCCTGGCCCTCTCCGCCCTGGTGTTCCGGCGGCGCGACGTCACCGGCTGATGCCCGGATGGGGCGGGCAGATGGGCCGCTGCGGTCGACGGGCCACCGGTCGCCGGTCTCCCTCGGCGCGTGACAGCGGGGCTGCCGTCCTCTACAGTGCCGTACGTCACCAGAGACCGGCCGCCGCCGGAGGACCACGAGGAGCGTTCGCATGCCCGGGGTCGTGCCCTTCACCAGCAACATCGAGGACCTCTGCACCCAGGAGGGCTACCAGTTCGAGTTCCGTTGCATGCGCTGCAACAACGGGTACCGGTCCTCCTTCCACCGCTCGCTGTTCGGCTTCGGGGGCCGGGTCGCCGCCATCGGCGGGGGCCTTCTCGGCGGCCGGTTCGGTGGCGATATCGAGAGCGCCGGCTGGGACTCGACCTGGCTGATGTCGTCGACCGGCAGCCCGGCCAAGGACAAGGAGCTGGCCCGGGCCGCCCAGGAGGTCCACGACCACTTCTACCAGTGCAACCGCTGCGGCAAGTGGGTGTGCCGGGAGATCTGCTGGAACGAGGAGCGCGGCCTCTGCGTCGAGTGCGCCCCCAAGCTGGGCGAGGAGATGGCCTACATGCAGGCGCAGGCCCAGAGGAGCCAGCTGGAGGAGAAGATCCAGGCCCAGGATCTGACCCAGGGCATCAACTACACCGACCAGGCGACCGGGCTGTGTCCCTCCTGCCACCAGGAGTCGGGCGGCGGCAAGTTCTGCCAGCACTGCGGCGCGGCGATGGCCGCGGCACCGGCGGCAACCAAGAAGTTCTGCACCAACTGCGGCGGCGAGCTTGTCGGCGGCATCAAGTTCTGCGGTGAGTGCGGGACCCCGGCCCCGTAGTGCACTTCCGGTTCTGCGCCCAGAGCGGCGCCGTGATCGACGAGGGCGAGGGGACGGTTGCCGTCGGGGACGGAACGGTCACCGTCTCGCCGCAGCTGGGGCAGCCGCTCAGGATCGCCCAGGAGCAGATCACCGAGGTCGGCGAGCCGGTGCCCTTCACCGTCCGGATCGGGCTCAGCGACGGGAGCTCCGTCGAGCTGTCCCAGCTGGGGCCGCTGCGCACCCAGCTGCTGACCCAGATCGGCGACATCCGGGTGTCCGGTGCCCACAGCGGCCTGGTGACCATCGGCTTCGGTGAGCGGCAGCGCTTCCAAGGCTCGGTCGACGGGACCGAGGCCGAGATCAGCCTGTACGACGACGGGCTGGTGGCCATCCCTGCGGGGGGACTGCCGGTGCAGGTTCCCTACGCGGTCGTCGAGGACGTGATCACCGACCCCTCCGGATACCGGGTCACCATCTCCAAGGGCGAGCTGGGCGAGGTCACGGTGCAGCGTCTCGCCCAGATGACCTCTCAGTTCCTGACCCTGTTGCGCCAGCGGGTCACCGGGGCGCGGGGGCGCACCGCCGCCTTCTTCCAAGCGCTGCTTCCGGGCCTCGGGCCGCTGGCCCAGCGGCAGCTCTCGGGCGGCCTGCGGGACGGCCTCGCCGCCACCCGCCCCGTGATCGATGGGGTCGATCCCAAGCTCTGGACAACCCTCCTCGACGCCGCCGTGCTCGAGGGGCGCTCCCCGGCGGCCACCGCGGTGCAGAAGCTGGACGAGGTCGCCCTCGGCTTCCACCAGCAGTCCTCGGTCGAGGTGGAGGCTCAGGGCACCTTCCACACGTCGGAAGCGGCGCCGGTTCAGAGCACCGGTCCCGGACGTGGCCAGGGCGGCTTCGACATGGGGGCGATGGCGCAGGGGATGACCGGGATGATGATGGGCCAGATGATGGGGGTCCCTCCCCCGGGTGCCGGCGGCGGCGGGCCCATGATCGCGCCCGGTGGCATGGGAGCGGCGCCGGCGATGCCCCCGATGGGGATGCCCGGGATGGGAATGATGGGTGGCCCCATGGGGATGGGGGGGATGGGGTTCGGCGCCCCCTTCGGTGCCTTCGGTGGCCTGCTGGCCATGCGCATGCTCCGCGGGGCGGGCAGCTGGGCATCCGGCGGCGAGCAGCAGGCGCGGAGCATGTTCCGGATGCCGGAGACGGTCCCGGACCCGGAGGGCTTCGGCAAGCTGGTCCCGGCGCACGCCGACTTCAGCCAGCTGGGGATGACCGGGGACGATCCCACCATCGTGGCTTTCCTGCTCGGCCGCGCCGCCCCGGGCGCGCTGGTCTACGAGATCCTCAACATCGCCGACCACGCCACCTACGTCTTCCACGACCCGGAGCTGTCGCTTCGCCAGTTCAACCTCGCCCTGATGCTGACCGGCTTCCACATCCAGGTGCTGGCCGGCGACTTCAGCGGGCTCGGATCGCGCTATGCGGAGGCGGTCCGGCGGATGCCCGAGCTCTCCCGCCTCGCCGCGGCGTTCCGGGGACGGGCGATCCACGACGACACCTGGGAGAGCCAGTTCCGCGCCCTCATCGCGTGATCTGAGGCCGGCCGGCTCGCCCCCGGCTGGTGATTGACGCGCGTGTGCTCATGGGCTCACGGGCTGGCAGGCTGAGCGGCTGCCCCCCTGAGGGCCTTCGGCTCTGGGCATCCGACCACCTCCCTCACAGAGTGGGTCGGGAGCGTCGATGAGCACCGAGGAGATGTGGCAATCGGAGCCGTGGGCGCTTCGGCACCCCGGCTCAGGGTCGGCGCTCCGCACGAGGCTGCGGGCCGGCCTCGCCTCGCCGCGCCTTCCCTTCCTGCTGATCGGCTGGATCGTCCTCTTCACCCTGGGCAGCCTGTTCATCGCCAACCCCTTCGTGACCGAGGCGAGCGCGGCGGTCGCCCCGGACTTCTGGAGCTCGATGTACCTGCACGGCCTGCTCACCGCGCTGGTCGGGGTCCTCGCCCTGGTGGTCTGCCAGGTCTTCGCCGCCGGCTCTCCGGCGGCTCGGGGAGTGATCGCGGGCAGCGCCGTCGTGGCCACGGTGGCCACCGGAATCGGAGGCGTCTTCGACACCCGGCTCCCCGGCGCCGAGGCGGCCACGTTCACCCAGAACCTGGGATTCCTCGCCCTCGATGCCATGCTGGTGGCCCTGATCGTCGCCATGGTCGGGGCGATGCAGCGGCGAGGCCGGGCAACCCGCACCCTCGCCTTCTGGACCGCGCTTCCTTCGGTCGCGGCCATGCTGCTCGCGGCTGTGCTCGGCCACGTGGCCGGCTGGATGATGCAGTTCGGCGCCTGGCCGGGGTTCCTCGCCGATTACCTGCGTGGCCTCGGCATCGACAGCACCACCATGACCGAGAAGCTGATCGTCGCTCACTCCCGCGAGATGGTGGCCGCGGTCATGTCCCTGCTCGTCGCGCTGGCCGCCCAGCAGTTCGGCGCTCCGCGCCTGGGGAGGGCCAGCCGCGCTGTGGTGCGTGCCGGACTCCTCACGGTGACGGCGGGGCTGCTTCTCACCGCCGCCGTCTACGTGGCGATGGGCATCACCGCCTGGGAGCCGCCGGCTCTGTTCCAGCTGGGCGGCGGCAGCAACGGCATCCTGCTCGACCAGCTGGTGCTGGGGCTGACCGTGATGCTGGGCGGGGCGGTGACCCTGGTGGCCCTCGCCGTCGGGCGCGGCCTCCTCCACCCCCTGCGTCTCGTCGCGGCGTGGTCGTGGCTACTGAGCTTCGCCACCGTGGTGGTGGCCGGGTATGCGATCGAGCTCGACGAGACCTACTTCGGCGCCGGCGACCCGGGGGCGGCCGGAGCCCCCAAGGACGCTGTGTTCACCTGGCTCCACCAGGACGTCGGGCTCTTCCTCCTGCCCGCCCTGGTGCTGGTGATGGTGCTCGCCGAACGCCACCTCGGCCTCCGCCTGGGGCGCCGGGTTGCCTGGCTGGCGGCGGCGGGCGCCTCGGTCACCTTCGTCGGCGTGATGGTCTGGGTCTTCGTGGATCCCCGGCTCCACGGCGCCGGGTACGCGATCTGCACCACCGGCATCGCGGTGATCGGGCTCGCGGTGATCGTGGCCGACTGGGCCGGCCTGCGCCGGCCGGCTGAGCCGGCGGCCGCCGAAGAGCGCTGACCGGCACCATCGGGCTTCTCCCCAGTTGGGGACAGGAACGTCCCAAACCCGGTGCAGACCTCAACGACCATCGGCAGCCATCTGGCTGTCGAAACCGGGTCGGGCTTCCGTTCCCCACGCCACTGAGCCGGCGGCTGATGCTCCTCCAGCTCACCGGGCGCCGCACCGGGCGCACCTTCCTGCAGCCGGTCAGCCATGTCCGGGATCGCGGCACCCTGCTCACCCCGGGTGGGGGCAACTGGAAGCTGAACCTGGTCGAGGGCCGGCCAGTGCCCGTGCACATCCGCGGGCAGGATCGGACCGCGCGTCCTGAGATCGTCCGGGACCCGGAGGCGATCGAGCGGCTGCTCAGGATCATGACCCGGGCCAATCCCATGGTCGGCCGGTTCGTCGGCCTGCGCCACGGGCCGGACGGGGGCCTCGATCGGGCGGCGCTGGAGCGGGCCATCGTCCACTGGTTCGTCGTCGTCCGCTGGCATCTTGCAGGTCCGTCCGGCCGGGCCGCGGTGCGGCGCGAGACCCGCCGATGGCTCGTTGAGGAAGGGATGGCTCGCAGGTTTGCAGGTTCATGACATGATCGACCAGAACGCACAGGTGGGCGCGGCGGGTACTCGATGAGCTCTTCGACAAGGGCGGCCCGTCGGCGGCGCCGGCCTGATCGCTGAAGCCGGGCTCTCGCCGTCGAGCCCGGCCCGGCCGGGACCCCACCGGCTCAGCTCGAGCCCGAGCGCCCGGCGAGAGCCAGGCTCACCCCCAGACCGACCATGATCGCCCCGCTGCCCCAGCGGAGCCGGCGGAGGAGGCTCGCCGACCGGCCCACCCAGCCGCGGGCGAAGCTCGCCGCCAGGGCCCACGCGCTGTCGGAGATGAGCGCGATGGCCGCCCAAACCAAGCCCAGGACGAGCATCTGGAGGGGCACGTGACCGAGACGCCGGTCGACGAACTGGGGAAGCACGGCGGCGAAGAACACGGTCGTCTTCGGGTTGGTGATGCCGACCACGAAGGCCTGGCCGAAGACCCGCAACCAGGAGGTGCTCCGGGGCGCGCCCTGCTGGTCTGCGGAAGCCGCCCGCCGGCTCCGGATGGTCTGAACCCCCAGGTAGATCAGGTACCCCGCCCCGGCGAGCTTCACCACCGTGAAAGCAACGTCGGAGACGGCCACCAGGGTGCCGACCCCGAGGGCGACCGCGACCACCTGGACCAGCTCACCTGCCTGGTTGCCGACCACGGTGAGCAGGGCCTGGGCACGGGCCAGCGTCATCGACCGGCTGATGATGAAGAGGACGCTGGGCCCGGGGAACAGGATGACGAGGAAGGCCACCCCGGAGAAGGCCAGTGTCCGGCCTGGGTCCATGGCGGAAGGATACCGGCTCGCCCAACCGCACCCGGACCCGCCCGCGAGCAGCGAGGCGGCGTCGCCGCCTCTGCGCCGCGCTCTGAAGCGAGCTGCTAGCGTCTTTGCAGAGCTGAGGCTGAGATGGGAGAAGCGAGGATGAGCGAGTACCGCATCGAGTACCGACCACTGATCGGCTCTCTCGAGAAGCTGGACCTCCAGGAGGTGATCGACGCGACCACCGAGCCCTGGTTCAATCAGACGCTCTGCGAGGTGGACGGCACCGCGGTGCGTCTGGGTGTGCTCCAGGGGGAGTTCCACTGGCACAAGCACGATCACGAGGACGAGTTCTTCCTGGTCCTCGAGGGCGGGATGCGCATCGAGCTGGAGGGCCGGGACGCCGTCGAGCTGGGACCCCGCCAGGCCTTTGTCGTCCCCAAGGGTCTGCGCCACCGCCCGGTGGTCCCTCAGCGGACCGTCGTGCTGATGCTGGAACGTGCCGGAGTGGTGGCCACCGGTGACTGACATCGTGGTTGAACCGATGAGCCCGGAGCGGCCCGCCTCCACCGTGGTCCGTCCGCTGCCGGAGGCTGACCTGGCCGAGGCCGACCGCATCTGCCGGGTCGCCTTCGGGACCTTCCTGGCGTCCCCCGACCCGGAGAGGTTCTTCGGTGATGTCGAGGTCGTTCGCACCCGCTGGGGAGCCAGGCCGGAGGCCGCGCTGGCCGCCTACTGCAGCGGGAGGCTGGCCGGCTCGAACTTCGCCACCGGCTGGGGAAGCGTGGGCTTCCTCGGACCCTTGACGGTGGCTCCTGAGTGCTGGAACAGAGGCATCGCGGGCCGTCTCCTCGACGCGACCCTGGAGATCTTCAAGGCCTGGGGCACTACCCACATCGGGCTCTTCACCTTCGCCCACAGCCCTAAGCACGTCGGCCTCTATCAGCGCTTCGGCTTCTGGCCGCGCTCCCTGACCGCGGTGATGTCGCGCCCCCTGGTGACGGCGGCGCCGGAAACCGCGCCGCGGGCACGTCCGGGGACGGGCGTCGCCGCCCCCTTGTCCGCAGGGATGCGAGCTGAGATTCGAGGTCTCACCGACGCGGTGCACCCCGGTCTCGATGTGACGGCGGAGATCGATGCGGTGATCCGCCAGCGGCTCGGTGACGTGGTGATGCTCCGAGGGGATCGCGGCGACCTGGAGGGAGTGGCGGTGTGTCACATCGGTGCCGGGACGGAAGCCGGGGGTGGCACCTGTTACATCAAGTTCGGGGCAGCACGCCCCGGTCCGGGGGTGGAGTCGAGGTTCGCCCGCCTGGTCGATGCGTGCAACCGGGTCGCCGCCGATTGGGGAGCCTCGGTGGTCACGGCCGGGGTCAACGCAGGGCGCGAATCGGCCTGGCGGGCCTTGCAGACGATGGGCTTCCGCACCTCGTTCCTCGGCGTGGTCATGGACCGGCCCAATGAGGCCGGGTACAACACGGCTCGGAGCTACGTCATCGACGACTGGCGCTGACCGGCAAGCCAGCGCCCCCCTGCGGGCGGGCCCGGCACGCAGGCCGGTACCATGGACCGCCATGGAGATGCCCTATCGACGTCTGGGCGGCAGCGGGCTGCGGCTGAGCCTCCTCTCCTTTGGTTCGTGGGTCACCTTCGGATCCCAGCTGGATCGCTCCCTGGCCCGTGAATGCATGGCGGCCGCGCGCGATTCCGGTGTCAACTTCTTCGACAATGCCGAGGCCTACGGGGGTGGCGAGTCGGAGACCATCATGGGCGCCGTCCTCAAGGAGCTGGGCTGGCCGCGCGAGTCCTACGTGGTCTCCAGCAAGTTCTACTGGGGGTTGAGCGATACCGTCAACGCCCACCACACCCTCAACCGCAAGTACCTGCTGGATGCGGTGGAGGGGTCGCTTCGGCGGTTCGGTCTGGAGTATCTGGACCTGGTCTTCTGCCACCGGGCGGACCCCGAGACGCCGGTCGAGGAGACGGTGTTCGCGATGCACGACATGGTGAGCCGGGGTCGGGCCCTGTACTGGGGAACGTCGGAGTGGCCGGCTGACGCCATCCGCGCGGCGTGGGACATCGCTGACCGCCATCACCTTCACAAGCCGGTCACGGAGCAGCCGCAGTACAACCTCCTCGAGCGCACCCGGGTCGAGCAGGAGTACGCGCGGCTCTGCGACGAGCTGGGGATCGGCCTGACCACCTGGAGCCCACTGGCCTCGGGACTGTTGACCGGCAAGTACGCCAGCGGTGTTCCGGCGGGCAGCCGCGCCAGCCTGCCCGGGTACGAGTGGCTCCGGCAGCACCTGACCGATCCCAAGGCCAACACCGCGGTGCGCCAGCTCGCCGAGGTCGCCAGGGATCTCGAGGTCAGCCTGGCCCAGCTGGCCATCGCCTGGTGCACCCTGAACCCCCATGTCACCACCGTGATCACCGGAGCCAGCCGGCCCCAGCAGGTGGTGGAGAACATGGGGGCCCTGGACGTCCTGAAGCGGATCACTCCCGAGGTGGCGGAGCGGCTCGCGGCGATCAACGTCTGAAGACGCCGCGCGGCCGCGTCAGGGGTGAGCGGAATCGGACGCCGCGGGCTCGGCGCTCAGGGCCTGGCGGACGTTCGCGAGCAGCCCGTCGACGGCGCTGTCGTCGGTGGCCCAGGAGCAGACCAGCCGGATCAGGCTGGTCTGCTCTCCCCGCGTCCAGATGTGGAACCCGGCCACCGCGGCCAGGCGCTCGACCGCGCCGTTGGGCAGCTCGACGAAGACCTGGTTGGCCTCGGCGGCGCGCGGCGGCACACCGCACTCGGAGAGTCCTCGGGCCAGACGGGCGGCGGCGGCATTGGCCTGAGTCCCCAGCCGGTACCAGAGGTCGTCGCCGTCGAAGAGCCGGGCGAACTGGATGCCCAGGACGCGGCCCTTGGCGAGCAGCGCGCCGCGCTGCTTCATGTGGTACCGGAAGTCGCGGCGGAGCTGGTCGTTGATCAGCACCACGGCTTCACCGCAGAGCGCGCCGTTCTTGGTTCCACCGACAAAGAAGGCGTCGACCCCGCAGGCGGCGACGCTGTCCAGACGGGTGTGGAGCGCGGCCAGGGCCTGGGCCAGCCGGGCGCCGTCGAGGTACACCCAGAGTCCGTGGTCATGGGCGTGAGCGCAGAGGGCCCGGAGCTCCCCCAGGGTGTAGACGCTGCCCAGCTCGGTGGCCTCGGCGATGAAGATCCCCCCGGGGCGGGGCATGTGCTCATCCACGTGCTCGGCGAGGACGATGGCCACCTGCTCGGGGGTGAGCTTGCCGGACGGGGTTGGGACCTGGAGGATGCGATGGCCGGTGGCCTCGACCGCCCCGGTCTCGTGGACGTTTATGTGCGCGCTCTGGGCCGCGATCACCCCCTCGTGGGGGCGGAGGAAGGCGCCCAGGCAGGTGAGGTTGGCCTGGGTGCCGCCGGTCAGGAGGTGGACCTCGCAGTCGCAACCGACCTGGGCGGCGATCCGCTCGGCGGCGAGCTGAGTGTGCCGGTCCAGACCGTAGCCCAGCTCCTGCCCACCGTTGTGGGCGACGAGCGCCTCGAGGACGGCGGGATGGGCCCCCTCCGAGTAGTCGTCGTAGAACATCCGCATGGCGGGCTATGGTGCCAGCCCGGCGTGCCCACCGGCTGATGACCCCCTGTTCAGGC
>Ga0187771_10002698_pt1 | contig 12268 bp, 12 predicted proteins | sample 0116_SJ02_MP15_1_FD_133139 | JGI IMG/M metagenome (GOLD analysis project Ga0187771, IMG submission 133139) | Tropical peat soil microbial communities from peatlands in Department of Meta, Colombia - 0116_SJ02_MP15_10_MG | ecosystem: Environmental > Terrestrial > Soil > Wetlands > Peat | place... | reverse complement strand
GGTAAACCTCTTCCGCATAGGGTAAAACGTCGGGCGCACCGGCAACATCCCCCAGAACTTTCGCGGGAGTGGGGACGGAACTGGAGGCCGGGAGGTAATCAGTAAGAGGCGAATTCAACGTCGGGTCAGTGGTGTATTTCTTAATATGGTCTGTGTAGGCCTCATCAATGGCTTGCTTGGCATCACGCTGAAATGCCTCGTTTGCGGGAGATTGCGCGTTAAGGAAAAAGGGAACAAGTGCTAAAATGGCAGCTATCATCAGAATGCGGTGCGCCCAAAAACAAATAGCAAAGGCGAACTGGAGATTCTTGCCTGTCATCTAAGGTCTCCTTGAAGTCTGAAGCGAAATTTCGTGGGACGCTGTTGTGCCGCGACAATCTCTTCTTCCTCGTGCTCTCTGTGGCTAAGATAAGACCAAACACAGAGGTCACGGAGGTCTCCGTGTTCTCGGTGTTGAGGCTTTTGAAGCACAGAGGTCTCAGTGCAGTTCGATTACCGTGCACCCTTCCTCACGATCACAGCAGCAAAGAAGCCGTCCATTGTGTACAAATCAGGGCGAGTGCGCAAGTACCCTTGAGGATCAAATAATGGACTGAGCGCAGGATAGGCAGATTTGAGCTCCGACGGCGAGGCGAGTAGGTATCCTGGAGATTCTTCCAGTGCGCGTTTGACCACTCCTTCATTTTCTTCCGGCTCCAGTGAGCAGGTGGCATAAACCAGCCGCCCCGCCCCAGAGAGAGAGCCAAGCGCATTCTTGAGCATCTTAACCTGAGCCTCGGCCAAGCGGTTCAGGTCCGCCGGCCGAAGCCGCCATTTGATCTCCGGGTTGCGCGCCAGCGTTCCCGTGCCCGAACAAGGCGCGTCCAGAAGAATGCGCTCAAACTGGCAGCCAAAAGGTAGAGCTTGGGTCGCATCCAATCGAACCGCCAGCCACTTGACTCCTCTTGGAATCCAGTTCGGAAGGAGTTTGGCCATCGTACGGAGGCGCGAGACGCTCCGGTCGCAGGTTACAAGAGTCCCGCTCCCAAGCATCTGAGCGATTTGCCCGGCCTTAATGCCTGGGGCGGCGCACAAATCAAGAACGCGCTGCCCAGGCTGGGGCATAAGGAGGTCCGTGATAAGCTGAGAAGCCTCATCCTGAATCACCACACTCCCTTGCCTCAGAGCTTGAGACGCCTGCACGTTCCCTGATTCAACCACCAAGGCGCGACTCGAGAACCTCCCCGGCCTAGCCTGTATCCCCTCCAACGCCAACTCCTCGCGCAGGCGCGCAACATGTTGTGCGCGGTCAACCACGCGAAGCACGGTGGGAGGGACTTGAGTGCTCGCCCAGGCCAAGCGCAAGGCCATATCCGCCCAACGCTCGAACAACCAGCCGGGCGTGGCGCGCCGCACACTTGCCCGCGTTGCTTCGCCCAGACCATCGAATCGTTCAAGTCTTGCCGCCCCTCGGCCCGGCTCGCATTTGCGTAAAACGGCATTGACGAAGCCCGCCGCTGACCGCTTGTGTACTGCTTTCGTCATCTGCACGGCTTCATTGACCGTCGCGGCCTTCGGAACTTTTTCCAGGAACTGAATCTGGTAAACCCCCAGACGCAGTATCGTCCCCACCTCGGGATCAAGGCGGTCCGAGGGCCTGCCGGAAATCGTTTCAATCTGAAAGTCCAGCTCGCGGCGCCAACGCAATACGCCCATCACGAGCTCTGTCACCAGTCGGCGGTCTGCTTCATTTAACGCTAACACTTCTTGTGTTTGAAGCAGGTCCACGGCAAACCCTCGGCCGGCCTCGACGCGCCGGAGGACTCGATAAGCGGATGTTCGCGCAGGAGAAATCGGCAAGACCGGCCTCGCTTCCGCAGGGCTTCCCTCGTTTTTGGAACTTGGCGGGCAGAGCCCGGCTGGGCTAAACAGGCTGCAGAAAACCCTTCTGGCCTGTCATTCCCTGATGAGCAACACTGCCTACCGACCGAGGACCTCTCCGTGCAAGGGGCGGACACCGTTCAGGAAATCCCGTACAGGCAGACGCTTGCGGCCTTCGAGTTGAAGCTCGAGGACGTCAAGAAGCGTGCCCTGACCGCACACCACGCGCAAAGTCCCGCGCTCCGGAAGGAGTATGCCTGGCTCATGTTCCAGAGCAGCCTGGCCGATCACGGGAGCCGCGGACCAGATGTGGAGGTTCTTCGAGCGAAAGCTGGTGTAAGCTCCGGGCCATGGCTTAAGCCCACGCACACGCCACCCGATTTCCTCCGCCCTGAGCGTCCAGGCGATTCGGCCATCCTCCTTTTTCAAAATCGGGGCGAAGGTGGCCTGTGCACGGTCCTGTGGCTGAGGTTTAATCTCGCCGACGGCAACCTTCGGCAAGGTCTCCGCCATCAAATCCGCACCCATGTAGCTCAACCGCTCGGAAAGGGTTTCGGTGGTGTCCTCGGATTGAATCGGGAGTTCTCTTCTGAGGAGAATATCTCCGGTGTCGAGCCCTTCGTCGATCTTCATGGTGGTGACGCCGGTTACGGATTCTCCGCGGATAATTGCCCATTGAATCGGCGCCGCTCCGCGATACTTGGGCAGGAGGGACGCGTGCAGGTTTATGCACCCATATTCTGGAAGCTCGATCATCCATCTAGGGATGATATGCCCGTAAGCAACGACTACGATAAAATCGGGATGAAACTTCGACAAGAACCCGACGGTTGATTCTTCTTTGAGCTTCAGCGGTTGGAAAACGTCCAGGCCCGCCTTCACGGCGGCTTCCTTTATCGGTGAAGGTTTCAATGCGTAACCCCGGCCTTTAGGTTCATCGGGGTTCGTCATTACCAACTCAATATCATGCTTCTCCGCCATCAGCCTTTCTAGCGTGGGAACGGCGAATTGTGGAGTGCCACAAAAGATGAGCCTCACCACTCCCCCGCCTTGACCATCCTCCGAATCTGCCGTTTGACGGAGTCGCGCTTCAGCCGGCTCAGATGAGAAATGAATAGCTTTCCGGCCAGGTGGTCGGATTCGTGGCAGAAAGCCCGCGCCAGTAAGCCCTCTCCTGAAAGGGTGAATTCCGTGCCGGTGAGATCCCGGGCGCGAACCGTGGCGCGCAACGGACGCGTCGTTTTGGCACGAAAATCCGGAAGACTCAAACAGCCTTCTTCTTCCACCTGCTCGCCATCTGTGGCAATGATCTCGGGGTTCGCGAGCACCACTCTTGCATTAGGGTCTTTACCGCACGAAACGTCAATCACGCAGAGTTTCAAAGAGACGCCGATCTGGGGCGCGGCAAGCCCGACTCCATTGGCGGCATACATGGTCTCAAACATATCCGCCACCAGTTTTTCCAGGCTTCCATCAAATTGAGTCACTGGAGCTCCAGGCTTTTCCAGGACCTCCTGGCCGTACTTAACAATTGGATAAATCATGGATGTTGGTCTGTGGTAGCGCCGACCCGCTAGTCGGCACATGTCGACCTAAAGGCCGGCGCTACGTCCAATTGAGGGTTTCAGCATGCGTCTTGACGCGTTCAGAACCGTTTCACTTGCTCCATATAAGCCAGATAATTCCGCTTCGTCTCGCCCATCGAGTCTCCCCCAAATTTCTCCAGGAATGCCCGGCTTACCGTAAGGGCGACCATGGCTTCACCGACGACGCCGGTCGCGGGCACGACACATATGTCGGACCTCTCGTAGGCAGCCTTCACGGCCTCCTTCGTCTCGAAGTCAATCGACTCAAGGGGGCGACGCAGCGTCGAAATGGGTTTCACGAAGCCCCGCACCACGATGTCTTCCGCGTTTGATATCCCGCCTTCCAATCCTCCGGCCCGGTTCGACTTACGGGTGAACCGGGATTTCTCCCGGTCGTATCCGATTTCGTCGTGGACCTGGGACCCGAGACGGGCCGCGCCTTCGATCCCGGCGCCGATTTCGACCGCCTTGACAGCCTGAATGGACATCACGGCTTGCGCCAATTGCCCATCTAGGCGTTCGTCCCACTGCCCGCACGAGCCGAGGCCGGGGGGTACCCCATGGGCGATGACTTCGAAAGTCCCTCCCACGGTGTCGCGCGCTTCCAGAGCCCTGTCCACTTCTTCCTTCATGCGAGCTTCCACTGCCGGGTCTACGCATCCCAGCACGATGTCCTCAGCGGCGCGTAGCGCCAGTACCTTTTGAAACGAACCCGACTCATCCTCGAGGGCCACCGTTCCTATCGCGATAACATGGCTGACAACTTCGACTCCGAATTCCTTCAGGAAGAGCTTGGCTACCGCGCCGGCGGCCACCCGTGCCGCAGTCTCACGCGCACTCGCCCTCTCGAGCACGTAGCGCGCCTCCGGAAAATTGTACTTAAGACAGCCCGCGAGGTCGGCATGCCCGGGACGGGGACGGGTAAGGGACTTGTGCTTGGCTCGGGTTTCAGGGGAGTCTCCGACCGCCAGGGCCTCCTTCCAGTTCTCCCAGTCATGATTTGATATCAACAGCGTAATGGGGGAACCGATGGTCCGGCCGTGGCGAATGCCGGAAAGAAACTGGGGGGTATCCGATTCGATTTTCATCCGTGCCCCGCGCCCGTATCCACCTTGCCGGCGCTTGAGCTCTCTGTTGATGTAATCGAAGTCAACGCACAAGCCCGCAGGTATTCCAGAAAGGATCGCCACCAGGGCTTGCCCATGCGATTCGCCAGCGGTTTGAAAACGTAGAGTCAACCTGCACGTGGGTTCCCTAAGGAACCATCTCCATGCTGCTAATATTAGCGGAATCAGGCGGGCCGGTCAAAATCGGAAGAAACCCCGCTCCCGATGGCACGCGGACCAAAAGTCCCGTCCTGCATGATTTATCTGCAGCGGACCTCCAACCGAATTATAATTGAGGGGATTTAGGAATTCCGCTTGCGCTACCTTCTCCTCAGCGACATACACTCGAACCTGGAAGCGCTGGACGTCTGCCTCGAGTTGGCGCAGGGGAAGTACAACCAGGTCTTGTGTCTGGGTGATCTGGTGGGCTACGGACCCGACCCCAACGCCGTCATCGAAAAGATAAGGTCTCTGGCCTCGATCATTATTCGCGGCAATCATGACAAGGCTTGTTCAGGCCACCCTGTGGCCGCGGAATTCAACCCCTTGGCGCGCCTAGCCACAGAGTGGACTCGCAATGAGCTCACGCCCGAGCACTTTGGTTTCCTGCGTTCTCTTCCCGCCGGCCCGGTGCAACTGGACGGCTTTCAAATTGTACATGGCTCTCCCCTCGATGAAGACGACTACATCCTGGGACCAGGCCAAGCCTTCCCCCTGCTCAGGAGCCCCGAGACTCAGACGGTTTGCTTCGGCCATACGCATAATCAGGGCGGATTCATGATTTCCCCCAAGGGACGCTTTCAATCTATCCACCCGCCCTTGAAGGAAGACGGACTAAGCCTCGTACTCCCCCTGGAAAATCAAGGGCGATATCTGGTCAACCCTGGATCGATCGGGCAGCCGCGGGACGGCGATTGGCGCGCGGGCTTCGCAGTCTTCGATTCCGAGCAGCGCGCCGTCGAGTACTTCCGCGCCTCCTATGATCTGCCCATAACGCAAGAGAAGATGCGCAAGGCGGGATTGCCGCAATTGCTCATTGAGCGCCTTGAACACGGGCGGTGAATTCAGAATTGCACATAGGCGGGTACTATGCTCGGAGCTGCCTGGTTCCAGTCCGCTGGCATATGCTCGAAGGTGACACGGAACGCCCTGCTTTCACCCGGCTTCAGAGGTGGTGTACGCTGATTGACAGGACGCGCCCTCTCGCGAAGGACCACCTGGTTGAGCGTGTCAACGAAGGTCAGTTCGAAGCCCAGCCTGCGCACGGTTTTCGTTCCCTTGTTGGTCACCCGCGCGTCCAAGTAAGTCACACTGGCTCCGAGGAAATTCTCTGCAGCGCTCATGCGCACATCCGTGACCTCGAGCTGCGCAAAGTAGGCCTTCTCCTCTTCAGTCGGGAGAGTGCTGGCGTTAGCGGCCAGCTCGGCGGCGCCGTGTGAATGCCAGAAAAGCACGGCCGCGGCCGTCAGCACCAACATAGCCGCCCCAACCATCAGGATTATATAGAGCGTTGAAATGCCTTTGTCTTTGGGTACTATCATGGAAGTGTCCGTGCAGCTCGACTTCTCGTCTCAAGTGCCAGCGACAGTGAGGCCGGTAATCAACAACGTGGGAGAAGCAAGGGCGCTCCGGAACTCCAATTCAGAGCCCACCATTTCGATGTGATTAAGCATCTCAGCCAGGTTGCCTGCAATGGTAACCTCTTCGACAGGATAAGCAAGCGCTCCCTTATCGATCCACATCCCAGCGGCCCCGCGCGAATAATCCCCCGTCACAATATTCACCCCGAACCCAATTAACTCCGTTACGTAGAACCCATTCCCCACGGACCGAAGTATTTCTTCCGGCGTATAAGGACCAGCCGGCACATAGAAATTCTTGGGCCCCACTCCGGGCGGGCCGGCAATAGCACGCGAGGCATTGCCGGTCGTCTGCAAACCCAGCTTTCGAGCCGTGTAACAATTCAGCAGATAGTTCCGGAGAACACCTTTCTCTATAACCCGGGTAATCGAAGAAGCTATCCCCTCCCCGTCAAAAGGACGCGAACCGAAGCCACCGGACCGTAGTCCATCATCTAGAATGGTCACATTCTCGTTTGCGATCTTCTGATGCAGCTTGCCAGTCAGGAATGAGGCACTGCGATAAATCGCGTCCCCGCGGACCGCTTCGAAAATATGACCCAGCAAGGAGCGTGCGGTCTCCGGATCAAAGACCACCGGTACTTGGCAGGTTGAAACCTTGCGCGCCCCGAGCTTGCGCAAGACACGCTGCGCCGCTTTCCGTCCCACAGCCTCAGGGGTCTCAAGCGCGGCAGCGCGCCGCCCCACCGAATACCAGTAGTCCCGTTGCATGCCACCGTTCTGTTGGGCAATCGGCGACACGGACAAGGCACAATAGGATGAGCGGTAGCTGCCCGCGAAACCCAGCGAGTTGGCGTAGGCCACCGTCCCCTGGCTCGCCTCGAACCCGGCCCCCTCGGAGTTTTGAATTCTCGGATCAGCACCCAGCGCGGCCTCTTCGGCGCGACGCGCCAGCTCGATGCGGTCTCCCGTAGAGAGCGATTCAATATCGCTTGAAAAAAGATCCAGTTCGCCAGCATAGCGTCCCAGTTGGCCTTGTTCGGGAAGACCGCTCGCCGGGTCTTCGGAAGTCACCTTGGCCATAGCGACAGTCCGTTCCACAAGCCGACCGAGCGACTGCTCCGAGAAGTCACTTGAAAAAGAACTGGCGCTTCGGATTCCAAGGAAGACGCGCAGTCCCAACGCCTTGGAGGCCGCCTCCTTCAGGCTCTCGATCTTTCCCGTTCTCAAGATGGTGGAAAACTCGTCCGCTTCACGCACGATCACATCCGCAGCCGTAGCGCCCACAGCTTTGGCCCGGTCCACTACATCGCCGGCAATTTGTTCGAGAGCAACCATTGGAATGGTGAATAGTAAATGGTGAATAGTGAATTGGTCCGTAGGTTTCACCCACGGCTACTGACCACGTGGCCCCTCACGGGGTCACATGGCCTTGAGTTCGGCAGTTCCTTCCTTCCTTTTGTTTCGAGTTCCCCAGGCTCGACTAGCGCCTTTCGCTTCATGATCTATAATTTACAATTCACCGTTCACCATTCACTCTTCTATTGAAACGATTGCAGCCGCCCAAGCGACGTTCCGCCTACGGTCAGCCGGCTAACCTTGATGGTGGGAATCCCAACACCTACAGGAACGCTCTGGCCGTCTTTCCCGCAGGTGCCTATTCCCGGGTCAAGCTTGAGGTCATTCCCCACGGCGGTCACGCGCGTGAGGACCGTGGGTCCATCACCAATCAGGGTTGCGCCCTTCACTGGGGCGGCGACCTTGCCGTCTTCAATCATGTACGCTTCCGAGGCAGAAAAGACGAACTTCCCGTTGGTAATGTCCACCTGCCCTCCGCCAAACGAGACGGCGTAAAGGCCATGCTTTACCGAACGCAAGATTTCCGCTGGGTCGTCTTTCCCAGCCAACATGTAGGTATTGGTCATGCGCGGCATGGGAATGTGCTCGTAGCTCTCGCGCCTACCGTTGCCCGTCCGGGTGGTTTTCAGAATTCCGGCACTCAGCTTATCTTCGAGATAACCGCGCAGAATTCCATTCTCAATCAGCACGGTCTTCTGCGTCGGCTCACCCTCATCATCCACATTCAGGGAGCCTCGCCGACCGGGAATGGTCCCGTCATCGACGACAGTGCAAAGCTCGGAGGCGACACGCTGGCCGATGCGCCCGCTGAAGGCTGAAATCCCCTTGCGATTGAAGTCCGCCTCCAACCCGTGCCCGACAGCCTCGTGCAGCAGGATACCCGGCCAACCTGGCCCCAGCACCACCTCCATTTCACCAGCTGGAGCCTCGAGGGCCTCGAGTTGCACGATGGCCTGCCGTGCCGCCTCGCCGGCGAAATACTCCGGAGAATGCTCACCCTGGAAGAACTCCAGGCCTACGCGGCCCCCGCCGCCGCTCGTCCCCGACTGCAACTTGCTTCCATCTTTCGCAATGCTGAATACTCCCAGCCGTGCCAGCGGTTGGAAATCGGTCACCACGCGGCCATCGGAACCGGCAATCAACACGTGGCGAATCTGATCGCCAAAGGTGACGCGAACCTGTTGGATGCAGGAGTCGTAAGCTCGCGCCGCACGGTCCGCTCTCAACACAAGTTCCAGCTTTTCAGTGAGTTCGCGTTCCGTGGCCGGCGACGCCACTGGATAGAAGTCATGGGTGTTCGCGATTGTACTCAACCCCACGCTGGAAACGTGCGCGGGGCCGCTGGCGATTCGCGCCGCGATCCTCGCCGCTTTAAGAATTCTCTCCGGCGCAAGGTCATCCGTGTAACCGTAGCCCGTCTGCTCGCCCGCCAGCACTCGGATACCACAACCCATGGAAATGCCTTCCGTAGCGCTCTTGACCAGCGATTCGTCCAGAAGAATGGAGGAGGTTGTGGTGTGCTCAAAATAGAGGTCGGCGTAGTCTCCGCCCTCCGAAAGTGCCGCCTCGAGATATCGCGAGAGGCCGGATTCCGTCAGGCCGTAGTGGTCGAAAAAGAAACGTTCAACATTCGCCATGCTTCGTCGCCCCGCCAGCGCCATCCCTGTCCCCTGGCTAAGGTCCGCAGTGTATAGTCGTACGACCTGAGGATTGATCAAAATTTGAACGTAGCATACGCCTTCAGGCGTGTCAATTTTCGGCAGTGTGTCCGTCGTGAAGCTTGCCTCTTTGCCGACCGCTTGTCCAGCTTGCTGGTTCTCGAAAGCGGCTGGGGGCAAGCGGTGGCTTTTCCGTAGAGTCCTGCCTCCGGGACGTGGAGTCAGCATCGACCTAGGTACCTAGGGTACTATGCCGGAGCCGCAAAGAGACAAAATGTCCTCGGCGGGAATCTTCGTCCGTGCGCCGACATCCATCTCTCAGATTCCCTTCAGATTTCTATCCCTTCAGATTTTTATTGACAAGCGAGTAACTGTGATGTATCAACTTAGCATTAACCCACAGGCAGGTGGTAAGAAGCATGAGAGTGCCCTCTAGGACCTGGAGGCCCGGACATGTCTCTTCTCATTGTGCCCTCCCTATAGTCTCTGGCTCGTCTCGTTCGAATTGCAGCCTCACAGTCCCGTGGCCCGTAGTGTTGATGGATCTCAGGAGTAGCGGAAAAAGGAGTTGATATGTTTGGATCAACTATTTTGGACGTCGCCATTGGCCTTGTATTTGTGTACTTGATCCTTTCGTTGATGTGCACGACTGTAAACGAATGGATTGCGTCGTTATTCCGGACACGAGCCAAGACGCTGACAAATGGCCTCCACCATTTGCTAGGGGAGCAGGATGTTAGCGGTATAGGTAAGTTCATTGATGCCTTCAACGGCCATCCGCTTATCAAATCAATTAGCAAGGACGGAAGGTACCCCTCTTACATTTCCCCGCGTAGTTTTGCACTGGCGGTCATGGACGTTTGCACTCCAGGCAAGCATGGCCCTATCACTTTTGACGATCTTCAAAAGGGTGCGACCGACCTGCCGGACGGCGAACTGAAGAAAACCCTGCTCGCTCTGCTGCAGAATACCGACAAAACACTGGACAGCGCGCAACGGCGTATCGAAGACTGGTTCAATGACTCGATGGATCGGGTTTCCGGGTGGTTCAAACGCAAAACACAATGGATCACCGTGGTAGTTGCCATATTCATCACCCTCTTCGCCAATGCCGATACGCTGCGGATCAGCAACAAACTCTGGTCTAGTCCTACGCTGCGCGCCGAAGTGGTGGAGCGTGCCCGGGTTCGCGCGGAGGGACCAAAACCCCTGCTCACGGCTGAGTACACCGACACCAATCCCAAGCCATCGAGGCCCTCGGCCGTCGTTCAGCCCGAGGCGACCGCGGACGAGTCTGGGCTGTCCTCACAAGTGCAAGCCCAGCTCACTAATTTGATCGGGTGGTCAGACGACTACCGGCGGTTCAAGCAACTCAGTGTGGAGAGGAAATCCGGGGCGTTCTTTTGGTGGATATGGTGGCTAGTCACCCACCACCTTGCAGGCTGGGCACTGACGGTGGTCGCTATATCCCTTGGCGCGCCCTTTTGGTTCGACGCATTGAAAGGCTTAGTGAACTTGCGCGGGGCGGGCAAGCCCCCGCAGCCGAGCGAAACATCCGAGTCGAAGACTCCTGAAAAGTGAGGTCATCACCATGCGGACCACAACTAGATGGAAGGTCGCGATTTCGACTTACGCGATTGTGATTTCGTTTTCTATCCATGCTGCGGCTCAATCGCTGGTGCTCAAAAACGCGTTTATCGAAAGCGTCAAGAACCGCGTGACGATTGATGTGAACTTCAGCGTAGATCGGGTTTTGGCAAGGCCTCACCGGATCAGTTCAGGCGGTAATGACGGCGACCTGCACATGGCCGGACGCGCCGAAGAGGTCGGTCTCCCCCTCGTAGTTGAAATCATGAACGCTGGCGCTGCGGCGCAAAGCACTGTGCTGGACGATGCCGAAGCTGATGCAGGCGGGCCGCCCGTACAGGTCTCCGGGGCGTGGCGGGTTTGGTTCGAGCATCCGGGCGGCGATCAAATCCAGGGGGAAGAGGTACCGGTCCCGCAAGATACTAACCCCGATCACGTATTTGAGATTCACCCGGTCTCGAAGTTCGCCGGCGATTCGGCCGTGCAGTCGTTCGTGACAATCCCTGGCTACAAAGCGTACGATGCGGAAACCGCTTTCTCCCATTACGAGAATTTGACTGCATCCATTCAATCTACGGAGACATCCACGACGATTCAGTCACCGAAGGTCGGTTACAACTATGCGGAGTTTCTCATCGAACTCGCCGGGGACCCCGTTCCCTCTGACGACGGGGGCTTTCTAGTGCTGGCCCAGGTTCTGGCGGATGAAGAGGAGGTCGTAACCTCCGGCCTGCGCCGAATGGTGTTTGCTCCCAACACTCAACCCGCTCAGCACGTGTCGGGGCTCCACCAGGGCGATCACATGCATGTTCTTGGAATACCACGCGTGAACCTGGAGCGAGTGTCGTTCCTCACGGCGCAGCATCCAGGGGAGACGTTTCAGGCTCAACTCCCTTACGAGATGATTGTCGTCGCCGACTTTGCAGACCAGGGTGCTCCAGTGTCTGTAGCGCGACAGCGAGCAGCGTCCCGCAGCCGGACGCGTCGGAAGCCGTAAGATACAACTTCAATCGCTCCTGGGCTTGGAACGTGTGACCCTGAACTGGACGCCCGCACTACTATGCCAACCCCCATTTAAGTCTGTGCGTCAAACAAACGAAAAGGGGATTGAAGAACGAGTACGAAAGGACGGGGATGACTCCCTGTCGCCATGCGGCGTGGCTTTTGACTGGAGGTCTTTGATGCGCTTAAGAATCGTTTCGTTTTTCCCAGCCATGATCGCTCTGGCCTGGTCCGTCCAGTTCGTGCAGGCAGGAGCGATTCGATACGCCGGGAAACAATTAAACAAGGGGTCTATCGCGGCAATTCAGAAGACATCAGATGCCACCGGGGCTGCCGCGGGAAGTGTCGAGGACGCAAGTAAGGCAACGGGTACAGCACTCAGGGGCGGAGCGGCTACTTTGCGGAAAGGTGTGGTCTCGGCCCCGGGCAATACAATTCGCGGAACAAAAGCGGCGGCGAGTAAAATCTGGAACGCTGTTTGGTAGGTCGGGCAATCGGGAGATCGGATGATCGGGAGATCTGGGGATCGC
>Ga0187771_10002697_pt1 | contig 12272 bp, 14 predicted proteins | sample 0116_SJ02_MP15_1_FD_133139 | JGI IMG/M metagenome (GOLD analysis project Ga0187771, IMG submission 133139) | Tropical peat soil microbial communities from peatlands in Department of Meta, Colombia - 0116_SJ02_MP15_10_MG | ecosystem: Environmental > Terrestrial > Soil > Wetlands > Peat | place... | reverse complement strand
GAGCTACAGAAGCAGGGGGTGGTGTTCACGGACACGGTGACGGCACTGAAGGAGTATCCGGACATAATGAAGAAGTACTTCGGCACCGTCGTCCCTTACCAGGACAACTACATCGCTGCTTTGCAGACTGCGGTCTGGAGCGCTGGCTCGTTCGTCTACGTCCCGGAGGGGGTAAAAGTCCCAATGATACTGCAGGCCTACTTCAGGATTAACGAGAAGAGGATGGGCCAGTTTGAGCGCACTCTTATCGTCGCCGAGCCGTACAGCGAGGTCAGCTACAACGAAGGGTGCTCCGCGCCTGTCTACTCAGCCCAGTCGCTGCACTCGGCCATCGTCGAGATCGTTGCTAGGAAGGGCTCGCTCGTGAAGTACACCACTCTGCAGAATTGGTCCCGCGACGTGCTCAACCTCGTAACGAAGCGGGCTCACGCCTACGAGGACGCCACTGTGTCCTGGGTGGACTTCAACGGCGGGTCAAGGATTACGAGGAAGTACCCCTCGGTCTACCTGCTCGGACCTAGGTCGAAGGCAGACATAATCTCGGTCGCATACGCCGGCCCCGGCCAGGTGCAGGATACAGGGGCCAAGGCCATCCACCTTGCGAAGGACACTACCTCGAAGATCATCTCCCGCTCGGTCTCGAAGGGGGGCGGTCACACAGCCTACCGCGGTCTGTTGCACATAGCCAAGGGAGCCAAGAACGTGAAATCGACGGTCCGCTGCGACGCCCTGCTCGTGGACCCGATTAGCACCACGGCGACCTACCCCTACATGGAGATCCAGGAGGATGACGCTACGGTCACCCACGAGGCCAGCGTAGGCAAAGTCGGCGAAGAGCAGCTCTTCTACCTTATGTCGAGAGGGATATCCGAAGGAGACGCGCTCAGCATGGTGGTAAACGGGTTCATGGAGCCGTTCGCGAAGGAGCTCCCTATGACCTACGCAGTGGAGTTCAACCGCCTGATGTCTCTCGAAATGACAAACGCGGTCGGCTAGGAGGCCGGCTTCGGAGGAATCGGTCAGCTTGTCCCAGACGGCGGTGTCTTCCTTCGACGAGGACCTGGTAAGGTCCATCTCGGCTTCCCTCAAGGAACCGTCCTGGCTGACGGACTCGAGGCTCGAGGCGTACCGGCAGTTCGCCTCGCTCCCGCCCGAAAAGAACCCGCTCTACACGAAGTACGTAAGCACTTTCAGGTTCCCGCTTGAGCAGTTCACGATTGTTCCAGGGAGGACGCCGATTGATTTTCGGAAATTCTTTGGCGAGTACCTGACCGGCAAGGAGACAGACATCCTCCTGCAGGGAAACGAGACCCAGGTGCACGCGGAGCTCAATGGAGAGACTTCGTTGAAGGGCGTGGTCCTCACATCGTTCCACGATGCCCTTGAATCAGAGGAGGCGATGATTAGGACCCTCGTCGAACGGAGGCTTGTGAAATCCGACAGCGACAAGTTCGCCGCGTTCGTGAACGCCTTCTTCAACGGCGGAACCTTCGTCAGGGTCCCAAAGGGGGTCACCCTCGACAGGCCGCTCCGTAGGATGCTCCTGCTCGAATCTCCCAGGACCTCCGTGGTTGAGCAGAACTTCGTCATCGCCGAAGAGGGGGCGAGGCTCGTCTTCCTAGAGGAGCTCTACTCCAAGGGCCAGTCCGTCCCGGCATTCGTGGCTTCGACGACCGAGATTCTGGCTCGTCCGAACTCTCACATCGACTTTTCCTCGATTCAGCTCCTCGACCAGCAGACCACCCACGTCTCGAACCGGGCCGTCGAGGTGACGAACGACTCGCGCGCCACCGTGAGCGCGCTCTCCCTCGGAGCGGCCGTGTCCCGCTCCAGGTCCAACTTTCTCCTCAACGGGAGGGGCTCCTTCGCAGAGGGGTTCGAGATTTTCTTCACCGACGGCAAGCAGCGATACGACTACGAAACGAATCTGATCCACAACTCTCCCGACTCGACGGGCTCGGCTCAGGCGAGGGGGGTACTCAAGGGGGAGTCCCAGTCCATCTTCAAGGGGATGATCAAGATAGTGAACGCAGCGAAGAACTCAAAGTCGTACCTGGCTCATCACGCCATGATCCTGGAGAGGACCGCCAAGTCCGACGGTGTCCCGAGCCTTGAGATTGACAACAACGAGGTCAGAGCCACGCACTCGGCTTCAGTGGCGCAGATCGACGAGGAGCAGCTCTTCTATCTGATGGCTAGGGGCCTCCCCAACGACGAGGCCAGGAAGATGGTCGTGCTCGGGTTCTTCGAGCCCGTCCTCTCGAGGGTGCCAATCGAGCAGACCAGGGAGGGCGCCCGATTCATGATTGAGGGCAAGTGGCAGGGGGAGAAGCGCAGGCTCATCGATAGGGAAGCGCTCCTGGCGGCGACCGGGGAACTTACACCGGAAGTCAAAGAATCGGAAGACATCTTCGAGCGCCACTACAAGTATCGCTAGTGGGAGCTTGGAGTTCGTCCCGGCCATGAAGGTCGCAGACCTCGGCGAAGGAGCCATGTCGGCCGTCGACCTGAAGGACAGGCACATCCTGATTTCTAAGATCGGGGGGGAGGTCTTCGCGGTCAGCGGTGTATGCACCCACGAAGAGACAGACCTCGGCAGGGGTTTCGTCCTCGAGGACAGGGTGGTCTGTCCGCTGCATCTTTCGCAGTTCGACCTAAAGACCGGCCAGGTCATGAATCCGCCAGCCGAGGTTCCGCTTCAACGCTTCAATGTTAAAATAGAAGGCGAAGCGATTTTTGTCGAAGTCTAGGGGGTCCTCTGGAGTTTGCTGAAGACTGAGGTTCTTGACATCGAGAAGCTGAGAGCAGACTTCCCTATCCTGAAGCGAAAGGTGCACGGGAAGAGGCTGGTCTATCTCGACAATTCCAACACCACCCAAAAGCCGAGGGTTGTGATGGACGCTATCTCAGACTACTATTCGAAGCACAACTCGAACGTTCACAGGGCAGTCTACGCACTGGCCGAGGAGTCCACTGAAGCCTACGAGGGGGCAAGGCGGAAGACAGCGCGCTTCGTGGGCGCCTCCGATAGGGAGCTTGTCTTCCTCCGGGGGACTACCGAGGCAACCAATCTCGTCCGTTTCGCCTGGGGAGAGACGAACGTGAAGAAGGGAGATCTGCTAGTGGCCACGAAGATGGAGCACCACAGCAACATAGTTCCTTGGCAGCTCCTGGCCAAGAGCCGGGGGGCCACGCTGAAGTTCGTGGACCTGCACCCAGACGGCACGCTGGACATGGGGAGCTTCGAGAGCCTCTTGAAGGAGTCCCCAAAGCTGGTCGCGGTCACGCACTGTTCTAACGTCCTCGGAACGATAAATGATGTCGCCAGGATCTGCGCGAAGGCCCGCTCGGCCGGAGCCACCACGATGGTGGACGGCGCCCAGGCCGTCCCCCACTTGCCTGTCGAAGTCGGGTCGATCGGGTGCGACTTCTACGCCTTCTCGGGGCACAAGATGCTCGGGCCCATGGGCATCGGGGCCCTGGTGGCGAGGAGGGAACTGCTCGAGGAGATGGAACCCTTCCATGGCGGAGGCGAGATGATCCGCGAGGTATTCCTGGATCACTCCACTTGGAACGACGTCCCCTACAAGTTCGAGGCAGGGACTGTCAACGTAGCTGACGCCATCGGCCTCGGAGCCGCGATCGACTACCTGAACGCCGTCGGCATGGGGAAGGTGAGGGAGCACGAGGTGAGGCTGCTGGAATACGCCCTCAGTTCGCTTGGCGAGGTCAAGGGATTCCACCAGTACGGGCCACTGGACAGCGGTAAGAGAGCAGGCGTGGTATCGTTCAACTACGCCGACGTCCACCCCCACGACCTGGCAACGATCCTGGATGAGGAGGGGATAGCCATCCGTTCAGGCCATCACTGCGCCCAGCCCCTTATGCGCTGGCTAGGAGTGACCGCCACCAGCAGGGCTAGCTTCCACCTCTACAACTCTTACGACGACGTCGACGCACTGAAGGCGGGCCTGAAGAAGGCCGGGGGAATCTTCAAAGTATGAGCAGCGCAGACATCTACAAGGAGCTTATTCTCGACTACTACAGGAATCCCAGGAACTTCGGGAAGCTCGAGAAATATGATATCGACTCCAGGGACACGAACCCCCTGTGCGGCGACGAGGTGGAGATGCAGATTCGTGTCGGGGAGGGGCAGAGGATCGAGGAGATCAAGTTCGTCGGGAAGGGGTGCGCCATCAGCCAGGCCTCAGCCTCCATGCTTACCGAGCTCGCGAAGGGGAAGCAGCTCGATTGGGTCAAGCAGGTGGGGAAGGAAGACATCTTCAAAATGCTCGGCAACCCTGACCTCGGCCCTTCTAGAGTAAAGTGCGCCCTGCTGGGCATGAAAGTGCTGAAGACGGGCGTGTATGGCTATCTTGGCGCCCACTACGAGGAGCCGGACGGGCCTGATCCCGCGCCTCAGCCGGGCAAATGAATCGGCGGAAGCACCCCAAAGGCCACGAAGAGGTAGTAGAGCGGTACGATGACCACCGGCGCGAGGAGGGCCGCCCAGAAGACGAGCTTCAGTGCTCCCTTCAGCTCGGCCTCCAGTTGCACCTGACTCCTAGGCACGTGGCTAGTTATCCACTGGAGGGGGTTGAACCTCTTGTTGGCCATCCTCAGCATGACCGAAAAGGTTCCATAACCTGATTTAACCCTATCCAGAGGTCATTTCCCTTCCAGGGGAGGAGTCGTTGCGGCAGTGAATACCTTCGCTCCCACGCCGTGCTCCGCCTTCCCAGACATCACATGCCTCTTGAGCAGCTGGATTCCGAGCGCAGGGTCCACTCCCTTTGGACAGACGTAGGAGCAGGAGCCTGCGAAGTGGCACCGCCAGACACCGTGGGCGTCGTCCAGCAGGGCCAGCCTCTCCTCCCCTCCTTCGTCTCTGGTGTCGGTGATGTACCTGAATGCCTGCGCAAGGGCCTGTGGCCCCGGGAACCTCGAGTCAGTGGCAGCGGTGGGGCAGGAGGAGGTGCAGAGGCCACACTTTATGCAGTATGTGAACTGCAGGACCCTCTCCAGCTCCTCAGGTTTCATCAGGTACTCGGCGGAAGGCTTCTCCTGCTCCTCCCTGTCTGCGCGAATCAGATGCGGCATCATTTCCCTGTGTTTGGCGAAGAACGACTCCAGGTCGGTCACCAGGTCCTTGATTATCGCGAAGTTGTCCATGGGCTGAGCCACGACCCTTTCTCCACCAAGCTCCGCAACCTGGGTGTAGCAAGCGAGCCTGGGCCTCCCGTTGATCTTCATCCCGCAGGAGCCACAGGACGCCTGCCTGCAAGAAAATCGCACAGCGATGGAGTGGTCAATGTAGTCCCGGGCGTAGAGGAGAGCGTCGAGTACAGTCATGCCGTCCTTCTTCGGAACGGCGTACTCCATCATCCTGGGCTTGAAGTCTGCGAAGGGGTCGAACCTCTGCACGACGAGCTTCAGGTCCGTCACGCGAACACCGCCAGTATCACAGTCCTGGTTCCATAGGCCACGGTTACGACAACTGCCACAACGGTGCCTATGTCTATCCAGGTGCTCCAGGGCCTGGACTGCTTGAGCTCACTCAGGATTATTCTGAGACCGTTGAAGCCGTGAACGAGAACCACGACGAGGAGCGCTTCGAGGAAGATGGCATAGATCCAGTTCCTGTATATCGAAAGGATGTTTCCGAAGGAGATGGCCGTCGAGTAAGGGAGGACGACGCCCTGCATCACGAGGTGTATCGAGACGAGCACTACAGCCACAAGGGCTGTGGCGTACTGGAGGAGCATCAGCCTAGACTCTCTCATCCCATCCCCTCGAAGAGGACCAGGTAGGTCCAGATTGCGGAGATCACGGCCGTCGCTATCCCGATGTAGATCAACGACCGCTGGCCAGAGCTGAGGGCCCTCGGCTTGTAGGGGAATTCGATCGCCGACGGGCTCCTGAACACGATGCCGAACTCTGTCAGAATCAGTCTGATCCCGTTGATTCCGTGGAAGACAAGCACCAGGACCAGGAGAATGAGTATCAGGTGCCCGAAGCTGTTTTCCACGATTCCCGAAATGAAAGCCCAGCTCGATGAGCTCGGCCCCGTCCCGGTCGGGCCCCCGACAAAGAAGCTTGTGTCTCCCAGGTGTCCAATGACATAGAGCAGGACCGCTACGCCAGTGACCCTCTGGAACACGTAGGCCCACCTTTCGGCGTTGTAGTGGTAGGGATTGAGCCAACCTCGGATGCCGCGCCGATTCCTTGCCTTCTCTTCCCCGACCGCCCCCATGTTGAGTTACCTCCGCAGCTCCCCTTTACAGTTTCTCAATAGTGCCTCTCCGCCGGCTGGTATTTCGTGATGGCGACTTCGGAGTATTCCAGCCTCGGCCCGTCGGTGCCGGGGTAGGCAAGGGTGTGCTTCAACCAGTTCTTGTCGTCTCTCTGCGGGAAGTCCCTCCTCCAGTGAGCGCCCCTGGACTCGGTTCTCGCCAGTGCGCCGGCGACGACCACCTCGGCCACCTCCAGCATGCTCTCGACTTCGAGCACATCGGACAGGTTGGTGTTGTATACTCGGCTCTTGTCCTCGCAGTGGAGGAAGTCCCTGTTCTTCAGCTCCCTTATGGTTCTCAGGGCGGTGGAGAGGCCCTCCCCCGTCCTGAACACAAAAACATCTCTCGCCATCAGCTTCTGCAACGTGTCCCTCACCTCGTAGGGGTTGGTCCCCCCCTTCCCGTGAAAAATCCGATCGAAAATCCGGTTCTCCTCTAGGGCCGCAAGCTCGCTTGGTGCCGGCGGCAGGGTCCGCCCCTCAATGTACTTCGCCGCCTCGGCGCCGGTTATCTTTCCCCACACCAGGCACTCTGCAGTCGAGTTGGCGCCCAACCGGTTGGCACCGTTGATGCTGACGCATGCCGCCTCTCCTGCGGCCCAGAGCCCCTTCATCTTAGTCGCGCCGTTGATGTCAGTGTCAATCCCTCCCATGACGTAGTGGCAAACGGGACGGACGGGGAGCGGATTCTCCACAGGGTCGATCCCCCTGAACTTGATTGCAATTTCCCTTATCTGGGAGAGTCTGGACTTGATTTTTTCCGCGCCGACGGGAGTAAGGTCAAGATGCAGATAGTCGAGTCCCGATGCTTCGTCCCTGAACCCCCTGCCCTGTTCGATCTCTGTCATCATCGCCCTGGAGACCACGTCCCTCGACGCGAGCTCGAGCTTGTTCGGCGCGTAGCCTTTCATGAACCTCTGACCGTCCCTGTTCAGCAGAACGCCCCCCTCCCCCCTTGCCGCCTCAGTGATCAGTATGCCCGACGGGATCAGCCCTGACGGGTGGAACTGGATGAACTCCATGTCCTTCAGCGGGATGCCGGCCCTGTAGGCCGAAGCAAGGCCGTCGGGGGTCGAGCTGTAGGCGTAGGTAGCAAAGCTGTAGAGGCGCCCTGCTCCCCCCGTCGCAACTATGCCAGCTTTCCCGAGGATCTGGGAGAAGTTCCCCGTCTTCATCTCGATGGCGGTTATGCCCCTGAATTCCCCGGCCTCCGCAAGTATCGAGGTGGCGAACCACTCCTGGTAGAAGCGAATGTTCGGGTATTTCGTCGCTGTGTCGTAGAGGGTCTGCATCTCGAAGAATCCCACCTTGTCCTCCGCGTAGGTCGCTCGAGGGTAGCTGTACCCTCCGAACCACCGTTGCGCTATCCTGCCGTCCTCCCTGCGGCTCCAGGGGAGCCCCCAGTGCTCAAGTTGGTATATCTCTCGGGGCATCTCGTTTACGAACCTCTCGACGGCGTCCTGGTCCGCGAGGTAGTCGGACCCCTTTACCGTGTCGAAGAGGTGTGACTCAATCGAGTCTCCCAGGTCCGGATAGAGCACTGCTGCCGTCCCCCCCTCGGCGCTCACCGAGTGGGCGCGCATCGCCTGCACCTTGGTGATGACCGCGATGTCCGCTTTTTCATCGCTGGTCCGGGCCGCCTCGATGGCCGCCCTCAGGCCTGCGATTCCTGAGCCTACGATGACAAGGTCGTGTTTGATGGTCTCGACCAAGCGGCTGTCCGTTGACTGGGCCGCTTCCGTCGATTCTTAGGTTTTCCTTCGGGAGTGCTGCCTAAGCCTCTCCGCTCCCTTAAGAGCTCGAGACGATTCTCACCTTTACGAATTAGGTGCTCGGCGTATAACCCCCTCTTCGGGCGCAAGATGCCATGGTCGAGACCATTGACCATGACGTCGTTATCGTGGGAAGTGGTCTCGCGGGCATGCGAGCCGCCGTCGAGGTCCTTTCCCGATGGAGGGACTCGGGAAAGACGCTCGCGGTGGTCTCGAAGCTCGCCCTGATGCGCAGCCATTCTGTCGCCGCTGAGGGAGGGACCGCGGCAGTCCTATACCCTGAAGACGGGGACAGCCTGGAACTCCACGCATGGGATACCATCAAGGGGAGCGACTTCCTAGCAGACCAGGACTCGGTCTGGAAGTTCGTCTCCCTTTGCCCCGCCGAAATCAGGCAGATGGAGCGCTGGGGGACCCCCTGGAGCAGGAGAGATGACGGAAGAATAGCCCAGAGGCCCTTCGGGGGTCACAGCTTCAACAGGGCGACATTCGCCCAGGACAAGGTCGGCTTCTTCGAGATGCGTTCCCTCTACGACAAGCTCCAAGAGCACGAGAACTGGGCGAGATACGACGAGACCTTCGTCACTTCGATGGTCATTCAGGACGGGACCTTCAGGGGGTTCACTGGCATCGAGCTGAAGACTGGTAAGCTGGTTTACTTGAGAGCTAGGGCGGGAGTCATCGCCACCGGGGGGGCGGGGCAGATCTGGAAGTTCACAGCCACATCGGTGAGCACCACCGGGGATGGCATCGGGCTCGCCTACCGGGCAGGGCTCCCCATCGAGGACATGGAGTTCATGCAATTCCACCCCACTGGGCTGATTCCCACGGGGATTCTGATCACTGAGGGGGCGAGGGGGGAGGGCGGTTACCTCGTCAACTCCAAAGGGGAGAGGTTCATGCAGGAGTACGCCCCTTCGAAGATGGAGCTCGCCCCCAGGGACGTCGTATCCCGGTCCATGATCAGGGAGATCAATGCGGGAAGGGGATTCAAAGACGAAGAATCTGGACTCTCCTACCTCCACCTTGACCTGAGGCACCTGGGGCGGGAGAAGATCGACACCAAGCTGCCGTTCATCAAGGAGCTGTCGATGAAGTTCATCGGGGTCGACCCGGCAGAGGAGCCAATCCGTATCAAGCCGACTGCCCACTATACCATGGGCGGAATCAGGGTAGACGGTAACGGGAGGGTCCTTGACTCCGGTGGCCGCTTCGTCAAAGGGCTCTGGTCGGCAGGGGAGTCTGCTTGCGTGAGCATCCATGGAGCTAACAGGCTGGGCGCCAACTCGACTGCAGAGTGCCTGGTCTATGGCAGAGTCGTAGGCGAGGATATCGCGTCATACCTCGACTCCAACCCGACCTCTTCTCCTGGCACAAACGGCCCCGCCATCTCGGCCGAAGAAGACAGGGTCCTCGGAGACCTGTTCAGGCGTGAGACGTCGACCGCTGACGTCTACTCAGTGAAGGCGAAGCTCAGGGAAGTGATGGACAGGGACGTCTACGTCTTCAGGGACGAAGCAGGGCTGAGCGACGCGGTCCGCCAGGTCAGGGCTCTGAAGGACGAGTTCAAGGGGGTGAAGGTCACGGACGGTGGACGGGTCTTCAACTACAACCTGCAGGACGTCCTGGAAGTTGGCATAATGCTCGAGCTGGCCGAGGCGGTTGCCCAGGGGGGACTCAACCGCAGGGAGTCGAGAGGGGGGCACGCCCGCACCGACTACCCCAACAGGGACGATTCCAATTGGCTGAAACATACGCTCGCTATCAGGACTGAAGACGGCCCGTCATTCACCTACTCCCCAGTCACCATCACCATGTGGAAGCCGGTGGAGAGGAAGTACTAGGCGGGAACATGGACAAGATCACACTCAGGATAACCCGGTCTGGAGGGAGAAAGACCACCTTCGTGGTACGCTACAGGAAGGGATTGACCGTCCTCGACGCCCTCACGGAGGTGAGGGAGAAGCAGGATAGCACGCTCGGGTACAGGCACAGCTGCAGGATGGGGATCTGCGGCTCCTGCGGCATGACCATCGAGGGGCTCCCGAGGCTAGCCTGCCAGACGCAGGTATCATCGCTGGACACCGAGACCATCAGCATCGAGCCCCTGCACAACATGGAGGTGATCAAAGACCTGGTGACAGACATCCTCCCCTTCTTCGACCACCACCGCTCAGTCAAGCCGTACCTCATCAGGAATGACGTCAAGGAGAGGGACCATTCGGAAATGGAGTATAGGGTGCTAACCAAGGAAGTGGAGAAGTTCCTTCAGTTCGACTACTGCATAATGTGCGGCCTCTGCTACGCCGCCTGTCCCACCGCAGCCCTGGACCCGCTCTACAACGGGCCGCAGGCCATCGCACAGGCCTACAGGTACATTGCCGACCCACGCGACGAAGGGTGGGAGAAGCGCATCGACCTCCTTGACACTTCTCACGGGGTCTGGAGGTGCCACATGGCAGGCGCCTGCAGCTTCGTCTGCCCCAAGGACGTAGACCCAGCCAAGGCGGTTCAGCTCGCGCGGATTGAGGTCTTGAAAAAGCGCATCCTCAGGAAGAGGGGGAAGGAGGGGTCGAAGCCGGTCCCCCGGCCTGCGACGGCCGTCGCGAAGGAGGGCGTGAAGGCCCCGCCCTTCGACTTTGGAGGTGCCAGGAATTGAAGCGGGATTCGAGGTTCAGGTCAGGACTTCTCTCCAGCCTCAACCCCCTAGGTTACAACGTCGAGAGGTGGAGCTACGCCCTACACCGGGCCACGGGGATAATCCTGGTGGGGTACCTCATGGCCCACATATTCGAGACCTTCCAACTCGGAGGCGGAGCAGGAGCCTGGGCCAACACCATGAACGCCCTCCACTCCCTCGGCCCCCTGGAGATGGTGGGGCTCTGGATAGTCGCCGGCTCGGCCTTCTATCATGGTGGGAATGGGATCAGGCTCATCCTCAACGAGGCTTTCGGAAAGTTCATGGGGAAGCCCATCCTCCCGGTCTATCCTTACTCCCCCACATCGCTTGGGAGGAATCAGAAGGTCGCGGTCTGGACGATAACATTGGTGGTGCTCGCGCTCTGGGTCTGGGCGGGGGCTTACCTTCTCGAAGGCCTGGGGGTGATCTGAAGGTGGTCGAACCGACAAAGCGGACGGGAGGGAGTCTGATGAAGGAATCCTGGAACATGCTCGTCACATATGTGACCGGAGCCGTCCTCGTCTTCGTCCTGACCTTCCACCTACTCCTGCATAGTCCGCTGGCTGGGAAGGCATTCGAGGACACGCTCACCTTCGGCTACGCCACAGGGAATCTTGTCTACTACCAGCTGATCTTTGGCGCTCTCCTCCTCGCGGCTGTGGTGCACGGGTTCAACGGAATCAGAGTGCTGGCCGTGGAGTGGCTGCACCCCACGAAGCTTGCCTGGCTCCTGAACCTAGTCGTCCTTCTCCTTATGGCGTTCTTCTTCGCCGTTGGCACGATTACTCTCGTAGTGGTGGGCTGACCGCCGGCTAGGCGCCTGGCGCTTCTCGGCTCCCAGGGTGAAAACCGAGGCCGCCGGGGAGCAAACGCCCGTTTTCTGTTACTTCTCCGTTTCATGAAGGACACGTTTATAACCGCACTCACAATCGGCCCGCTTTACGAGAGGGGTAAAGTGCCTCACTACGGTTACAGTTTCGAGGGTTTCGACCCAGCGGTACATGTTCGGGCTAGCGCCAGGGAGGTCAACGTCTCTCCGAAGGCAGCCCGTGAGATAGCGGTAACGATCAAGGGCATGACGCTTTCGAAGGCAATCGACCTGCTCGAGCTGGTCGAGAGCAAGAAGATGTCGATCGCGTTCAGGCGGCACAAACTCAAGGTGGGCCACAGGAGCGAGCTCCAGGGGTTCCCCACCGGCTCCTACCCTGTCAAGACCGCGAAGGCGTACCTCGACGTTCTGCACAACCTGGAGGGCAACTCAGAATTCAAAGGGCTCGACCCGGATAGGGTCCGGATCATCCACGCTGCGGGATACGCGGGGAGGTCCACGAAGGACTATACCCCGAGGGCCTTCGGCAGGAGTTCGCCGAACTTCCACCAGATGGTCCACATCGAAGTCGTAGGCAAGGAAGTATAGGCATGTCCGTCCAGCAGCGAACCACAGTAAAGTCGATTCTGACGACGAGCCGGTCATACGCTGACTTGGACGAGTTCTTCGAGAAGGAGCTCAGGGACGCAGGCTACGGGG
>Ga0187771_10002696_pt1 | contig 12272 bp, 9 predicted proteins | sample 0116_SJ02_MP15_1_FD_133139 | JGI IMG/M metagenome (GOLD analysis project Ga0187771, IMG submission 133139) | Tropical peat soil microbial communities from peatlands in Department of Meta, Colombia - 0116_SJ02_MP15_10_MG | ecosystem: Environmental > Terrestrial > Soil > Wetlands > Peat | place... | reverse complement strand
GATTGCCAGATTCGGACCCGCCTTTAGCGTCGGTATTGGACTGGGAGTCGCCGTAAGGACTGCTCCCGAATCTTTCATACTAAGACAGGTTTCAGCGAGCATGCTTCCGCTCTGGACTCCAGATCCACTAACAACGGCGACCAACATACTCATGACACTCATAGTGATAGGCGGCCTTGCGTACTTCATGTTCAGTTTCGTGCCAGGGATCCGCGGAACTAAGAAAACAGCTGCTTGGCGATTGTACAACGCGTTTTCGAAGATAGGAATCTACGGAATGATGATCGGTTTCGGAACCCTATTCGCAAGCACAATTGTAACGAGAGTCGCATACCTCATAGGACGACTCAACGACCTGATAGCTTCTCCTGAAGCATCAACAGCTGCCACGATGCTAGCAGTAGTAGCAATTGCCTACGCATACTGGCAAGAAAAGAAGACTTCCGTGAAAAGAGCCTGAACAGAAAGAACACGGGCAAACAAGCCAGAAAAGAAGACTACGCAACTAACGTTTCCATGAAGAGACTAGGCGTCTGGATATAGATGTCGTTTGTGACAAGACAGTTTTCCAAATACGGGCGATAAGAGTTCAAATTGAAACTCGTCAGTGAGATGAACAGCGAGAAGTGAAAAGAAGGATTTGCGTGCTTGATAAATGATGACTCGAGTACCCATTTGTGAAGAGACGATCACAGAACGAGATATCAAAATCCCTATGCGGGATGGTGTTCGGCTTGCCAAAGATATCTATCATCCAGCGAAAAATAGGAAGAGTATTGCCGAGCGTTTCCTTGTTATCCTCGAGCGCACACTTTGTGATAAGACCGCCATAAGCCGCTCAGAAATATGTAAGCGCACAAGGGTCTACTTCCTAAGTCTATGTGCTATAACTCGCAGGCGTAGTAGAACTGTTATCTAGAATACTTTCTTCTTACTTAGAACCACGAATATGGCCGATAGTATAAACAGAGCCAAAATGATTTTGATACTTTCGTCCGGTGTGCTTTCGGATGCCCGTTCATTGCTCAAAGGTTGACCGGTCATCGGGTTTAAGAGGTTTTCAACGGGTGCGAAGTTATCGGTCAATATCGTAGAGGTACTAGAGGCTGGTGTGAAGTAATTCGCAACATATTGGTGTAGTTCAGGAACTTTTACCGTTGCATTCCGCATCGCCAAGTTCTCAAAGTCAGTTTCAGACAATTGCTGCGGGAATAGTGTGGCGAATATCATTACGTTCTGTAGTTCAGTGTAACTGATTCCCTTAGTCGCAAATGTGTAGACCTTTGGAAACGCTGTACGCATTGTATTGACCTCTGCGGCGAGAAGTTGATTTCCATTGCTCGACACGCCGGCGATTAGGTTTGATACAACGCTCCCGTTCTGGTTTAGATGGTCTACTACAGTTCTGAAGAATTGAGCGGTCATTAAATGGAATGGGACATAAGTTCTTGAATACGCATCGAGCACCATCAAATCATATTTCCGATTGTTCTTCTGCAAGAACATTCGTCCATCATCATTGTAGATATGCAACCTTGGGTTGTTGGCGTCAACAGAGAAATACTGCTCAGCAACCTCGATGACTTCCTCATCTATCTCGACCACGTCAACCTGTACTGTTGGGTAATTTCTGAGAAAACTTTTGGGCCCAGTAAATCCTCCGCCTCCGATGAAGAGGACCCTTGTGATATTCGGGTTAACCAGGAAGCCTAAATGAAAATAGTCCGAGTACACAAAGACTGCTCTATCAGGGTTGTTGAGATCCATCGCGCTGTGCAGATTATCATCAAGAATCAGGATTCGGATGTAGGATTGATGCTCTAAGTCGAAAGACTCGGCAACCTGCAGGTGATGGTAGGGCGTGTCGGTTTCATATATCGTGTCTCCAAAAGCTACCGTGTATGCTGCCGCCGTCAATCTGCGGTTCACTAGGTATGGGGCTGCAAACGGTAGAATCAAGAGTATTAGTAGTACAAAGACTTTCATTCGTAGGCCAAGCCCAAGAAAGGCCACAACAAGGAGTGCCGTTCCTAGCGCGAAGATGATCTTGTTCACGCCAAATTCGGGGATTAATACGAAAACGGTGATGAAGGTACCGGCGATGCTGCCTAGCGTTGAGAGAGCGTACATGTTACCCGAGGCTTTACCCATCTTCTCGACGGTGCGTGCTGCCAATCGAATTGCGTAGGGTGATACCATCCCTAACAGAATGCTTGGTAGCGCTAATACTAGTGTGGTCGCGAGAAGCGGCGAATACCTTTCACCAAGATTCAGCCTAATGATCGCATCGAAGACTGGCGGCGTCAAAGCAGGTAATATGACAACTAGAATTCCAGCAGCGAAAATGACAACTGATAATGTGTGAAGGTTCGGTTCCCTGTCCGCCAATCTTCCACCGAGATAGTAGCCAACGCTCAGCGCTGATAGCACGACGCCTATCAAGCTTCCCCACACAAAGATTGAGTTTCCAAACACTGGCGCGAGCAGTCTGCTTCCCAGGAGTTCAAGCGCCATAACCGCTGCACCTGAAATGAAGACTGAGAGCAAAAGGCGCAGGTGACTACTCATATCAGATTCATAGTAAAACGAAGATGCGGAGCTAATAAACGGTGAAGCTTACGGCTAACGCTGTGACTCATCCTAAAAGCTTCAATCACTGTGCTATCACCCGTTTACCCTGTTCCGTCCAGGTTGCGAGTTCTTGGAATTCGGTGTAATCATCTCAAGCAGTTGGAGCACTTGGTTCAAGCATGGCAAGTCGCCGTTCTTCAGGCAATTTCCGTCGTTTTCAAATAGGGTAATCACGCAGGTGCTGCAGACGAATTCCGCTACGTAGCCTTGAATACGACTGCAGAAGTCAATTACTGTAAGTATTGAAGATACCAAGAATTCTTCTTCAACATTGTTAAATTTATCACGCTGGATCATATTGCTTGAATCGACAGTTCCATTGAGCTACGCTAAAGGTCCAACCGAGAAGCCACTAATCGAGAAGACTATTGGGCAGTTTTTTGATGATATCGCATCAAGGTATGGGGATAATGAAGCGCTTGTATCGAGGCACCAGAAGCAACGATTGAGTTATCATCAACTTAGTAGCGCGGTTGACGCTGTCGCGACAGCCCTGCTTGGTTTCAACGTGGAGAAAGGCGATCGCGTGGGAATATGGTCGCCCAACAACGTGGAATGGGTCTTAACTCAACTCGCAACCGCCAAGATTGGAGCAGTACTAGTCAACATCAATCCCGCCTATCGAGTATCAGAATTAGAGTACGTGCTTAACCAATCTACTGTAAGTTTGCTTATCACCGCTAGCAAGTTCAAAACATCTGATTATCATGCCATGCTCTACAAGCTCATTCCGGAACTCAAACTTCTAGCGGAAAACGCTGAATCCGAAATTCGAGCGAGAAAAATCCCTTCTCTGCGCAGAGTTGTGACATTAACAGATGAGACCAAGAGTTCTAACTCTGGCATGCTCAGCTGGAGTTTCTTTAATGAGATTGGGAATCAAAACTCCTCAGCTTCCATGTTAGAAGAAAGGATGCGAGAGCTGAAACCCCAAGATCCGATTAATATTCAATACACTTCAGGCACGACGGGATTCCCGAAGGGCGCTACATTGACACATCGCGGTATCCTAAACAATGGGTATTTCGTTGGAGAAGAGATGAAATTCTCAGATCGTGATAGACTCTGCATTCCCGTGCCGTTCTATCATTGTTTTGGAATGGTCCTAGGAAACCTAGCCTGCGTCACGCACGGAGCGACAATTGTTATTCCGAGTGATTCCTTCAGCCCTGAGAGCGTGCTTTCAACTGTTCAGGAAGAGAAATGCACTGCGCTCCATGGCGTTCCGACCATGTTCATAGCTGAACTCGATTTCGCACACTTCAAAGAGTATGACCTTTCAAGCTTGAGAACAGGAGTCATGGCTGGCTCCCCATGCCCAGTGGAGGTGATGAAGAGTGTTATTTCCGATATGGGCATACGTGAAATTACAATCTGCTATGGGATGACCGAAACGTCTCCAGTATCATTTCAAACCCGTATCAGCGATCCTATCGAGCTACGCGTATCCACGGTCGGGCAGACGCATCATCATGTTGAGGCAAAAATCATCGACCCTTTGACTGGAAGCATACTTGCTAGAGGAGTTGCGGGTGAGCTTTGCATCCGTGGGTATCTGGTGATGCTTGGATATTGGAACAATCCACAGAGTACTAAGGAAACCCTTGATTCCGCGGGGTGGATGCATACCGGGGACTTGGCTATGATGAGAGAGGACGGGTATGTGAACATTGTCGGAAGAACAAAGGATATGGTTAGCCGTGGTGGCGAGAAAATCTTTCCAAGAGAGGTAGAAGACTTCTTGTACACACATCCGAAGATATCGGATGTGCAGGTCATCGGTATTCCCAGCAAGAAATTCGGTGAGGAGGTTATGGCATGGGTCAAGCTGAAACCCGGTTCAGTGGCAACCGTCGAGGAACTGAAGGAGTACTGTAAAGGAAAGATTGCATACTTCAAAATCCCTGCGTACTTCAAATTTACGGATACGTTTCCGATGACCGTAACAGGGAAAATTCAGAAGTTCAAGATGAGAGAGATATCCATCAAAGAGCTCGGTCTAGAAGAAGCTGCATCAACGAGAACCGCTTAATACACCCATCATAGTCGCCATTATCCTGACCAGAACGAGCACGTCAGCAACTCACACATCCTATTTGTCTTATGCACGTAAGACATTGAGGCAATTCGTATAAGTTGGTTATTCTGCTATTTTTCGGTCAATCTTGTCCGTCATACGGGAACCCGCCCTAATCCACAAGGGACTTGAAAACGTCTACGTAAAGGAAAGCAAGATCTGTTTCGTTGATGGCGAAGCAAGCAAGCTCTTCTATCGTGGGTATGCGATTGAAGATTTAGTCAATAACTCAACATTTGAGGAGACCGCATACCTCTTAATTTATGGCCAACTTCCCACGCGGTTCAAATTTCAAGAGTTCATAAGTCGCATTGAGGAGTATAGGACACTTGACCGAAACATTCTACAGTTGATTCGTTCCTTTCCAACTTCAAGCGACGCTGTGGATGCACTGAGAACAGCGATATCGGCGCTTGGTCTATACGATCCACACCCGGCAACGGATAGTGTCGAGGAAAGAATCGACAAGGCTCTCCAAATAATGGCTAAGGCACCATCGATAATCGCTGCATTTGACCGGATACGAAACGGGAAAGAGCCCGTGCTAGCAAAATCTGGTCTCAGTGAGGCTGCAAACTTTCTCTACATGCTCACAGGTCAGCAGCCCGATCCTTACGATTCACACGTGTTGGATGTTGCATTAATACTGCACGCAGAGCATGAGATGAACGCGTCAACCTTCGCTTGCACCGTCGCGGCTTCGACTTTGGCTGACATGTATTCCATAATCACAGCGGGTATTGCGGCGCTGAGAGGTCCGCTTCATGGAGGAGCTAATGAGGCTGCTCTCAAGAACGTGATGGAGGTGGGTGATCCTTCACGAGCTGAGACCTACGTTACCGAAGCTCTAGCCCAGCGTAGGAGGATAATGGGATTTGGACACAGGGTCTACAAAACCTGGGATCCGAGATATCTGGTTTTGAAGAAGCTAGGTGCTGAGCTGGCTACAAGGAAAGGGGAGACGAATCTTTTCAATACGGCTGTGGCCATTGAGCAAAGTGCACTAAAGCATCTTGCCGGCACTTCAATATTCCCAAACGTGGACTCGTTTTCAGGCGTTGTCTTTCACATGCTAGGGATTCCAATAGACCTCTTCACACCCGTCTTTGCAATGAGCAGAATTTCCGGTTGGACGGCGCATGCACTCGAATACATTGAGGCAAATAGGTTGATTCGACCAAAGGCCTTCTACGTAGGTGAGACAGGCCTAACCTACAAACCCCTCGATGCTCGGTAACACTGCACAGTCTGGGAACGTATTCCTAGGATCGACGGGTCAACTTAATGATTGAAGTCTCGATGCTAGTTCCGCTATTGGAACGCTAATCTCTGTGCGAGCGGACATATCCTTAACCTTCACGACTTGGGATTGCAGTTCCTGCGGACCTATGACTACCAAGTACGGGATTCGAACTGAGTCGGCATATTGTAATTGTTTTCCTAGGGGGCGTCCCTTAAGATCCATCTCGGCGCTAATGCCATTATCGCGTAGGTTTCGCACGATTTGGATTGCTGATGGGATAGCTTCATCGCGCACAGTTGCCACGAATATCTTCGCACCCTGTCGAGCTTTCGGAAACAGGTCACCGCGCTCAAGTGAGATCATCAGTCGTTCTATCCCACCGGCCACTCCGGTTGCTGGAATATCGCGCTTTCCATAAATGCCACAGAGTTTGTCATATCGTCCGCCACCGAAAATCGAACCGACATCTTCTCCAGCCTTGTCATATGCTTCGAATACAATCCCGTCATAATACCCTATTCCGCGGACTATACTCATGTCATATTCACAGTACGCCAATCGCCCGGACGCTTTAAGCGCGTCAGCTAGAATTGTTAATTGTTCCAGGCCGGTTTTTGCATCTGGTTCCTTCAAGTTCAACCCTTCCAATTGCTGAAGTACCAAGTCAGGTGTGCCGTTTAGGGAGATGAACGAAAGTATCTTCTCAGTCACGGTTTCACTGATTCTAGCTGACTTGAACTCAGACTCCAATTGGTGCTGAGTCTCCTTCCTTGTCTTATCCATGATTCGGAGGCAGGCTTCCAGTCTTCTAATTGAGCGAATTCCCAACTCGCGAAGATACGATTCGGCGAGCTTTCGGTTGCTTATTCTGATAATGAAATCCTTCAAACCCACATTGGTTAAGATATCTGCACCGACGCAGATTGCTTCAGCGTCGGCTAGGGGGCTAGTCGAACCGAAGATTTCAACATCCCACTGCGTAAAGTAGCGGTATCGTCCGAATTGTGGTTCGTCATATCGCCAATTACCTCCAATACAAGCGAACTTTATGGGTTCAGGTAAGTCGGAGCGACTGGCGACCATTCTTGCAAGTCCAACGGTTAAATCGAATCTTAAGCCGAGACTTCGACCCGCCTTGTCTTTAAACCAGTAGACTTCATTTCGGATAGTTGGTCCACTCTTCGCCTCTAGCGTCTTCAAATTCTCAATCGTGGTGGGTTCGACCATTTGAAAGCCATACTTACGGGCCACCTCACGGATCTTATCGTAAAGCCACAATCTCCTATCCATCTCTTCGGCCTCAATATCTTTCATTCCTCGCGGAAGACTGAAGACTTGCCCTGCCATATTCTCAACCGACCTGCTGAGGATTTTGTCGGTAGCTGTCCTATAATCTTGTGAGTTAGCACTCGGAGCCTGCTAGATTGAAATGCTTTATACAGAGGCATTCCTCCATGGCCAATTTGGTCAAAATGGCAAAGAACAGAGAGCTCGGGACAGCGGCATTTGGGGGGCTAATTGTGGGCGGCACATTGACCGCGGTCTTGGGTATTACTGATCTACCTTTAGCCTCAGCGATTGGGGCGGTAATTGGAGGTGGAATCGCAGCGTATCTACTGTACGGAAAGATAGGCCAAGGAGCTACGGCTGGGATGCTTTCAGCTCTTTTCGGATACCCATTCTCTATTGGAATACTGTATATTCTCCTTATCTTCGGTGTCTATACGCCTCCATCTGGGCCGACACCATCAATGTCAACGATACAGGCGGGAGTGATTGTGGAGTTTCTGCTTAACCTAGTGGCAGGAGCAGTTGGGGGCCTCGCGATGTCATCTGCCCGACGACCAAGTGCAACTCTAGAGGCCTCAGCCGAAATGCCTGCAAGTCCTGAACCTCGTCAGTCCAGATATTGCGTGCAATGTGGGGCTCAACTGCAAGCGGGAACTCTCATCTGTCCTCATTGTGGTGCACGTCAACCACAGTAGGGAATCCAAAAGTCCATGCTAGGAGCCGTTAGGCTATACGATCTAGACATGTAGTGAGCTAAGTGTGTAGTAGACTATGTCGGTTCTTCGGTCCACGACAGCGAGGATCAATTCCTTCTTATCCACTTCCGCGATCTCTAGGAGCTTTCGCAGTTTCCGCAAGCTAGCTTCCCCCCCCTCATAGACTATCGAGATCAAGCGTCGAAGTGGCCCCTTTCCGTATATGTCGAAATCGAAGTTTTTGTCCGATTCACGAACTATGTACCCTCTGTCGCGTAAGTCGCGATAGACCAAGTACTTTATCCATATCTCGGGCTTTCCCACAGAAAATTTCCTGACCAGATCTCGAAGGAATAGTTCTCGCTTGGCAGCGAATACTCGTATCTTCTGCTTCTCAACCAGGTAGAAGGATTCGTACGCCGTGAAGAACAGTTTATTTTTCTTTAGCTCACCGAAACCTCTATCCCGTAACTCCATAAGCTCAGATTTGTACGGAATGTATACTCTGCGATTCTCCAAGATTGCAGTCCAAGTTGTGAATTGCACCTTCTGTTCATTTGTACCCGTAACGATCTTCGTATCAGTCTGAGTACCTGTGCTGCTCTCCATTAAGTCCACTTTCAGGTCTCCAAAGAGGTCGTTGGTTTAATGTTTTTGCAACTTGCACGTAGGAATAGTGTTTCATGTTAGTACCTGGGAAATCCTTACCATACACTCAATCGCTTGCATTGCTCAATCCCTATTGATCAGAACAGCCCATCCCCATCCAAGGTTACGAAAGCGTTGTAAATAGCTTATGAAGAGGAAATTGCAGCACTGGCGTGAGTCATAAAATCGCTCTAATCCTAGTGTTGTTTCATGCTGCCCCGAAAAGTAATTCTACGAGTCGATTCGTGTCGTAGTCGATGTATCACCCTTGTTGCCCATGTCTGAGCTGAGGACAGTGGAGTGGGTAGACGGCAGTGTTCGCATGATAGATCAAACAAAGCTACCCGACAAACTCACCTATGTGGTTGTCAAGGATCATTACAAGATGGCAAGAGCCATTAAGGAGATGATTGTTCGCGGAGCACCCGCGATCGGCGTGGCTGCAGCCATGGGCCTCGCATTAGCTGCAAAAGGAAGCCACGCAAAAACCAAGGAGCAACTTATCGCTCGACTTCACGAGGCCGCCAATATATTACGCAAGAGTCGTCCTACAGCGTGGAACCTGTTCTGGGCGATAGATAGAATCATTCGCGAAGCCGACAAAGCAACTGGATCACCAACAGCGATAATCCATCAAGTTGTGGATGAGGCTCGCAAGATGGCAGAAGAAGAGGTGCAGGCGAGCCATAGGATTGGGGATTTCGGTACAACCGTCCTGGCTGATGGTGACGGTGTACTCACGCACTGCAACGCTGGGACGCTCGCAACCGTGAGCTACGGTACTGCCTTAGCCCCCATCCGAACTGCAATATCGCAAGGAAAGAGGCTGCAAGTATTCGCAACTGAAACGCGGCCAAGATTGCAGGGAGCCAAACTGACAACCTTCGAACTGCTTAGCGATAAGATACCAGTGACATTGATCGTTGATGGAGCAGCAGGTTACGTGATGAGGCAGGGAATGGTGAATAAAGTAATTGTTGGAGCCGACAGGATTACGAGACGCTTCGTCGCCAACAAAGTTGGAACCTACATGCTAGCACTCGCTGCCCGCGCGAATAACATCCCATTCTATGTCGCCGCTCCTACCTCAACCTTCCACCTTGAAGGAGATCAATCTGATGTGAAGATCGAAGAGAGGGGAGCTGATGAAGTGATTCGTATCGGGGGCAAAAGGATCGCGCCCAGAGAGGTTCGAGTATTCAATCCAGCGTTCGATGTAACCCCCGTCGAGCTGGTGCGAGGATTCATAACTGAGAAGGGGGTCTTAAGTCCTGAGATGCTTAGGGCCGATGCTGTTCTGTGATTTGGGCTAGACTTCTTGGAGTGGCTTCTTACCCACTTGTAGAACGATCTCCACAGGGCAGTGGGTGACTGCTTCAATCTTGGACTTCCAATCTGCTCCCATTCCAACCAGCGCATACATGCCTGTGACTTCACCTTTGGCTTTATGAACGATCCGTGTTAATGCTATCTGGGTCTCTCCGCTATCTATGACATCATCTACTATCAGAACGCAGTCGCCTTTCCGAAGCGCGTCTCTAGGTACATACAGGCTTACCATTATGGCGGTCTTGCTTGGTATGTAAACTTCCTCGATGAATTCGCGCACGCCAACCTCTCGCGTCTTCTTGGCGACCACTAATCCGACGCCAAGTCTGTGGGCTAGCAGGGCAGCGAGCGGAATGCCATCGACAGCCGCCGCTAGAACTTTTGTGATTCGCATTCCAGCAAAGGCGTTTACGGCGTGCTGCACCGCCCTCTCTAGCAGGAGCGTATCCGAGATCAGTTTCGTGTTGTCGAAGTATCCGTTGTCGTCAAATCGAATTCTCTGCTGAATTTCGCCTTCCAGTCTCATGATCTTCTGGAGTGTTCTGTTTATGTTCTGTGCTCGATCGATCGTTGGTAGGACGTGGCCTTTAACGTACCGACTTAGAACGGTTTCAGGGAGGCCAATGATTTGGGCTAGTTCTCTATATGTGTAGTAATTCTTCGCAAGGTTGAGGAGTTCGATGGTCATTAGTTTGTACTTCAAGTCAGATATGCGCGAACCTGCTCTCATGTAAGATGCTCCTGTATTATTTTTTACAAGTATAGTGCATGCACATGGTCATGCCCACTAGTAATAACGCTTTCGACACGAATTGACACAATCAAGGGGGACACTAGCCGCGTCTTTCTACAATTCCTTGGCTATCTTGATAGCGACCATGATATGATCGAGTAGCCTTCACGCCTAGACGATGAAAGGTCGCTTGCACAAACCTGTCGCCTCTCTTCATCTCGAATGTTTTTGATCCTGCATTGTAGAGCGAGATTGTCAGCTGACCTCGAAACCCCGGATCGATCAAGGCCAAGCTTGCTATGATTCCAACTCTGGCAAGGGAAGATCGAAGGTGCATAACTCCGGCTATGTCAGAACCAAGCTCGATCCATTCAAGAGTTGCTACAAGTTCGTGACGTCCAGCTGGAATAATGGCGTCGTTTCCCAATCGCAGATCATATCCAGCCCCGTTGAGGCATGCAGGATCAAACGGACTTATTGTGAGTGATCGTTTCCTGATTAATCCCTCAATTTCAGTGTCTGATAGAAACGTCAAGGCAAAACCTCATAGACAAGTGGACCATGCCGGTGTCATCTTACTATTACTATTCTACTTCACGGTAATTAGCGTCAATGTCCGATTTGTTTTATCGGGCTTTTGGTTGGTGAAACTATATACAATTATCAGGGATTGACTATGAGTAGTTATGATAAGGGCCCGTAGTCGAGCCAGGATTAAGACACAGCGATCTACGCGATCGTGTAGGCCTTCGGAGCTAACGCAGGGATAGCCTGGGATCCGGGGTTCGAATCCCCGCGGGCCCGCCACTTACTAAAGGGCGACGTTTAATTCATTGAGCAGTGGAGTCGCCGGACCGAAAGTTTTCGCAAATGAAGGGTCAATACTTAGGAAGAGGAATGAAATGAGCAGGGTGCGAGTTCTAGTTGGTACACGAAAAGGCGCATTCGTACTGACATCGAACGAGAAGCGTGTACGGTGGGATGTAACTGGTCCCTATTTTGGAGGTTGGGAGATTTATCACATGAAGGGCTCGCCCGTTGATCCAAATAGGTTGTACGTGGCACAGTGCAGCAGTTGGTTTGGACAGTTGATCCAGCGCTCTAATGATGGCGGCAGGACGTGGCGGCCTGTCGGAAATAAGTTCTTGTACGACGGAGTTACTGGCACTCATCAGTGGTACGACGGGACGCCTCACCCTTGGGAGTTCAAGCGAGTTTGGCATCTCGAACCTTCACTGACCGATCTGGACACTGTTTACGCCGGGGTTGAGGATGCCGCGCTCTTTCGGTCGACTGACGGCGGTCAGATGTGGCATGAGCTACCCGGACTGCGGGGTCATGGTTCAGGAGCCCGATGGCAGCCGGGCGCTGGTGGGATGGGCTTACATACGATCCTGCTGGATCCCAGTCATCCTGAAAGGATTTTGATCGCTATCTCGGCAGCCGGTGTGTTCCGGACTGACGATTCTGGCAAGACGTGGCGACCGATGAACCGTGGGCTTAATGCGAGATATCTCCCCGACCCAAATGCTGAGGTCGGCTTCTGTGTTCACCGAATCGCCATGCACCCCTCTCGCCCCGAAGTGTTGTTCATGCAGTTGCATTGTGACATCATGCGTAGCAACG
>Ga0187771_10002695_pt1 | contig 12273 bp, 10 predicted proteins | sample 0116_SJ02_MP15_1_FD_133139 | JGI IMG/M metagenome (GOLD analysis project Ga0187771, IMG submission 133139) | Tropical peat soil microbial communities from peatlands in Department of Meta, Colombia - 0116_SJ02_MP15_10_MG | ecosystem: Environmental > Terrestrial > Soil > Wetlands > Peat | place... | reverse complement strand
GGCGGCGGCAGACCTCCTCGGTCTTAGCCCCGGCCTCGTGCTCGCGTAGCACCCCGATGATCTGCTCTTCGCTGAATCGGCTGCCTTTCATCGCCCGTCTCCCTTTCAGTCGACGGACTCTACCTCAATACTGCTGGGGCGTTTGGGGGGCAGGCCACTTCGGTTGAACCAGTTCTACGAGCAGCCCGAGTACAACTTTTTGTTTCGTTGGTTTCGGGATCTGGAAGCGGACGAGACGACTTTTGATCACTCAAGCTTCTCGCACAATCGTGCACGGCTGTTGGAACACGAGGTCGCCGGCGAGCTTCCGCGCGGTGGTCGAGCGGGCGCGCGCCCTCAGGCTGCTCTCGGACGAGTGGTGGAGTCGATGGTAGCCGCCGTGGACAGCGCTAGTTTCGTTACGCACTTGAGGTACTACCGTATTCTGTCGTCGCGGTCTTGATCCCCGAAGGTCCGCTCCGTACAACCAACGCCGCTCCAGGCGCGGCCAAGGGCACGGGTGGAGAAATAGACTGGCGATCATAAGAGCTCCGACGCTGCTATTTGGAAAGGCCCCACCGTTTGCGGCCCAGGCCAGTGTCAAGGAATATCTTTCGCCAACCGCTCCAGATCCGCTCGCCGCGTATGGGGAACATGGCTAGTTCCGAGTAGGCAAGGCTCCCCAGACGCGGTTGATGTGGTCCCTTGAAGTACTTTGGCCAACCACCGAGATACTTGCCAACCAGCTCGCGAATTGGGCCGTCGGCTTCGAGCACAACCACCGGGAATCCCGCCTTGGCCAAAAAACGCCCCAATGGACGGGCAAATCGAACGAAATCTTTCAGGTCATGGCAATAAACGAGATAGACAAAGGGTAATAACCCGAACTTTCGCCGCGGCATGAAGACAAACGGATAAGTTCGGTTCCCGGCGTTGCAGATCACGCTTATGCATCCGTAGTTCACATGCCTTAGCAGCAATTCCTTCTCGAACGGCTGCAAATCCTGATCGCGAAGGTCGGCGGCGACCACCTTGACCTCAGCGTCAACCGGCGACCCGGACAGCGCGGGGACGGCTGCAAACCACCCGCGGCAATATCTCACGTAACCTTGCGCCTCAAGCATGGACAGCGTATGCGGAGCCGGGGTCACGTTGTAGTAGGTCACTTCCGGGCGCTTGCGGTTCTCCCACGCCAGCATCGCCGCATAGCAGCGAAACGCGGGCTCCACGTACCAACTGGAAAGATTGCAGCCAATCCTGGGCTCTCCGTCGAACGGCATCGATGAAAAGATTTGGAGGCTGACGCCAACCGGAACGCCCTTACTCTCCAACAGGTACCCGTACTTCGGGAACCCCGACGGCGTGCAATGATCCGACAGGTGCTTGAGCGCTCGCACCCAGTGCTCGCGCCTGCGCTCGGGGAAACCTTTCGTCAGCAAATTTGCGATCCCCTCGAGATCCGCCGTCCCGATCTCACGACGCCGGACCCGCGCGAGTGGAACCACCTCAGAGGTAGTCACGCTGTTGGTGCCGGACCCGGTTGATGAGGACGCTTCCAAGGGTAAAACAACGAGTTCCGAATACAGATTGTCAATCTCTTCGGGCTTGAAAATGGAAGAGCGGAAGAGTGCGCGGTGTTTTGTGGGTATCCCTCGCAGGCATGCTTTGCCAAACAACCGAGCGTCCGCCTCGAGAGCCAGAGTCTTTTGGGCCTTAAGGATGGCCAACTTGGTCCGCTCGAAGTGGCGGACGAGCAGAGCTGTGTGGCTGCAGTAAAGCAATTCCGACAGAGCGAGTCCTCGTCTCACACGTCGCTTGGCAATCAGGTAGCTGAGTTCGGTTCCCTCACGCAGAATCATCTGCAAGCAATTGTATGGGGCATGATCGTCAAAAATGATCCGCTGCTCATCGTTGAGCAGACTACGGATCTTCTCCCGGTCAAAAATAATCTGCGGACGCGGCGCGCGCAGAGTTTCAAAATGTAGAAGTGGAGGAAAGATGATCTTACGAGATTCGAGGGGTTTGAAACCCATTGCTTCGAACATGCGCGCCGCTGAAGGTATAGGAGTGAGATTTGTACAGCATACGTCCTCATCGGGCAGGGCGGCGACTAGAAGTTTAAGGGTCCAGCCACGATAGTCAGGGTCAACACACAACGACGTATAGTTACACATTCGGGCAGCTTTGCCGTTTATGCGTCGCTCTGAAAAGATCGTACCCAAGAAGCCGACGATTTCGTCGCCCGTAGTGAGGACAAACCCCAGGTTGGGCTTCATATTCAGCCACTTGTAGTCAAACAGTCGGCCCCAGTAGTCAACGGTAAATCTGTGATCGAATCCGCGCTCTAAGAAAGAGCACAGGCGCTCAAAGTCCTCCGAAGTCACCGGGCGGATCTGTGGTGGCGATGTGTGCGACGGAGAGCGCCTAGCCCGCCCTTTTGAAGCAAGCAGGCCTATGGAACTCACCCTCTCAATTACCCTTGATAGAATCTTTCTGTGGCCTCTCGCGACAAAAGGCGCACCCATCCCGGGTTGTTTCGGTGAGCCCTCTTGCTGACCGTGTGGTCCTTTTTGGCTTCGCCGGATGACGGCGGCAAGGCTCTCGATGGTTGGAGCCTGGAACAGTGCGAAAACCGGCAAATCGCACTTAATCGTCTGTTGGACGCTCTCCAGCAGTTGCACGGCCATCAGCGAATCACAACCGATTTCGAAAAAGTTGTCGCTTATGCCTATGTTTGGAACACCGAGGACGTCTTCCAGAATTCGCTTTAGCTCTCGCTCAAGTTGATCTTCTGTTTGTGCTTGATCGCCCAGCGAGTCGCTGGCAAACAGGGGTATGCTGGCGTTTTCAGCTGTGGATGCGCCAATAACCGCACCCGTACCGGTCACTGCAGGATGACGCGCGATAGCATCGAGGCATTCAGGGTTTCGCAAGGCGTCCCGGTTGGCTGCGCGACGCCCATTCACTGCATCTCGGGCAGCCGTCTCCGACCGTTTTCCGCTGTGTGTGACAGGCAATTCGTCTAGCTGGGCGATCCTAGCTGGAAGCAGTGCGGTGGAACCGCGACGTACCAGTTCGGAACGGATCCTTGCCGTGAGATTATCGTCAAGTATGCATCCCCTTCGAAGTACGACTAACAAGATCATGCGCGTGCTACCGAACTCATCAGACGCATATTGCTCTACTGCCAAAGCCTCAGCGACTTCGGGAATATCCTGAAGGATGCGATAGATCTCAGCGGGTCCGACCCTGATCCCTCGAATATTGAGAACGCCGTCGGAGCGGCCGTGAAGACGCGCACCGCCCTGGGATGTGAACTCGATCAGGTCACCATGGGTCCAGAAACCGGGATTCTGGCTGAAATAGGCGCTGTGGAATCGACTACCGTCATCGTCACCGTAAAAGCCAATCGGGCGCGAGGGGAACGGATTGGCGCACACCAATTCGCCGATTGGCTGATTCGGTTCGCTAAGAGGCGCCAGTGCTCGGACGTCCATAGCGAGGCTGCGGCACTGCGCCTCACCGGAATAGACGGCCAGATTGGGATTGCCCAGCACGAAGCAGCCAATAATGTCAGTGCCGCCCGAAATCGACTCCAGAGGTAGGTCAATCTTTACGCAATTGCGCACCCAATCATATTGGCGGTCATATAGGATTGACCCTGTCGAAAGTACTGCCCGCAATCGAGTGAGATCGAACATCTCGCGTGGTGCGAGTTTAGCCTCTTCACAGAACTGCAAGTATGCGGGGCTCGTTCCGAATACGGTCACGCCCTCTTCCGATACCAAACGCCAGAGTGTCTCCGGCCCCTGAATCGGGCCGGCGTACAAAACCAGCTCGGTCCCCGACGCGAGGGCCGAAAGCTGCCAATTCCACATCATCCAGGCAGAGGAAGTCTGAAAGAATAGTTTGTCATCCGGCGTCATATCACAATGCAGACGGTGCTCCTTGACATGTTCGATTATCGTCCCGCCGGCGCCGTGGATGATGCACTTCGGTGGTCCTGTAGTTCCTGATGAAAACAAAATGAAGAGTGGCTGATTGAAGTGGAAGCGAGGCCATTTGAAATGCTTGTCATATTCGCCCGCCTCGATAAGCTCGTTAAACCGGTGTACGGGCATCGGCAAGTGCGTTGGCAGGGCCCCGTCGTCTAACACCACCACCGTCTTCACCGATGGCAGCCCCGCAGCTACTTCTGCTAAGCGCATTCCGACGGGCATGCCGACATCCCATGGCTCGGACTGGAGGTGCCCTAGCAGAATGGCCGGCTGAAGCGGTCCAAACCGCGCTAGTATTGCAAAAGCCCCCATATCCGGAGCGCAGCTCGAGAAGGAGGCCCCGAGCGCAGCCGTCGCAAGTGCGGAGATCAGGGTCTCACTAACGTTCCGTGCCACTGCAACGACGCGGTCGCCCTCACTTACACCAATCCGACGAAGGGAGGACGCCAGCCGAAGCACTCGTTCGAGCAGTTCACCCCTCGTCAAGTGCTCGACGCGGCCATCGCCGCGATGAGTAGTCACCGCTCTGCGGTTGTCAGTTAGTCCATCAATGGCAAGAAGAATTTCGGCGTAATTCAGGCGGAGTTTCGGGAAGAATACCGCGGTCTCGCAAGAGTCGCCCGCGCACACCGGCTCGATGTCGCCCTCGTATGGTAGTTTCGACCACCGCAGAAAGAGGCGCCAGAAAGAGCGGAACTCATTGACGGAATATCGATGGAAAGAAGCGTAATCACTGAACTCTGTACCGGTCTCTCTCTCACAGTAAGCGATGAAGGCTGTCATTTGCGAGCAGGCGATGGTGGCCGGATCCGGAACGAAAATGGGATCTCTCTGCTGTGTCTCTACTGTTTCGGAAGTATTGCTAATGCGATCCATGGCCATTCCGCGAGAAAGCGCTGAAAATGTTTCAGCGTTCGACGAAATTCTGGCTAATTCAAAGCACGTTTTGGCGAGGGGCGTTTAAACAACCTAAATAAGTCACCGCGGCGTGAATTCCCCAGTGTGACTTAAAGAACGTACTGCGGCCCGGCGGGTTGGCCGGTCTTCTGCGCACCCGGAAACGTTGTCCATCTTGACGCATTGAGGCCAGCTTGGAAAGTAACAAGCTCGTGCTCGATGAGGAGTAGGGCCTCCGCAACTGTGGACGTAATGCACCCTTCCGCGCAGCAAAACGCCGGGAACGTGCTCGCCTCAACCCAGTATCGCCGCGCCAAACCAATCTTCCTCGACAAGAAATTCACAAAAAAACGATTCTTCCTCGATAGAAAATCACCAAATTGGAAGATCTGTGCGCGTTTGGACCAATTCCTGCGGCTCAACCTCAAGTTGAACCATTAAGCCCACTACTATTGCTTAAAGCGCCATTCTCACGAAATTCGCTTCTCATCAACCACCGCATCGTGATCAACCAAGTCATCAACTATTCCATTAGAGATCCTTAATCGGGAGAGGACGTCGAAGATATGGCCAAGCTCTGCCACTACCTGCAGTGATCGCTCGGCGATTTGTTCGAGACGATGCACTGATAAGCAGGCGGTGGCGGATGTCGCCTCTCGGCGCCCTCGACGAAGGCGCCCCAGGGAACTGGTCGAGGGCGGCCCCGGCTAGTGCATCGGGTTTCGAAGCGGACGTCTGGCGATCTCAAGCCACGTACACCCGGTGCCCGCCATCGGTTAATGACGCCCCGCCTACTGCAATCGGGATCAAGGTTTCGAATGGCTGCCTTCCTGCCATGCAGTCGCGTCGGTCCTGCCGCTCTCCGACTGGTAGAGGCGCGTGGCCTCGCGGCATCGCCAAAGAGTTAGCGCGCAAAACGCTCACCTCAGAGTCTTGCTGAGGAACAGGCAAGCCGGGCGCGGAGACGTTGGTGAGGCAAAGTGCTGTCGCATGGCCATTGCAAACGAGTCTGCTGGACGCGCATAAGGAAACCGCGATACCAGTCTTGGATCATATCGGCGACACGAGGGGGTCTATGAAACGCTTGCCACTTGACGATCTCCGCGTGGTTGAATGCGGCAACGGAGTTGCTGCTGCATTTGCAACGAAGCTGATGGCACTCCTGGGTGCCAATGTTGTGAAGGTCGAACCGCCTCAGGGTGATAGCACGCGCCTTCGCGGCCCGTTCTTCGGCAACCACGCCGACCCCGACACGAGCGGTCTATTCCATTATCTCAACGCCGACAAAAGCGGCGTCACCCTTGACCTCCGAACCCCCTCGGACCGCGCGAACTTTGATAATCTTTTGACCGCTGCGGACGTCCTGATTCACAATATTCCGCCATACGAGCGGGCGGCGCTCCAGATGGAGAGCGCGGCTATTCATGCGGCCCACCCGGGCTTAATCGTTACCGGCATCTCGGCCTATGGTGATAGCGGACCCCGGTCAGCGTGGCGCGCATACGAAATGAACACGATCCACGCCGGCGGGGTCGCCGCACTTGCACCTCTGTGTTCGAAACGCCCGGACTTGCCGCCGCTCAAGCTTTACGGTCATCAGGCGGAATTTCAGGCTGCGAATCATGCTGCGTTCGCAACCCTTGCAGCCTGGTTCCATTGCTTGCGAGGCGAAGGCGGGCAGGTGATCGAGGTGTCAACCCAGGAATGTCTGGCGGCAATGCTCGAGCTCAGCCTCGTCTATTACACTTATACGGGCGTGCGCACATCTCGGCTTGGGGGCCGGCTGCTTGGGCCGTGGAAGATTTTCGACTGCCGCAACGGGAAGATTTTGCTCGCCTGCGTCGAGGAGCATCAGTGGCAATCGCTGGTGCAGCTGATGGGTGAGCCCGAATGGGCGAGGGAGGAGATCTTCAAAGATCGCCTGCTGCGCGGCCGCAACTCCGATGCGCTGTCCGCGTTGATGGAGGATTGGTTCAAAAAATGGGACGTGACGGAATTGTTTCATGCCTGTCAGCAACAGCGTATTCCTGCGGCGCCGGTTAACCGGATGGCGGATATCTTTAGCGAGCCGCATCTGCGCGAAAGAACCTTCTTTGCGTCGCTGCCCCTGCGCGATCAAGCCCGCCGCGTCGAGGTCGCTTCAATGCCGTTTAGAACCTCCGATATGGGATGGCGGATGGAGCGTCCGGCTCCTCGTTTGGGCGAGCACAACTTCCTACTGTGCGGCGGGTCAGCCTTTCGCCCGCCATCTTCAGACGCACGGGCTGACGAATCCTCTCGTGGAAGTCACACTCGCCTCTCTCGAGCAACCACGCAGGAGAGCGACAGGCGGGAGCGGGCCGCGGGTACGTCGAACCGCGATGAGGGGCCGCTAAATGGTGTTCGGGTGCTAGATTTCTCCTGGGTGTGGCAAGGTCCCTTCTGCACTCTGCAACTGGCGCATCTTGGGGCTGACGTGATTCGGGTCGAAAGTGCAAAAAAGCCGGAGATCAATCGTCTTATCCCACCGTTTGCCGACGGCAAAGCCGGCGTCAATCGCGCCGGCAGCTTCAATCAATGGAATCAGGGCAAGCGCAGCATTTCGCTCGACCTCCGCAATTCAGCCGCGGTCGAGATCGCGCTGAGTCTCGTACCTCATTGCGATCTGGTAGTAGAGAATTTCGCGCCCGGCGTGATTACCCGGATGGGGCTCGGCTATGAGCGCCTGCGCGAAGTCAAGCCAGATATCATCATGCTTTCGCTTTCGGGCTACGGGCAGACCGGGCCGTATTCCCGTTTCGTCAGTTACGGCGGCCTGCTCGGAGCGCAGTCGGGACTGTTTTCGGTAAGCGGTTACACTGCTGGGGAACCTGCCGAGACCGGCATTACTTACGGCGATCCCAACTCGGGAGCGTTGGCCGTATTCGCCGCCATCGCCGCGCTGATTCATCGTTCGCGTACCGGGCATGGGCAATATATTGACGTTTCCCTGTGGGAGGCGCTCGAAATGGTAATGCCGGAGGCGTGGCTGGAATACGCAATGAACGGGCGTGAGCCAACGGTCATGAACAATCGTGATTCCTCGATGGCGCCGCACAACTGCTACAAGAGCAAGGGCGATGCTGAGGAATGGCTGACCATCGCAGTTGGCACTGAAGCCGAGTGGCGCGCGCTATGTTCCGTCATTGACCAGCCGGAATTGGCGCGCGACCCCCGCTTTCTTTCTGCTATCCTCCGAAAGCAACACGAGGACGAACTCGATGCGATAATCACTCGCTGGACTTCCGCGCGCGATCGCTGGGAAGCGGCCGAGATCCTTCAGCGGGCGGGTGTTGCCGCGATGCCGACCCTGACCAACAAAGATATCGCGCTCGACCGTCATCTGTGTGAGCGCGGTTTTCTGGTCGAACTGGATCATCCTGAAGTGGGTAAGCGAACTCATGCGGGCGTGCCATGGACAATGAGTATGACGCCGTGCAAAGTGCGTCGCGCCGCTCCGATTTTGGGTGAGGACACTGACCAGGTTCTGACCTCACTGCTTGGCTTCTCTGCCGAAAAGATCCAGTCCCTTCGCCGCAACGGCGTTATCGCCTGACGCAAAGAGGAGTAAACCGTGAAACTATCTCTCTTCTACGAACTAACCACCCAAGATCCCGATATCCCCGGGGCCGTGAAGCAGCGGTTTGACGAGGCTCTTGAACAGATCCGATATGCCGATGAATTGGGTTTTGACACTGTGTGGGCGGTCGAGCACCACTTCCTGCCGGGTTACTCGCATTTGTCCTGTCCGGAACAGTTTCTGGCGGCTGCGGCAATGGTGACTAAGCGTATCCGGCTCGGTCACGCGATCATGCATGTGCCGTTTAAAATCAATCATCCCTTTCGAGTTGCAGAGCACATTGGCACTCTGGACGTCCTCAGCGGAGGGCGAGTGGAATTCGGGGCTGGCAGGGCGACCTCGCAAGAGGAATTATTCGGTTTCGGGGTGGATCCGGCGGAGACGCAGCCACAATGGGAAGAGGTACTGCGTCTACTGCCAAAAATGTGGACGCAGCGAGTGTTCGAGGGTTGGGAAAGCAAGTATATCAAGCTCCCTCCGCGGCGCGTCACGCCGCAGCCGATCCAAAAGCCCTTTCCGCCGATGTGGGTTGCTTCCACCCAGCCTTATAGCGTCGAGTTCGCCGGGAAGAACGGACTTGGGTGCCTTGGCTTCGGCGTCAGCGATGCCCGTTGCGCCAATTACGTGCAGATGTACCGAGAGGCGATCAGGCAAGCGCAGCCGGAACATGGAATCATCAACAACCAGTTCGGGATTCTACGCGTTGCTCTCTGCGCACCGACCGATGCCGAAGCCATTGCGTTGCAGGAGCCAAACTACCGTCTCTTCTATGAGCAAGTGACGGGTCTCTTCGCACCGTGGCTCGAAGGCAAGCCGCCTCCGACCTACGAGTACATCATCCAGAGTTTCAAAGAGCAGTTGGCGATGGGCCGAACCTATTCTATGAAAGAACTCGTCGAAGCCGGACAAGCCATTATCGGCAGTCCGGAGACGTGCGTCCGCTTCATTAGTAAACTCGTCGACGCAGGCGTGGATGAGATCTTGCTTTTTATGCAAGGCGCGACCACCCCACACGACAAGATCCTGGATTCGATCCGCCTATTTGCCGAAGAGGTGCGGCCCCAACTCAAGCGGCCCTAGAAATGCCGCCAAATCTCGGTTAGGGCTCGTTGAGGGCCGAATAGTTCAAAGAAATCCCGTGCGATTCGGGCGCTAGCGTGTTCGAAAACACACCGCCTCGCGAAACCTCCGCCGGAAGGCGATGGGCTGCAACTTCGGTCTGGTGCTCCAGCCTCTAGAAGCGTGCTCGCTTTCGCTTGCGGACGTCGGGGCTTTGCGATAGCGCTCTGGCGTTGATTCGGTCGGCCATTTTGAACGCCCGGCCGAAACCCGAAAAATGCGCCGCGGCCTTGGGCTAAATTAAAGGACGCCATCAAAGCGCTGACGACCTAAAGCTGGCTTAGAGGAGTGCGGAATGGACTTCGGGATCTTTTACGAAATTCAGGTTAACAGCCCGCTGAAGCATCGCGAGCGCGAGGCGGAGGTCTTCCACCAGGTGCTGGAGCAGGTAGCGCTGGCGGAAGAAGTCGGCTTCAGCAACTTCTGGAGCGTGGAGCATCATGCATCAAGCAGCTCGAGCACATCCGGAAGGTCACCGGACTCGATCACCTGATGGGTATGCAGCAGTTCTGGTCGATACCGCACGAGAAGGTGATGAAATCGATCGAGCTCTTTGGCAAGCACGTGATTCCGCATTTCTCGCGGAACTAGTCATAGATCCGCGCACCCGAGGTCAACGCAGTGAGACTCAAAGACAAGGTTGCAATCGTTACTGGAGCCGCGTCGGGAATCGGCCGGAGCACCGCACAGGTATTTGCCCGTGAAGGGTGCAAAGTCGCGTTGATTGACATCAACGAATCGGGTCTAAAGGAGACGCTCGCGGCGCTGCCTGACGGCGAAGCGTTTGCGGCAGTTGCTGACGTTTCCCGCACCGAAGACGTCCGCCGCGCGGTGGATCAGGCCGTATCCCGATTCGGCAAACTTACCACGATCGCAAACTGCCACGGCGTCTCGTTGATGGAGGACACGCGGATCGTCGATGTGCCGGAGGACGTGTTCGACCGCACGATTGCGATCAACCTGCGCGGCGTCTTCCTGGTGTGCAAGTATGGCGTTCAGCACATCAGGCGCGCCGGCGCCGGAGCGATCGTCAATTTGGCCTCCGCGGCAGCGTTAAGTGGGGGAGGCGGAACCTCGTACACCGCCAGTAAGGGTGGCGTGACGGCCATCACCCGCGCGGTCGCTTTCCAGCACGCCGCCGAAAACATCCGGTGCAATGCGATATGCCCGGGCCCCGTGGATACGCCGATGCTTCAAACCTCGATGAAGAAGTTAGGCCTGACGACGATGACCCCGGGACGGGGGGCAATCCCACGCATTGCCCGCCCTGAAGAAGTTGCCTTCTTGATCACGTTTCTGGTCTCGGACGAGGCCTCCTATATCACCGGCGCAACCTACACGATCGACGGCGGCATGACGCAGCATTAAGGCTTGCGACGCGGGAGGAAAGTCGAATGCCGGAGAACTGGCGTGAAGTCGCGCAGCGCGTGCGCAACTGGGGCAAGTGGGGCGATTCCGACCAGATCGGGACCCTCAACTATATAACGCCCGAGAAGATCATCGCGGCCAGCCGTCTGGTCAAGCGGGGACGCAGTTTCCCGCTATGTGCGCCCTTCGAAGCTGACGGCCCCTGGAGCGCTTCCTTCTTTCGCCGCAATCCTATCCGCCTGATGGTTGTGCATGGCGGTGACGAGCAGATCGCCGATCGTCTGGAAGGATTCGGCGGTAGCGTGGGCGAGGCGTTCAAGACGCTCTACCAGGGGCCGATGCGCTTTGCCGATGACGTAATCGTGATGAATTTGCAGTCCGGCACGCAGTGGGACGCGCTGTCCCACGTTTGGTACGACCACAAGCTGTACAACGGCTACCCGGCTTCCGCCATCACCGGCCTGGGAGCCAGCAAAAACGGAATCGAGAGGGTGGCCGAACGCGGCCAAGTGGTAACCCGGGGTGTTCTACTGGACGTGGCGCGCAAAAATGGGCTCAAGCATTTGGCGCCCAACACCATCGTGACGCCCGAGGAACTCGACGCGACAGCAACTGCGCAGGGCGTCACGGTCGAGCAGGGCGATGTGGTTCTGGTGCGCACCGGATGGTGGGGACGTTTCGTCGAGACGCGCGACGGCCAGGCATTCCTGACCGGATCGCCCGGCCTGAGTTGGCGCTGCGCGGAATGGCTGCACGACAAGAAGGCGGCGGCGGTTGCGGTCGATAATGTCGCGGTGGAGGTCAGCCCCTCGGAGATCGAGGGCGTTACGCTCTTGTTTCATATTCTCACCCTGCGCGACATGGGTTTGATGCTGGGCGAGATCTGGGCCCTGGATGAACTAGCCGCCGACTGTGCTCAGGACAAAATTTATGAATTCATGTTGATCGCGCAGCCGCTTTTGATTCCTGGAGCGGTCGGTTCGCCGGTCGCGCCGCTGGCTATAAAGTAAGTGTCGCATTTTGCCCATCGAATCGCGTGTATCGGGAGTCCGGAAACGTGCCTGAACGTGCTGCAATACCTTTCCGAGGCGGGTGTGGACGAGGCGCTACTGTTCATGCAGATGTACACAATGCCGCACGAGAAGATCATGCGTCGATCGAGCTGATTGCCGGAGAAGTCATGCCCACGCTCAAGCCGCAGCCCGTGGTCATGCTCCGCTAAAATCCGAGGCAGCCCGATGGCCAGCATCGTTGTCGAGACCAACGCACCGATTCCGATGCGCGATGGCGCACGTCTTTTCGCTGATATCTATC
>Ga0187771_10002694_pt1 | contig 12277 bp, 12 predicted proteins | sample 0116_SJ02_MP15_1_FD_133139 | JGI IMG/M metagenome (GOLD analysis project Ga0187771, IMG submission 133139) | Tropical peat soil microbial communities from peatlands in Department of Meta, Colombia - 0116_SJ02_MP15_10_MG | ecosystem: Environmental > Terrestrial > Soil > Wetlands > Peat | place... | reverse complement strand
TTCGAGCTGAAGGGGAGGCAGGCGAGGTCCCTGTCCCTCACCTCGATGCCGAACCTCCTCATCCCCGACTCGAAGTTGCGCAGGTAGTCCGTGCAGACCTGATGTCCGAAGCCCCTGCTACCGCAATGGATCATAACCATGACCTGATCGTCGTGGACGATGCCGAACTCCTCGGCCCTGTCCTTGTCGAGGTACCTCGCGGGATCGACCACCTGGATCTCGAGGTAATGGTTCCCTGAGCCGAGGGTGCCGAACTGGCTTGTCCCCCTGCTGATTGCCTGCCTGCTCACCTTGGAGATGTCCGCCCCCTTGATGAAGCCCCCTTCTTCCACGTGGTTGGGATCGTCCTCCCAGGCGAGGTCGTGCTCGGCGCACCACTTCACTCCGAGCGAGGTGATGTCTCCCATCTGGGACTGGGCGAAGTTCTGCGTACCCTTGACCCCGACCCCTGCGGGCACGAGGTTGAAAATGAGGTCCACGAGCTCTTTTATCTTTGGTCTGACCTCGGAATAGTGCAGATTGGTCCGGATGAGCCTCATTCCGCAGTTCACGTCGAAACCGACGCCGCCAGGCGAAATAACGCCTTTTTCAACGTCGAATGCTGCCACACCACCGATGGGGAAGCCATACCCCCAGTGGGCGTCCGCCATGGCGTAAGAATAGCGCACTATTCCAGGGAGGCAGGCGACGTTCGTGACCTGCTCAATCACACCCGAGTCCATGCTGTCAAGGAGCTTCTTTGACGCGTAAATCCGGGCAGGGACGTTCATCCCCTGCTTATAGGACGGGGATATCTCCCACGCGACATCGGATACCTGCTCGATAGCGGGGTTTGCTGGCAAGAGGATAGTGGCCCTGTTTTCGGCTGCCTCGAAATTACTTCTTTAAGGATTTGGAGTCAAATGTCGAGGACCACGGTCGTCCTCCAGGTCTTCCCTTCGTGCTTAACCCCGAAGAGGTGCATGGTGACCGCCTTGACGTCGTTCCTGAGGCGGTGCCTCTCCCTGTCGATCTGCTCTCCCCTTGCGACGGCATCAAGGGAGGTCCCCGCCTTTGAAACCCTGACCCTGAACTCCCCGAAGAGGAGAGAGTCGACGTCCTTCATGACTATGAGCTCGGTCATGAAATCGTAGAGGAGGCGGTCTAGGCTCTCGGACTGCAGAGAAAGCTTGCGCTCGTTGGTCGTCCTAAGGGTGCTTGGGTCGACCATGATGTCAGTGATCGCGAGTCCGCACGTTTCAAAGAGGCCGTCCACCGTGTCAGAGGTGGCCTCGAAAGCAATGTCCGCCAGAGCCACGTCGGGGAGAAACCTGTAGGTCATGGTGGGTATCTAGGCATGGGTAGGGATTATGCCGAGCTCCTTCCCGGCCTTTTCGAAGGCTTCTATGGCGAAGTCCAGGTCTTTCTTCGTCAGGGCCGCGTTCATTATCGTTCTGATCCTTGCCTTGTCCTGGGCGACCATGGGGTACACGATGGGAAGTGCCAGGACGCCAACCTCATAGAGCCGTGCGCTCAGTCGTTTGGCTCTGCCGCTATCTCCAACCATCACGGGAGTGATGGGGGTGGTGCTCTTCCCTATGTCGAAGCCCAAGTCCGTCATTGCCTTCTTGAAGTAGCTCGTGTTCTCCCATAGCTTCTGGACGTGCTGGGGTTCCCGCTCGAGGACGTCCACGGCGGCTATGCATGCCGCTACCACTGCAGGGGGGTGCGACCCACTGAGGGTCCAGGTCCTCGACTTGTTGTAGGCGAAGTTCACCAGGTCCCTGGTGCCAGAGACGTGCCCGCCGACGACCCCGAATGCCTTCGAGAAGGTTCCCATTTCCACCTGGACTTTGGACCTTGGGAGCCGGAAGTGGGAGACTATGCCCCTCCCTCCTTCCCCGAGGACCCCCTCTCCGTGGGCGTCATCTACGTACACCATCGCCCCGTGTTCTGCGCCAAGGGACGCGATCCTGTCGAGGGGTGCGACATCCCCGTCCATCGAGAAGACCCCGTCGGTGACTATCAGAATTCTCCTGAACGGAGGGAAGATCTTTTCAGTCTCGTCCAGGACCTTCGCCAGGTCTTCGGCGTCTGCGTGCTTGTAGACCCTCCTCTCTGCCGCGGAGAGTCGGACGCCGTCGATAATGCTCCCGTGGTTCAGCTCGTCACTGACGACTACGTCCCCCTTCCCCGCAAGCTGGGGGATGAGTCCCGCGTTCGCCGCGAAGCCCGTCTGGTAGACCAGGGAGGCCTCAGCCCCTTTGAACCGAGCGAGGCGGTGTTCCAGCTCCATGTGAAGGTCCATGGTTCCCGCGATCGGTCGGACCGAGCCCGAGCCGGCGCCGTGGGAATCGACAGCCCGCTTTGCAGCTTCCTTGAGCTTTGGATGGTTGCTCAAACCAAGGTAATTGTTTGAGCAGAACATCAGGACCTTCTTACCGTCGACCACACACCAGGGTGCGCTGGGGCCGCTCAGGACCCTGAGCTTCCAGTCGAGCTCCTGGCGGACGAGGTCTTCATACTCTTGCTTGAGGAACGAGGTCGGGTCTCTCATCTGTATCGGTGGACGGACCCGATTGTGGAGTTAAACGTCTTTTCCCCCGCCGAAAGCCTCGGGCGCAGCCTGACGAGCATATCGGCCACCATGCCCGGCATGTCGTACTCTTCCTTCCACCCCCAATCTCCGCGTGCCGATGAATCGTCTACGGACCGGGGCCAGGAGTCTGCTATGGCCTGGCGCGAGTCCGGGGCGTAAATCGTCCTGAAACCAGGGACGTGCTTCGCTATCTCTCCGGCTAGCTCTCCCGCCGAGAAGCTGAACGCGCCGACGTTGTATCCCCTGTGCAGCTTCACCACCGCCGCATCCGCCTCCATGATCTCTACGGCTGCGCGAAGGGCATCGGGCATGTACATCATCGGGAGGATGGTATCTTCCCTTAGGAAGCAGGTGTAGTGACCTGTCTGGATGGCGGAGTAGAATATTTCAACGGCGTAGTCCGTTGTTCCGCCCCCCGGCTTCGCCTCGCTGCTTATGAGCCCGGGATAGCGGACGCTTCTGACATCGAGCCCGTGCTTGAGAAAATAGTATTCGCATAGGAGCTCCCCCGCCACCTTCGTCACGCCATACATCGTCGTCGGGTTCAGTGCCGTCTCCTGGGGAGCCCTGACCTTCGGCGCGTCGGGTCCGAAGACGCCTATGGAGCTGGGCCAGAAGACCCTACGGACGCCCTGGCGGACCGACGCGTCCAGGATGTTCTTCAGCCCCCCCATGTTAATGTCCCAGGCGAGATCAGGATTGGCCTCACCGACGGCCGAGAGAATGGCCGCAAGGTGATAGACTGTGTCGATCTTGTGAGCCCTTATCGCCCGTTCAACGGAAGAAAGGTGCATGACGTCCAGCTGCTCGAGGACACCCGGCATGACTTGGGCACGAGTGACGGCCTTGTCGGTCGCGATCACATTCCCGTCGCCGTAGTTCTTCCTCAGTGCAACGACGAGCTCCGAACCGATCTGCCCCGCAGCCCCCGTCACCATGATCCTGGGCGACATGATGGGGTGCCGCCGGGTGAACGAGATAAAACGTTGATGCTCTAGGAAAGAATCTTCATCGTGATCGTTGAAACAACGCCAGGCTTTGATCTCAGGTTGTCCGCGATAATGCTCTTGACGGTAGCGTCATCGGGTCCCTCGACCATCACGAGCAGGTCGTAGAGGCCATAGAGCTGGTAGACGGATTTGATCCCCGCCATCCCCCTTAGGGCCGTGATGCTGGCTTCCTCCGTGCCTGGGCTCAGATTGACCAGAACGATTGCTCTCTCCATGCCGGTGCGCATTAAGCGGAGGGGCTGGGATTAAAGATTATGCTCTCTTTAGATTCCCCGCGACAGGTCTCTCTCTTGCTGGACGTGCGGACTAAACTCTAGCTTTGCTATGTGCCAAATGACTGCTAGGCAGCTTCTTGGCTGCGGCGTCCGTGGCGAGGGTAGTCTGGGGGATAGAGCACGATTCGACTAATTCGCACAGTTTACTGTGTTTTGGGATGGTTGTTCGGGGTTTGTGTGCGCGCGGTTATGCAACGTGCGGCGTTGTTGTGCTCGGTTGCGCATGTGCCACGTACCTACGTCTCAATTTGTCAAGCTCCTTATGTCAAATGTCACAGTGGCAATCGGTGTTGGCTGCGTGACTGACAGTTCACAGATATACAGCCCGCTTCCATCATAGGGTGTCATCTGGTGGTCGTAGAATTCGGTGTCTGTCGCGCCAAACAGAATGAGCCCGTTGTTTTGGACTTCGTTTGCAAGCGCGTTGGTGTCGTAGCCAGTCCTGTTGTCGAAGTAGATACCGAAGTTCACATAGTTGTTGGAATTCATCGACACTCTAACCAACTCGTTACTAGTCAAGACGACGCCGAAGTAGTACGTGAAATCGGTTCCTCCCTCACCACTCTGGACTAATGAACTCATGTTGAAGGTAGCTGGCAGAGTGACGGGAGAGAGGTATTCGGCACAGATGCTGCCCGCGTTTGGAAAGCTGGGCGAAATGTAGGCAGTGCTGCACCGCTCTTCCCATATTGCGGGAAGAACGACAGAAGTGTTGGCGAAGCAGAAGTTTATTCCATTCCTCGCATCGAGCACTTGGTAGCCGCCACAGACGCCATAGACAGCACCGACATTGAGATAGTGGAAGGAGATAGAAGCAGTGTAGTTGGCCTCAATTCCTGCGCCGGAGCATGACGAGCCTGAGTAGCACGGAATGAAGTGCGAGTCGTGGACAACTGGAACGAATAGCATGAACAGGGCTGCACACTCGATTGCGATTATTAAGGAAAGGGCAATGAGGGCTAGTCTCACGCCTAATAAGGTAGCCAAGAGGGGTGTAAAGTTCTACTTGTGAGAACGGCCCGAAGGGTAGGCGTGCGGTAGTTGTAGTGCGATTTTGGTGGGGTTGGAAACATGCATGTGCTAGTGCGGCAGGGCGGGAGGGCCGAACCATTGTGAACATGCACTATCTGTGATGCAGAAGTAGTAGAACTCGGATTCGGGCCAAACCCCATAGGAACTCTCTGCCCCAAAGCCTAGGAAGTATCTTGTCAACGACTGGCGTTGGTTAGGTATGCAGAGGATATCGATTTTGGGACTACATGCTGCTGAAGGGCCAGTGATGAATGGGACAAAGAAGGCAAATGCCATCACTCCCATGACAGCGAGACTGATGGCGACGTTCCTGCGTCTCATGCCTCAGCGGGTAGCCTCAAGGGGCGTAAAGTTCTACTTGTGAGAACGGCCTAGCGATTTTGCTGAAGGGTGGAGCGCGCAGCCAGCGCCCTGGTAAGTGATTGTATCAGAATCGTTAAGGCCTCCCCAGGCCCCGCAGGACACACGAGTGGAATCTCGCTCACAAGAACTTGGGCCGTCGCAAGGTACGAGCTGACCTGGGACCTCAGCAAGAAGCGCACATTCATCATACTCGCATTGTTCCTCTTCACGGCTTTTGTTTACGGTTACTTGCTTCCCGCCATCGTCGGGGAATCAATCGTGACCGGGACCCTCCTGCAGGGGGTCAGCGTCGGTAGCGGCCTCTGGTGGGTGGATGCCCACAATGTCGCGTTCAATACCTTCATGTCCGGCCTTTTCCCACTCTTCATCGGGGGGTTCATAGCAGCAGACACCATCGGATCAGAGTTCGATAGCAATACCATCGTCCCGCAGCTCTCCCAGCCCGTCAGACGGTTGGAGGTGTACGCCGGCAAGCTCGTGGAGAAAATCCTCCTGTTGCTGGTCGTATCTACCGTGTTTACTCTGCTGGTGGTCGCTGGGTCTGAAGTCTCTGTCGGGGCCCAGTCGCATCTGGAGATGATCCCGCTGGTGGTTCTAGCCGAGTTCGGGGCTTTTCTTGAGTACACCGCTCTCGCGTTCTTCGTCGGCTCTCTAGTCCGTTCCGGCACCACGACTTTGGGCATACTCATCACCGTGTTCATAGTGATCCTCGGGTCAGTCCTTGTTGTATCTCTCAATACCGGCGAACAGGAATACATGTTCCTCCTGCCCACGGTGAACGCAGACTACCTGCTCAAGAGCGTATTCTACTACATCTTCCAGCCCTTTGGGGTCATGGTGCTGCAGGGCTACGCGCTCGGGGCTGGCACCACCTCGCCGGTTGCAGTGATGGTGATCTCGGCCTTGGAGTACGCTGTGGTTGGGCTACTGGCAAATCTGCTGGCTGCACTCGCGGCAGGATACTACTTCTTCAGGAAGGCGGAGGTCAAATCGTGAAGCAAACCAGGGGGAGGGATTCCATTTGAGCGCCTCAGCAGAGACGTCCTCGGGCCTGGCTCTGGAAGTGAGGAACCTCGTGAAGTCCTACGGTCCTATCCCCGGCGTCTGGGATGTAAACCTGGGTGTGGGACAGGGGACCCTTCACGGCTTCCTCGGCCCCAACGGCTCAGGGAAGACGACTACTATCAAATGCGTCATGGGTCTCCTGCACAAGACCGCGGGGGAGATCAGAGTCTTCGGCGAGGAGCCACAAGGCGACGCCATAGAGCTGAAGCGCAGGGTCGGCTACTTGCCCGAGCTTCCGAGCTTTCCAAACTACCTCAAGGGGAGGGAGGTGCTCCTCACCTACGGAAGAATAAGGGGGACGCTGGACAAGAAGAAGCTAATGGTAGAGTCGAAGATGCTTCTCAAGAAAGTCGGCCTGGAAGACGCCTCCGAGAAGGCCGTTGGCAAATACAGCAAGGGAATGCAGACGAGATTGGGACTCGCCGTCGCGATGTTGGGAGAGCCCGACTTGCTGATATTGGATGAACCCACAGAGGGACTCGACCCCGTGGGGGTAATCGATGTGCGGGAGCTACTCAAGACAGTGGTTTCTGAAGGCCGTACTGTTCTTCTTTCATCTCATCAGCTACCAGAGGTTCAGCAGATGTGCAGCAGGGTAACCGTCCTGAAAGAGGGCAGGACCGTCACCGAGGGCTCCGTGAAGGAGCTGGCAAAGCGCCTTCATGGTGGGGTGGTCTACAAAGCAGAATTCGACTCGCTTGGACCAGACCTCATGGCCGACCTGGAGAGGATTGACGGCGTATCGGAGGTCACTTCTGTAGAGGAAGATGTGGTTGCAATACTGATGACGAAAGACTACGACGTGAGGCCATCGTTAGCGAGGCTCGCAGTCCAGCATGGTTCATTGCTCCTCTCGTGCGAGAGAGAAGAGGCATCGCTCGAAGAGCTTTTCTTGTCTCTGGTACGAAAGAGCGACTAGACAGGAGAGCATCCTAGCTGTTTTGGTGGGAGAACGGTGGCTACGCAGCCGGATTCCCCAGGAGTGAACTAGGGAGTCAAGCCGTTCCTGTGGCAATCGAGAATTGAGTATCTGCACCTCCGACCTGGGGCGTCTAGTAGCCTGGACTTGCTTCGAATCGCGTCCTGTTCTCAACGTTAGAACTTTACACCCAATGAGGCTACCCCCTGGACATGAGCGTCGGTGATTCATCGCCTCAGGAGTTCCTCAGGAAATCGGGGAACTGGCGGTTCATCGCGGTCGTGGTGATTATTGGGTTGACGCTCGTTGGGTTTCTCGTCTATTCCACCTATCATAACAATGTGTGTGGTCCCGCGGGCTGCGGCAGTGAGAGTGGTCAGACGACCATGAGCAAAGAGGGCAGTACGACCACCTCGGCGCGGGTGCCAGCCGTGAATGGTACAGACTGCATCTCCGTCATACCCTACGACAGCATAGGGAAACAGTTCGCGGGATGCGGCTACACCTTCTCAGTTCTCTACAACGGGGATGACTACACCCAAATTACGAACGGAACGGAAACGATGAACTTGGGTTTTACACTGCTCATCGGTGGGAGCCAGGACTGCAGGTGTGGCCCGAGCGAAAACGTGACCTTCGGATGGGACCCGGCCGGCCCCTCGACCACCTCTGGTGAGCGGCTCCCCGGACCGCCGAGCTCGACCCTTTTCGACGGAAATCTCACGATACAATGGCGACTGTACGACTCGCCAGCCCCGCGGCTTTATGCGTGGCTAATCGCTTACTCTTTCGCCTCCTCCCAACAGACCATAAGTAGCGAGTCGAGCTCTGCGTGTGCGACCGCTCCATGGCCTAGCCAGGTCTCGACCTCCTATCAGCCTGCTGTGCAACAAATTGAGCAGGACCCTGCCTACCTCGCGCTGGCGAACAAACTCTGCTATTCCTTCACGCAAAACGAGTATGGGGAATCGCAGGGTCAGAGCCTTACCACGTTCATCTTCAATCAGTACAACGGGACAGTTTTCTATCCGTGCGGCACCTTTCCGGCGAACTTCACCACAAGTCAGATACAGGTCACCGTCTTCAATGGGACGACGACCGTAATCAGCTCGATGTGGCTAGATAACGAGACCGCGTCGCTCAACGTCTACAGTTGCCCTCTTGCGACAACTCCTGTCTGGGTCCACTCCGTCTCAATCGTGCCGCCCTACACGCCGGCTGGCCCGACAGTCGAGGTGACGCTCCGCGCGAACCTGGGGCAGAAGCCAATCACCAACCTGACGGCGGTGCTCGGACTCACCGGCAGAGAACAATCCCAGTCTCAAACGCAGACCTTCCGGTTTGTTAACTTTAGTGCTTCGAACCCGCTCCTAGCCGGACAGTTGGCCTTCCAGACCGAAACGATAGTAGGGCCGGTAACCATCTACCCGAATCATCTGTACTCGATGAACATCTCAGGGACTTTTCAGAACGGCCAAGCCTTTAGCTACGACGTCCAGGTCGAGATAGTGAGCGGCCCGTCATCGGGAAACGGTTCCGCCAGTACCTCTGCAACCTCTGAGGCATGAGAAAAGAAGACAACACCAACCCCTAATCACCCAGCTATTGCAACTTTCTATTACGAAAACAGCCAGACATTCCATGTCGTACTCCCTTTCACTACTGCAAAATGTGGGAGAGAACCGTTGGTCCACTCGGTCGCCTTCAGGCGAAAAGCAGACCGTTTTAGAATAGCTCCCACATATGGGGGGTGGAAGGCAGTCCATCATCGCCGTTCTCAAGAGTAGAATTATACGGTTTGGTCATGTGAATACAAGCCGTGAAGGGTCAGATTGCCGTAGTCCTGATAGTCGTCGCCCTGTTCGCAGGGGCGGCAATCGGCTACTTAGGGAACCCAACTCGGTTAAGAACTGTCACCGAGACATCCACGACCACCGTTGTGGAAGCGTCTGGTGAGCAACTTTGCATCGTAACCGAGTATCACGTCTGGTCTGTCGAGACCGTGAGGAACAACACTACCATCGGTGGGACTTCGACACAGGACTATCCAATCACTTCGTTTGTCACGACAGGTTTCCCAACTTCTACGACTGCTACCTATAATCAAACAACTACGGGGGCATTGGCCTATTGGAACAGCACGTCATGCTACCTGATTCCATAGGGGCATAGCCTGATGGAGCCCTGAATGCGAACCGCCACCATCAGAACCCCTCAATATCACAGGCCGCTCTGATGAACAGGGATCACCCGACAGCAACGAACAAAACTAAGTAGAAACCTGCGTCCATCAAGAAGTGAAACAGAATGGGACCAATAGAATTCCTGACTCCTGACTTGACATAGGCTAGACTCAGGAAAACGGAATAGACAAAGACTGACACCAGGGCCACGATGGTAACGGGAAGGGAGAATCCGTAGGTATTGAGATAGGGTGCGGCGTGATACGATGCCATCATCAGCGAGACAATAAGCACGGAATCGAGAGACCGTCCCACGGTCGATGGGTGAGTTGGCATCAACCTGTCCAGAAAGTATCCTCTTACAGTAGTCTCTTCGGTTACCGCCGTCGCGAGAGAGGAAATTACAACGACAAATAGGACTGACAACGGAATCGAAGTAGTTGTCGGTTGGGGCGCAGAGCCCCCCGTCTTTACAAAAACTAAAGACTGCATGCCTTGCAAAGCAAGCGAAATTGGAGCGAGGAGCAGAATAAGGATGAGGGCCCACTCCACGCTCTTCCAGAGTCCTACTCGGGTCAAGCCTACGCTCGACAAGAGCGTCCTCTTGCTTCCTCTCCTTTCCTTCCTCTCGTAGAGTGCTACAAAGAGTAGGAGAAACACTAAAACTGGAGCATACACGACGAGCTGATCCAGTAAGAAGTTCTGCCACATTTCAGGCGTCATGACCGACGGTATATGCGACGCTGAGCTCGCCCGCCCAAAGAATGATATCAAAGCCCAATACGTGAGGACGAACAGCCACACAATCAAGACGCCGATTCGACTAGAATGGGTAACGCCGTCCGTCTGGGACGACCCCGCCTTGGGCATTTGCATGTGTTCGGGCTTAACGAGACAGTTGTGCGACCTCATAAGGGGGGAACACGGCTCCCAGGATTGAGAAACGCTACACCACCTCATGTGTGAACCTTGCCGTGACAGATATCCCTTCCAACCACCGAAATCGCCGGAAGATTAGACTAGATCTGGGAGACTAGATCTCCCGCATCGCGGCAGATTGCCGGGTTTGGAGTTGCTTGATTACTGCCCAGGGTAACACAGCCCAGACACGCTCTGCACCTGTCCTGCGATCTTGACTGGAAAGTACGCAGCGATTGAGGCATACCACTGATTCTGGCCCTGAACGGTCACGAACATGATGGGATCAATGGCGGTGAAGTTGGCGATCGGTCCGCGGACCAGAATCGAGAAGGCGTAGCTGGTGTTCATGTAGGTGCCGAGGTGCAACGTCGGCGCGTTCACAGCCAAGTAGCCGCTCGGCATGTCTTGGAATGAGGTGATGGTCATGTAGTTCGTAACGGCGGTATCGTTGTTGGGGTACCACGAACAGTAATCCCCGGCAGGGAGCGTCGTGAGTTCCGGGTTGCGCCCGAACACCCTGATGATGCTCTGGTTCAGAGAGAGACCCGTTGTCAGAGGCACATTGAAGGTCTTCAGCGCCATCTTGAAGGTGATGTTGTTACCGCCGCCGGGTGCCGGGAAGCTGTTCACAGAAACGCCTGACATGTTGATTTCAGGGGTATATTGGCTAACCGATCGAAGGTAATCGATGGTCGCTCCCGAGTAACCGACTATCTGGCCCGACATAATCTGCGCAGGACAATCGCGGGGTCCGAGCAGGCCAGGGAAATCGGAGGAGTTGACCTGGGCGGGCTCGTATCCCACGGCAAGAGGGAAGGGGCCACAGAACTGGAAAAGCGAGATTCCATAGAAGCCTGTCGAGTTGTCGAGGAGGGAGACGCTGTAAATGACCTGGGCGATACTCGAGTGATGTTCCACGCTAGTCAGTGCGATGTTGCTTGTGGACGCCGATATCGAGACGCTGTGAGTCTGTGCGAACTGTCCGTTGCCGCCCCACGCGTACACCGAGGAGTAGACGGGCCCCGAGTAGTTCCCATTGGCGTACTGCGCACATACAGTCATTGTCGTGCCTGGGTCCGCGGCGAGCACCGGGAACGCGTTGTGGGTGATCTGGGTCCCGTTCGAAAGGGTGGTCGTGTTGGTTTGCGGAAAAGAGAAAGCATTGGAGCAAGGCTGGATTGAGATAGCGGTCGCGGACGACGAACCTTCTGTAGTTGAGGAGCTCCCGTTCTGCGAAGCAACTAGTATCAGACCCATTGCCCCCGCGATGACTAACAACACTATGAGGGCCGCCACTGCCGTCCCGATTCCAGCTCTCTTCTTGCCTTTGGGCAAATCCAGCCTCTCTACTCCGTAACTTCAAACTGCGAAAGAACCACCTGACCCCACTGGTCAAAGGCGGCCACGGTGTATGCCCCGGGCGGGAAGTAACCGAATTGGGTCGAACTGGTCCAGTAGCCCGAAACCGTGTCGTTGAGAAAGACCCGAATGGAGGAGCTCGAATAGTACGGGAACGTGCCGCCAGGCGGCGCCGTCGCGTTGTCGCTCAATGGCTGGAAAAGGTAGTACTGCAGGGAAGAGCAAGATGGGCAGTTTATCATGGAGCCCGGCTCCAAAAGTGGCAGGGGCTTGGCCGCCGACAGGCTGCCGAGATCAACCGCACCCTGATAGATGGCAAAACCCAGAATTCCGCCCATGTTGACCCCAGTCAGGTTCGCAGGAGGCACCTCCCATTGGTCGGAGGCGCTCACGTTGTTGACCCGATTCAGCATGTTCTGCTCCTGAATGTTCACTAGGAGCCCGCCTGTCAGCGAATCGGTCGCCAGACTCAGTCTCAGCTCAAGGCCCAGCGCCTGGTTCAGCGCATAGGCGGGGGTCGAAGGGGCGGTTATGCCGAGTTGTCTCGGGGGCTCGGTAGGGCAGGCACCGTA
>Ga0187771_10002693_pt1 | contig 12277 bp, 11 predicted proteins | sample 0116_SJ02_MP15_1_FD_133139 | JGI IMG/M metagenome (GOLD analysis project Ga0187771, IMG submission 133139) | Tropical peat soil microbial communities from peatlands in Department of Meta, Colombia - 0116_SJ02_MP15_10_MG | ecosystem: Environmental > Terrestrial > Soil > Wetlands > Peat | place... | reverse complement strand
GAAAACGTGATTGGGAGGGCGGAAGTAAGACAAACTTTCCATGTCCCCAAAATAGGTATAATTGCAGGCTGCTCCGTGCTCGACGGCCGCGTGGAAAGAAACGCCAGGGCGAGAGTTCTGCGCGACAATGTGATCGTCTATGATGGAAAGATCGGCTCGCTGAGGCGTTTCAAGGATGACGTAAAGGAGGTCAAGGCCGGATTTGAATGCGGCATCGGGATCGAGAACTTCAACGACGTCAAGGAAAAAGACATCCTTGAGGCCTACGAGATACAGGAGATAAAACAGGTTTTCGAATCCGAGCAGGAACGCAGAGCCGGATCGTAGAAGAGCAGTGGTGGTTGTCAGTGCTCAGTGGCTACTGACGGCCGAGTTGTGAGGATATCATGACCGTAGGGGTGGCTCTGGTGAGCTTCAGGCTGTATGAAATCCGCTCGCTCAAAGATAAGCGGAGGATAGTCAAGAGCCTGGTGGAAAAAAGCCGCAGCCGATTTAACGTGACGGTTGCCGAAGTTGCCGACCAGGATGTCCATCAGAAGGCATCCATCGGTATCGCCGTCATCGGCAACGATGGACGCATGTTGAATTCACTGCTGGATCGGATAATCGATTTCATGGAGTCGCTCAGCCTGGCCGAACTGCTAAGCCGTGAAATAGAGTTGATAAACATTGGAGTATAAACGTTGCGATAGGGTAGCCGACCTGCTGCACAAGGAGATTGCGGAACTTGTTTTCCGCAGGGTGAAAGACCCTCGAACAGCCAGCGTTACCATAAGCGGGGTTGAAGTTTCCGGCGATCTCAAGCATGCCAGGGTCTTTTTTTGCCTCATGGGGAGGAGCGCGGACGAAGAGGCGAAGAAGAATGCCGTGTCGGGGTTTGAGAAAGCAAAGGGTTTCATCCGCCAGGAACTTGGCCGGAGGTTGAGCCTGAGGTACATTCCGCAGCTCGAATTCACCTACGACACATCTTTTGAACACGGCGAGAAGATAGAAAGACTGCTGAAAGAACTGCACGAGGATGAGTGAGCAGAAGACCTCGAAAATTCGAGAAATAATATCGGCAATTGGAAACAGCGAGCGATTTATGGTCGCCACCCACGTTCATCCGGACGGAGATGCGATAGGCGCTCTGGTCGCTATGAAACTCATCCTCGATCGCCTCGCCAAGAAAGTCGATCTATATGCCCAGGATCCGTGTCCTCCCGAATTGGAGTTTTTGCCGCACGTGCGGGATATCCGCAGCAAACCGCTCGAATCAGTCGATTACGAAGTGGCTGTGCTTGTTGACTGCGGTGATTTCGAAAGGGTGGGCGACGAGCTTGCGGAGTTCATCAAGGCAAGGGCGCCTTTTCTCATAAACATCGATCATCATATCCCCGATAAGACGTTTGGAAACATATACTGGGTGGAACCTTCGGCAAGCAGCACATGTGAGATGCTGTTCGATCTTTGCATGGGCCTGTCGCTGGCGCCGGGCGCTGACCTGGCCTCTGCGCTCTATACGGGAATTCTAACCGACACCGGTTCATTCAGGTACACCAACACAAACAGGCGCGTATTCGAGATGGTTTCGTTTCTGGTTCAAATGGGAGCCGATCCTGCCTTTATCGCGACCCAGGTTTACGAATCGGCCACGCCCGAGAATCTGAAGCTGCTTGCACAAGTGCTGAGCACCGCCGAGTTTCATGACGGTTCGAGGATAGTGACGGCTGAGCTACCGCGCTCCATGCTTCCGGCTTCGTCCTCCTCCTACATGAACAGCGAAACCTTCATAAATCACTTGCGCACGGTAAAATCGGCCGATCTGGTAATTCTGTTCCGGGAACTCAGCAACGGATTGATTCACGTAAGCATGAGGTCAAGGGCAGGCATAGATGTGGCCAGGCTGGCCAGGCGGCATGGAGGGGGCGGACACAGGCAGGCGGCTGCGTGCAGGATCGCCGGCACCATCCAATCGGTCCGGTCGATGTTTATCGACGAAGCGATCGGCTACATAAACTGAGTTGAGGGAGCATTGCTTTTGGGCCAAAGCACAGTTGGAGGGGGGCAAGGCGGCTTTCTGGTTTTGGACAAGCCCGAAGGGATAACTTCGGCCAGGGCTGCGGCCATGATAAAGAAGCTTCTGGCGCCGCGCAAGATCGGTCACACCGGGACCCTGGACCCGTTTGCGACAGGGGTGCTAGTCCTGTGTCTAAATGAAGCCACCCGCGCGGCCGACCAGATCACCAAGCTGAGCAAGGTGTACCAATCGACCCTGCATTTCGGGGTGGAGACCGACACTTTGGACAGGACCGGCAAGGTGGTGGGTCAAAGCGATCTGGCATTTGCCGAGCAGGATTTGATTGAGGTCCTGAAGACCTTTTCAGGTGTTTGTCTGCAAACGGTCCCCAGGTTTTCGGCCGTAAAGGTCGATGGTCGCAGACTCTATGAACTCAGCCGCAAGGGGATCGAAGTCGAGCGGCCTGAGCGTGAAATATGCATCCACTCGATTGTGCTGAAATCTTTCGAGTGGCCGGTGGCTTTAATCGAGGTTTGCTGCTCGAAGGGCACTTACATCAGGCAGCTTGCCTCCGACATAGGACAGAAATTGGGATGCGGAGCGCACCTGTCGGCACTAAGGCGCACCAGCCTAGGGCCTTTTACCCTTGAGCGGGCAATCCGTTTGGATGAGGTGACTTCCGGCTTATGTGTCGCGGGGGCAATTATCCGCCTGAATGAAGCTCTTTGCCATCTGCCGGCGGCTTTGATGCTGGACCGGGAGTGTCTGTGCCGCTTGAGAAACGGACACCTCGATGCGCAGTGGGAGAAAGAACACAACGAAAGCTTTTACGGCTGGCCTGAGGCCGTGCGGATCGTGACATGCACGAACCGGCTGGCTGCATTGTGGTGGCCCAATTGTGCTCCCAATGGGTCGCGTCGTCTGCGAATATTTCCATTTTAACATCAAGGAGGAATACAGCCGTGGTAATGACCCCAGAGAAGAAGAAGGAAATCATTGATGATTTTAGAGTGCATCCGTCCGACACCGGCTCGCCCGAGGTACAGATCGCTCTTCTGAGCGAGAGAATCACTTATTTGACCGAACACTTCAAGAGCCACAAGAAAGATCACCATTCGCGCAGAGGGCTCCTGAAGCTGGTCGGACAGCGCCGGCAGCTTCTTAACTATTTGAAGCGGAAAAACATCGAACGTTACAACACGGTGATCGAACGGCTCGGATTGCGCCGGTAAGCTCTGGGTATGGTTGTGCCGCGTGCTCGCTTCTCAAACGAGTGGGTAGCATGTATCTTTATCATGGAAGGAAAATACAAATATATGAAACATACAGTGGAAGTTGAGGTTGGCGGACGGTGGCTCAGATTTGAGACAGGAGAGGTGGCCAGGCAGGCCGGAGGCTCCGTTCTGATGAGATACGGCGATACGGTGGTGATCGTGGCCGCTACGAAGGAAGATAGGCAAAGGGAGGGGATCGACTTTGTCCCGCTCTCAGTGGACTACCAGGAGATGAGCTACGCGGCGGGCCGCATACCGGGAGGGTTTTTTCGGCGGGAAATCGGCCGGCCGAGCGAGAAGGAGACTTTGACCTCCCGTTTGATCGACCGCCCCATTCGTCCGCTTTTCCCAAAGAAATGGGCGTTTGAGACCCAGGTGATTGCCACCGTCATGTCAGTGGATATGGAAAATGAGCCTGATGTAGTAGCCCTTACCGGCGCCTCGGCCGCTTTACACGTTTCATCCATTCCTTTTTGCGGACCTGTTGCTGCGGTGCGTGTAGGCAGAGTGAACGGCAGGTTCATAATAAATCCTTCGGCCGGCATGCTTGCCCAGAGCGACATGAACATCGTGGTGGCCGGGACTCGCGACGCAGTGGTAATGGTTGAAGGCGGGGCGGAATTCGTGCCTGAAGAAGACATTGCGGAGGCGATCATGCTGGCTCACCAGGCCATAGTGCCGGTGGTAGCCGCCCAGGACGAATTACAGAAACTGGTGGGGAACTCAAAGGAAGCTCTGGCGGAGGTGGTTGTTGACCTAGGCCTTATTGACAGAATTTCGGCTCTTGCCCTTGCGGGGATGCGCGAAGTGATGACTGTGGCGGAAAAGCAGGCCAGACGAGAGCGCAAAAAGGAGCTTTGGGCCCATATCGGTGAACTGGTTGCCGCCGACTGCGAAGGAAGGGAAAAAGAGATCGAGGCCGCCCTCGAGGAACTTGAAAAGAAAGTTGTGCGCACTATGATGGTAGAGCAGCGCCACAGGATTGACGGGCGCGCTTTCGATCAGGTCCGCCCCATTTCGATCGAGGTCGGGAAACTGCCGCGTACTCACGGCTCGGCGCTTTTTACCCGCGGCGAGACGCAGGTGGTTGCCGTCGTTACTCTCGGCTCATCTTCAGACGAACAGAAGATCGAAGCCCTTGCAGGGGAGACTTTCAAGTCTTTTATGCTGCATTATAACTTCCCGCCATTTTCGGTCGGCGAGGTGAGGCATTTAAGGGGACCGGGACGCCGGGAGATCGGTCATGGTGCGCTCGCTGAACGCGCCATAAAGCCATCTTTGCCAAAGAATGGCGAATTTCCCTATACCATCCGGGTTGTCTCAGAAGTGCTCGAATCGAACGGATCGAGCTCAATGGCTACGGTTTGCGGCGCATCTTTGGCCCTCATGGATGCAGGAGTGCCGGTTACGGATGGGGTGGCGGGCATTGCGATGGGACTTGTCAAGGAAGGAGATGAGTTCATAATTCTTTCGGACATCCTAGGTGAGGAGGACCATTTGGGGGATATGGATTTCAAAGTAACAGGAAGCTCCAGGGGCGTCACTGCCTTCCAGATGGACGTAAAGATATCGGGGGTGAGCCGGGAAATATTGAAAAAAGCCCTTGAACAGGCCCGGGCCGGACGTCTTCATATACTTGGAAAAATGAAGGAAGCCATCGCAGAACCCAGGCCTCAACTTTCGCCTTATGCCCCAAGAGTGGTGACCATTCAGATCAATCCCGATAAAATCCGCGAGGTTATAGGGCCGGGAGGTAAGGTCATACGCGCTATCGTGGCTGAAACGGGAGCAAAAATCGACATTGACGACAGTGGTCGAGTCGTTGTAATGAGCCCTGATGGGGAAGCGTGCGATAAAGCTATCGAGAGGATTAGGAACATTGCCGCCGAGCCTGAAGTGGGCCAACTGTATATGGCCAAAATAGTTCGAGTTACGGACTTTGGCGCATTTGCCGAGATCCTTCCGAACACGGAGGGTCTGATCCACATTTCGCAACTCGAACACAGGCGGGTCCGCAAGGTGACCGACGTTGTGAACGAAGGTGACGAAGTCCTGGTTAAGGTGATAGATATAGACAAAGACGGCCGGATTCGGCTGAGCCGAAAAGCCGCTTTGCCTCCGGAACAGAAAGAATCGAACTGATTGTTGTCAAAAAGGGGCTGAGAAGAAATTGTACCAGAAAACGGTTCTCCGTAATGGGATCAAAGTGGTGACTGAAAAGATTCCTTTTGCCCATTCGGTTTCGACCGGAATCTGGGTAAATACAGGCTCTCGCGATGAAAATGTCATTGAGCGGGGGATCACACATTTCATCGAACATATGCTCTTCAAGGGCACAAAGCGCCGAAGCGCTCTGGACATAGCCAAAGAATTCGACTCCGTGGGCGGTTTTGCCAATGCATTTACTTCCAAGGAGCAGGTGTGTTTTCACGCCAAGGTCCTTGCCTCGCATCTTCCACTGTTGACCGATCTTCTTTCCGATCTTTTTCTTCAGTCGATTTTTGACCCGGCAGAGATAGACCGTGAGCAAAGCGTCATAATTCAGGAAATCCGGATGGTGGAGGATACCCCTGATGAGTTCATCCATGTACTTTTCCAGGAAGATTTCTGGAAGCAAAATCCCCTTGGGTTGCCTATCTACGGGACAGTTGAAACAGTTGAAAAGACAGGCCGCAAGGAGTTGCTTGATTACATCGCCAATCATTTCGAGCCGGAAAGAATTGTAATATCGGCAGCCGGCAACCTCGAACATCAGAGGTTTGTAGACCTCATCGCTCCGCCCATGGAAACCCTCGACCACTCGAACCCGGTACCCGCACGCTTTCCTCCGGATTATCATTTCTTTTCCAGGGTGATAAAAAAAGACCTCGAACAGGTCCACCTGGTCCTGGGCATGCGGGGGACCTCGCAGGTCGAGAAGGCACGGTTCGCTTCCCATCTGCTGAACGTCATTTTGGGAAGCAGCATGAGCAGCCGTCTTTTCCAGGAAATCAGGGAAAAACGCGGCCTGGCCTATTCGGTTTACTCCTTTTCTCACAGCCACGAAGATTCCGGAATGCTGGGCGTATACGCAGGAGTTGCTCCGGATAACGTGCAGGAAGTCCTCGAGCTCATTAACGAGCAACTGGCCACACTTGTGCAGGAAGCCATTTCGGAGCCCGAGCTCAATTCCGCCAAGGAATATATCAAGGGCAACATGTATATTAACGCCGAGAGCAACGATTATCGCATGAACCGGCTTGCCAGAAACGAGTTTTTATTCGGCCGCTACGTTTCTTTTGAGGAAATTGAAAAGAAAATAGACTCCGTAACCTCCGAAGAAATACAGGCATGGTTCCGAAGCATTTACGGTCCGGATAAAATGGCGGCGATGCTTTATGGGCCGGTGGAAATGGAATCGGAAACACCGGAAAGCATTCCAAGGCAAGGATAGAGCCTGATGAGCCTGTTTTTCCAGGTACTTGCGAGTGGTTCACGGGGCAACGCAGTCCTGGTGGCCAGCGCAAAGACACGGCTTCTTGTCGATGCGGGAATGACCTGCAAAGAACTGACGGGCCGCATGGCGAGGACGCCGATAGAGGCAGCCAGTCTTGACGCATTGCTCATATCCCATGAGCACAACGATCATGTCAGTGCGGCGGGAACATTGAGCAGAAAGTTCAACCTGCCCGTCTACATGACAAGAGGAACCCTTGACAATCTGCCGGCCAACATTGGCAGGTGCGCTTCGGTTACAGTCTTTGGGACTGGAAAATGCTTTGAAATAGGCGATCTTGTAATTCAGCCTTTTGCCACCTCGCATGACGCAGCCGAGCCGGCCGGGTTCACGATCGAAAACTGCGGGGTGCGCCTTGGAATATGTACAGACCTAGGAATCGCCACCAACCTGGTGAAAGTGAGATTAAAGGGCTGCCACGGTTTGGTCGTGGAGGCCAACCACGACATAAACAGGCTTCTGGAGGGTCCGTATCCATGGTTTCTCAAGCAGCGAATAAAGAGCGCTCACGGCCACCTGTCAAATGAAGAGGCTTGCGATCTGCTTGAAGCCGTGCATCATGAAGGTCTTCGCTGCGTGATCTTGGCTCACCTCAGTGAGACCAACAATCACCCCGATCTGGTGCTCGAAAGCTGCCGAAAGCTTTGCTGCTCGCCACGCTGGGAATGCGTCCGTTTCGAACTGGGAAAACAGGACGATCTGGCCATCCCCGTTGAATTATCCTAAATAAAAGAGCCGGGGAAGCCCCGGCTCAGCTTTCTCAACCGCCGCAAAGCCGGAGGGGCGTCCTCTCAGCCTTTCGGAGGCAATTTGTGTAGAGATTTAATTTAAACCAACTTCTTGACGTTAACCGCCTGCGGTCCTTTTGGTCCACGTTCTACGTCGAAACTTACCCGATCTCCCTCACTCAAAGAGCGAAATCCTTCGGACGCAATGGCACTGTAGTGGACAAAAACGTCTCCCTGATCCTTAGTTTCAATGAAACCGTAGCCCTTTTTGTCGTTGAACCATTTCACGCGGCCTTCCGACATCTCTCCAATTCCTTTCCTTCTCTGGTCCTGTTCCCATTGCTTGCAATTTCGCTTCTTTGAGCAATCCTTGCAAAACACCACCTTCTTGCGGACCGATCCCCCCCGATTCCAGCAGGCACCGGACCAAGCGCTCCCCTAAGATATAGGTCACTACAGCAAGAATTGAAGAATGTCAAGCATTTAATTATATCTGTAAGATCCAGCTATATCCGGTAAATTCATGTAAGCCATCCTGCTGGATTTACCTGCGCGGTCCAGGGGGGTCTTGGAATCGAGGAAATTTCTCAGACTATATCGCGCGTTTATTTTCAGTTTCCTGCGGATATTCCTTCTGTGGGTTCGCACCGTATTCTCCGAAATGTGCAGCCGCCTGGCTATCTCATCTGTGCTTACGCCATTTTTGACCAGGGAGGCAATCCGCATTTCGGCGGATGAAAGAGTCATGGCTATGTTGGCGTCTATGGTAAAGGCGGAAGTCAAGCTTTCGAGATGATGAGTCAGCATGTCAATTTGCGCTTCACAATGGTAGAGGGCTGGATCGTCTCTGAGCTTGCGAAGTATGGGCATCAGCAGGTTTTTTAGTTTAAGGGCGATCCGGGTTTCCATTTCTTCTCTTTCGCGATCGATATTTCTCGTAAGAACCGACAGTGCCCTATTGGTTTCGAAAAGCTGAGAGTTCAAGTTTTCGAGGCGGCGCCGATAAGCATGCGATTCCAGGCGGCTGCGTTCAAAATCGTCCTTGAGCCTCTTTAATCCCCTCTCATTTTCCAGGACCTTTAACGCACTGGATATCAAATGGCGCAACAGATCATCCTCATAGGGCTTTTCCAGTATGCTGAAGGCGCCCAGTTCCAGAGTCCGGACTGCGGTATCCCTAAGTGAGGGTTCCGTCATGACGATGATTTTCAGATCGTTGTCAAACTGCGGGATCAGCTCCAGAGCGCTGACAGCGGATGTGAAAATATTGAGCAGGACTATATCGCACCCCGTGTTGCTGATGTGCTTGAGAGCGTGTTCGGGCTGAGCGAAACCTTCAGCGTTAAGGCCCCAGCTTCGAATCATCCTGGTGAGGGTCTCGCGCGCCTGCCAGTCGTCGTCCAATATTACAGTCATGGAATTCTTAGAAGTTTCCATATTAGAATCCAAGCCTTGTCTTTAATTATGGTTTAGATAACCAAATATACATCAACAATAACAAGGGCTAGTCTAGAATCACCGCAAGAAAATTCTTACCACAATATTTGTGCTTGCTATTTACACTTACACCATTTGTGGCAATCTTAGGACTAATGCGAGTCTCATCAGACCGTTGCATTCTAAGTGTAACTTTAAGGCGTTTAAGATCAGTGTCAAGGGAACTTCCGGAAAAATTCCCAATTCCCCAATTCTGCAATCTTGTATACAATATGTCGTGTTTTGAGGTCCGGTTTTATAACAGACGACAGAAAGCCGGCCCCCGAAGTGTATCTAGTCGGGGGTCGGATGTCGGAAAACAGAGAAAAACATCCCACGGGCCGTAAGATCGCGTCAACTTTCTTTTGACGCTTGCTGTAGCAGCCAAGAAACGCTATAGGAAACGACCTAAGTAAGTCGTCACGCTGGTGAAGCTAGCCCCGGCCCTGACGGGGGGTCGGCATCCAGTGGCGGCCGTTTAAAATGCCTCTTTTGCCGGAATGACGACGGCAGGCAAGTCAGCGTTTCAGGGCTGTTTCCTATAAGCGGGGCGAGATTTGGTGAAAAAGCGAAAAATAATTATCTCTACTGGAGACCGATATCCATGAATTGTTCTTTTGCCGCCCTTAAAAGGCTCTGGGATCAAATGTCCCGGAAGGCCAAGGTCGGCATGCTGGCCGTCCTTGCCCTGGGAGTTTTCCTACGCGCCTTTCGTCTTGATACTTTTGAGTTCAAGGGAGATGAACTGGAGGGAATCATGAGGGGTCTTGCGGCCCCTGCGCAGCACTGGTGGATCGATCACGGGGCTTCCGCCAGCGTGCACATCCCATTTGGCCCGGCTTTTTCTTATATCATGGGCCTGTTGACGGCCGTGAGTCCGGACCCATACGTGCTCACCGCATTTATTCTTGCCGCAAATATTTTCGTACTGATGCTCGCGGTGCTGTTTTTTGCGGAGTTCTCCAGGGACCATAAGCAATTTGTCCTTTGCATATTGCTTTTTTCATTATCACCCTATTTGATTATCTTCAGTCGGAAGATATGGCAGCCTAATGTTTTGCTCCTTTTCGCAATCCCTCTGGTGCTGATGACAGCAAGGGTTGGCCGGTCTCCCCGTCTGTTGCTGCCTATCGGCCTGCTCGCGTCCATTGTCGTCCAGCTTCACCACAGCGGCATTTTTTATCTACCTGTGCTGGTCTGCTTTGTGGTGTTCTCGTTAAGACTGCGTCCCGGCGCGGTTCCCAACCCCCCGCCCGGGCGGAGCCACGCCTTCTGGACCGCTGTTGGATTGATAGCGTTCATTTTGCCTCTTGTTCCATATCTTAGCTTCCTAATGCATAATTTCCGGCAGGCAGGCATCCCGCAATGGGCGGCAAGAGCCCCACACCACCTCGGGGCACAGGGGGCAATCAAGTGGGTCCTATTTTCAGCGACGGGCAGCCATTTCTGGCGGTATATGTTTTCCGGAAGGTCAACCGACTGGTCGTGGCCCATTGCGCCCTTTCCCGGCGCAGTAGTTGTTTTCTGCTACTTGCTCGTTATTCCGTTCCTTTTGGGCGTTTTTAGGTATGTAAAGACCGCCTGCACTTTTTTCAGGGCCGGGTCTTCCGATCCGGCGGCGCGTCCGAGCCCCAATGATTTGCTCTGCGCCTTGTCAATAGTATTTGTTTTTGTGCTCTATTGTTTTGTTTTGGACCACGGGCGGCCACATCATTTCACTATCATTCTTCCATTCCTTATCCTGGCCTTGTCTGACGGGGTCTTGAGTCTTAAGTCCCTCAATGGAGGATCGCCCAGCCCTGTTTTACGCCGATGGAGCACCGCCGCCCGGGTCCTGCTTTGTGCCGGGCTGATCTCATATGCGCTTCAATACCCGTTTGTTCTCTTGTATGTGAACGCCAATAACGGCTCGACCGGGGAATACGGCTTCTGCTACCGGGAACAAAGAGAGGCCGCAACAAAAATCGCACTCCTTGCAGATCGAGGACAGATCAAAATCAACCCTGCGGTCGGCTTGGAAAATTCTTTCCCACCCTGGCGCAAAGAACAACTCCAGGATACTATCGCATACATTTGCAAGACCGAATTCAGTACCGACGTTGTGTTCAATACAAATGCCAACCCTGATGCCAAGACGCTAAAGATTCTCAAAACGGGGGAAAAGCTGCATATAGAAATCGGTCAATAACTGACAAAACTTGTTTGTACAAACAATTGCAAGCAATTAGGAATTAGGAATGAAAGAGGAACAATTAGGAATTAGAAATGAAAAAAAGCAATTAGCAATTAGGAATTAGGAATTAGGAATTAGGAATGAAAAAGCAGTTACGAGAACTCTTAGACAAGGGGTCCTGTTGTAGCTTCCACGGCTTTTAGCAGATCTGCGCTCTTCATAAGGCTTACCATAGTGTTGATATCACAGGAGATGATGCGGTCCCTGTCCAGGTGTGGGACCTTGTTCCTAATAGTCTTGTAAGCTGCCATGGTCCCGGCGCCAGGTTTGAGGTTTGTGAAAAGATCCAGGGCTTGGGCGCCGCACAGCAACTCGATGGCGATGACAAATTGGGCGTTTTTTACTATCTGAGCGCACTTGCGGGCTGAAAGGGCGCTCATGGGAACGATGTCTTCCTTGTTTGCCGAAGTCGGTATGGAATCCACACTTGCCGGATGTGCGAGCACCTTATTTTCCGAGACCAGAGACGCTGCCGTGTACTGGGTTATCATGAAGCCGGAGTTGAGTCCCCCTTCACTTACCAGGAATGCCGGCAGGCCGCTCAGTTGGGGGTTTACCAGCCGTTCGATGCGCCTTTCGGATATGTTGGCAAGTCCCGCGACAGCAAGGGCGAGAAAGTCGAGCGCAACACCGACCGGCTGGCCATGAAAGTTGCCTCCGAGGACAAATTCTCCGGAGTCTGCGAAAATCAGAGGATTATTGGTCGAAGAGTTCATCTCGGTTTCAAGAACTTTTCTTGTGTAGGCGACGGCTTCTTTGCTTGCCCCGTGAACCTGGGGGGAGCACCTTAGAGCGTAGGCGTCCTGGATGCGGCCGCAGTCTTTGTGGGAGGAAATAATCTCGGAGTTTCGAATAATTCGGCGCATATTGAATGCTGAAGCAGCCTGGCCGGGATGAGGGCGCACTTCATGTATCCTGGGATCGAACTGCACCCTGGAGCCCATCAACACCTCAAGGCTCATTGCAGCGGCAATATCGGCCAGTTTGCAAAGCGCTTCGGCATCGTAGGCAGCAAGTGCGCCGACGGCTGTTGACATTTGAGTGCCGTTAACCAGGGCAAGACCCTCTGCG
>Ga0187771_10002692_pt1 | contig 12279 bp, 7 predicted proteins | sample 0116_SJ02_MP15_1_FD_133139 | JGI IMG/M metagenome (GOLD analysis project Ga0187771, IMG submission 133139) | Tropical peat soil microbial communities from peatlands in Department of Meta, Colombia - 0116_SJ02_MP15_10_MG | ecosystem: Environmental > Terrestrial > Soil > Wetlands > Peat | place... | reverse complement strand
TCCGCAGAAATCGTGCAGGCCCCACATGCGCCCTTGCGGCCACATGGCTGCCTCCGGCATCATGGCGCGCAGGCTGTCCATGGTGACGATGTTCGGCATGCCCAGCTCGCTGTGTAGCTTCGCCGTGGCGCGTTGCGCGAAGTAAAATTTGGGCGGCATGGCTGCGTAGGGACCGTGCCCACTCACTACATCGTCGGCCGAGCTGGGAATGTAATGCAGGTCGGGATGCAATTCCGCCAGGATTTTTCGGATTCCGTCTTCGAGAGGCTTCGGCGGATAGCCCTCGTTGCGCCCCACATACAGTCCCATCGAGGGATGGTTGCGAATGCGCAGGACCGTGTCTCGGACGTTGCGCAAGAACATTTCGTTATCGTCAGGGTCGGGGCCGTCCCAGGGATTGGCGAGCCAGAAGTCCTGCCAGACCATGATGCCGTGGCGGTCGCACGCCTCAAAAAACTCATCGTCGCCGACCTGGCCGACCCAATTGCGAATCATGGTGAAATTCATGTCGCGGTGATAGCGCAACGCGACGTCGTACTCGCGAGCCCGGAAGCGAAGCATCGACTCACTGAAACCCCAATTACCCCCGCGCGGCACAAAACGCCGGCCATTGATCCAGATTTTCAGGGCGCCGCCTTCTTCGCTATACGTCATTTGGCGCAGGCCGACGCGGAGTTCCTTCACGTCTGGAACGCGCCCATCTGTGGTCTCGAAGGCCAATTCGAGATTGTACAAGTGGGGCTCGCCATATCCTGCAGGCCACCATAAATTCGGATTCTGGACTCTCAAGGCCGGAGTAGTAGATGCATCGAGCTTGATTCGCTTCCTCTGAGAGCCTTCGATCACGACAGGCTGCTCGAGCGACACTTCGCCTAGTTGCCCCCGCAGCCTGCCTTGCACGCGTTTGGAATCGTGGTTGAGCAGGTCAACCTCGACGGTGACGTCAGCGTGGGAAATGTCGGGCAGCGGAAGCGTGGTGGTTACGTGCGGGTCTTCAACGGTCACCTCTTCAGTGATCGAGACGTATACATCGTTCCAGATTCCTGTATTGCGCCCGCGAATGCTCGGAATCCAGTCCCAGCCGATGGAAGCGTGATAAGTGGGATTGTCCGCGCCCAGAACGCCGCCGTTCTTGTCTGGATTGTCAAAGGTTTTTTCCTTGACGCTGCCGGGCGATGCGTTCTTCTCTACGCGCAGGGCCAGCGCGTTTTTCTGACCCCAAGCCAGACGCTTGGTGACGTCGAAGCGTGCCCGCATGAAGCCGCCCTCGATGCGGCCAAGTCTCTCGCCGTTCAGGAAGACCTCGGCCTTCCAATTGATTCCGTCCAGATTGAGCCAGGAGCGATATAGAGAAGGAGCCGGCGGCAGCACGAAATCGTCCCGGTACCAGAAATCATCGTAGAAAAACGAATCCGAAATCATCAGTTGATTGTCGCCGAAGTTTGGGTCAGGCAGCGCGCCGGCATTCAGGTAGCTCGTCAGTACGGTGCCGGGCACGGTTGCGACCAGCCAATCGTCGTCGTTGAAGTCGGCCTTTGAGATTGCCTCGCCGCCCGCGCTTACCAAAGAAGCTCGTTGCAAGCGCCATGCACCGCCAGCCAGGTCCAGGCGATTCGCATTCCTCGTCGGCGGCACTGGGTGAGGCTGCGCCACTACTCCACCGCGGCCGTATACTTCCATTTCACTCAAAATGTAGCCCTCGGGCGAGGCAGCGCGCTTCATCAGCACGCGCACATGTCTGCCTTGCGCGGGCGGATCAAGCTTGATGTCGTCAGTCAGTTCCGTTGTTGTCGGCAACGGTAGCACATCTTTCCAAGTGATCGCGTCGTCGGACACCTGGATAGTCCCTTCCGCGGCGCGCCGAATCCAGTAGAGGATCACACGGTCAAACGTGCTCGTCGCGCCGAGGTCAACATACACCCACTCTTCGCCTTGGCCTTCGCTCATCCACGCGCTGGTGAAGTGATAAGGTCCGCCAACCTCCACTCGCTGGTTCTTGTAGTAAAACTCGACTTCGCCAATTCGCCAAAAGGCCGCATTCGCTCCCTCAAAGGCGACACGATGGAAGCGGTTCTTGGACGCTTCGGCGAATAAAATCGCCGGCTTGAAGGTGTTTTGAGGTTGTCCATAACCTGGCGGCAAGGAGACGCCGGTTGCCGGGGCAATGTCTGAGGCGTGGCCAAGCTCTTTCCATGTTCGCCCATCGTCGGAGGACGAAACCACAAATGTCAGCCCTTGGGGCGGTGCTCCACCGCTCATAACCAGGGCAAACACTTCAACGCGATCGATTTCGGGAGGTCGCTCGCCTCCTCGGAGTTCAACTTGTACCCACCCGCGCGCGCCGGCGAAATCCACGGCCGTCACCGGATTGTGATCGAGCAACCACTCGCGCTCATTCTTCTTCAGCACGCCGTGCTGGCTGGTTGAGGTTGCCACCCAGCGGGGCAGGGCCGTGTCCTTGATTCCGTCGGTCGCAAGCTGCGCGGTCAGGTTGTAATCGTAGGCGCTGGAGTGGTACGCGGGCCGATGCAGCGCCAGATTGCGGTAGGTTGTGCCGCCGGGGACCAGCGTTGGCCCGAAGTATTCGCGCGGGTCGCCTGGATACACGCCGACGCCGCGTGTGAATACCGGCGCCTCGGGCGTGGATGGAACAGCATGCCCGTTATGACTGATGCCCGCTTCAGAACCTAAGTCAACGGAATCTCTCGATCGCTTTACGGTGTCGCGCAACGCCTGCCAGGCCACACCCGCGCCGCTGATGGTGTTTTTGAGAAAAGCTCTTCTCGACGTTGACACTGAATCCGCCTTTCGCCGAAAGCCCTCGCCTCACTGTTCCCGGTCAGGGCTCGCACTTCGCGATAGCCGGCGGCCATCTGTTTAGCGCGCACGCACAGGCCCTGTCAAGTCACGCCGGAGGGGCCGATGCAGTGCTTCGGGTCTGCCGCGCGGCTAGTGGAACACGACCATCTGAATGTTGACGGTGGCGTCGGGGGCGGCGCCGGTGCCGCTCACGGTGTAAGCATTGACGGTTACCGAATAGTACGAAGGAGGCGTGCTAACGGGAGGCGACGAACTGCTACCGCCGCAACTCAAAACTATTGCCCCCGCCAGGATCAGTCCGCTAAGAGCGAGTGCGGGTGCCCAGTTCCGCGCCGGGCGGCCCCGCCGTGAGATTTCTTTCGAGAATACCAAAACGCAAACCATTATTCCCGCGAGTGCAATCGCCGCCCTGCCAGGCGGTTTCGGGATGAAAAGATTTTCGACCGGCATGGACGCGGCGTAAGCGATAAGGTTCACCGTGACGGTCGCCGTGGCGGTGCTGTCGGAGGTGAAGTCGACCACATTGGAGTTGAGCGCATAACCGGTATTGATGGAGCAACTAAAGTTCGGAGTGCTCGTCGAACAATTCAAATAGACCCGGCCCGTACCGCTCTGCGACGACAGATCGACCGTAGTGCTGCCGCTGTCCGCGCCGGCAGCTAGCGTGATGGCGGCGGGATTTCCCAGGTTGGGTGAAGGCACCGCCGTAGCCCGATACTGACGAACATAGTCCACCATCATCATGGCTGGGTTCGGCGTTGTACTGTCCGGCGAACCGGGCCAGGTCCCACCCACGGCGAGGTTCGTGATCAGGACGAATGGATGATTGAAAGCCCACTGGGTTGGGCCGCCTGGAACGTCGGTGGCGGTGTGGATGGAAAAGACGTTGGCAGGATCATCCACGTAAAACTGCACCATGAACGGAGACCAGATGGCGCCATAGGTGTGAAACGATGTCACGTCTTTGCTGGGGAAGGTGTAGATCTGACTGAGCCCATTCGAGCCATAATAGGTCGGCCCGTGAATGGTCGAACTGATTTTGGTCGGGCCAAGCCCCGCGGAGGCGGGAACGTTTTCCATAAAATCCATTTCACCGCAGCCCGGCCAGGTGACCGATGCAAAGTTGCTGCCCAGCGCCCAGAATGCCGGCCAAAGACCGGCGCCGACCGGCAGCTTCTCGCTCGCTTCGATCCGCCCATATTGAAATGTTTTCTGCGGAGTCATGTTGGTGTTCATGCGGGCGGAAAACCACGTCCCGCCGCTTTGGATGGCCTGGATCACCAGGTGTCCGTTGCCGTCGATATAAGCGTTGGAAGTGGTGGTGGAGAAAGTGTTCGGGCACGCTTGTGGATTATTCTTATAGCCGGGGGGCCCGCAGTAGGTTTCCAGTTCGTTGTTGCCGAAGCCGCTGTTCCCGAGGTCGAAGTTCCAGACGGTGATGTCGGGCGGGCCTACGGTTGCGCCGTTGAATTCATCCGACCAGGCGAGCGTCCAGCTTTGCGCACGGGCGCCGGCCAGTGTGGACAGGTATATAAATCCCGTGAACAACGTGCACAAAAAGTTGCGGAGAAGCCCCGGCCATTGCCTCCGCTGACTTTGCTGAGATTTCATAGGTGATCTTCTGACCTCCTGCGTCCTCGTGCGGGCGGCAAGGAACCTTGTCTGCATTGTAGCGCTGTGCGCGACTGGAAATCAAACCGATGCTCCAGAATCATCTTAGCGATCAGGTGGTCTGTGCCGCGCGTCACACCGCTCGGCGAGCACGTCGGTGAGAGCTGAAATCGGCCAGGCGAAGGCCTGTCCTCACCCGTCCTTGTGAGCGGTTTTCCATCAGACAAGGAATCGACGCAGGAAGGCATCGGAAGCGGCGACGAGTTTCGCCGCCGTCCCCTCAAAGTAAACGCCGCCGTCGCGAAGCACGAGAAACCGCGTGGCGGGCGCGCTGCCTGCGCCGCCATTGGAGGAGGGGGGCACCAGCGTTTGCTTCTCCGGGGAATAGACGAAGTTGGCGAGCACGTAGCCGTCCTGAATCCGGTGCGTGACAACGATGGAGCTGACGTGCCCGAAGTCTCGGAGTTTGGCCAGCAGCACGGTGATGGTGTTTGCCGTCACGGGATCCAAACCTGCGGTGGGCGAGTCATAGAGCATGAGGTGAGGTTGGCTCACGATGGCCCGTGCAACGGAAACGCGCCGCCGCATGCCGCCCGACAACTCGGAAGGCATCTTCTCGAGAGCGGCCTCCATCTCGACAAAGCCCAGCACTTCGCGTACCCGCTTCTCGATTTCGTTTTCGTTTCGATCGCCCGCCTCGCGCAAAGGGTAGGCGACATTTTCATAAACGGAAAGCGAATCGAAGAGCGCGCCCTCCTGGAAAACAATCCCCATGCGCTTGCGAAATGGCCCCAATTGCGCTTCCGGGATCGGCACCAGGTCTTGGCCGTCAACCAGGATCTCGCCGGAGTCGGGCTTCAGGAGGCCGGCGACCAGCTTCAGCAGCACGGACTTGCCCGATCCCGCCACGCCCAGCAGGATCAAGGTGCCGCCGCGCGCCACTTGAAACGAAATGTCGGAGAGGACCTGCTTCTCGTCAAAAGAGATGTAGACGTTGCGAAACTCGACGGCCGGCGTGTCGTCTAACGCGTCCACACCATGAGTTTACAGTCTGTGGTCAAGGGTTGGAAGGGAAATAGGCACCTCTCGCGCTTGTGCGCTCGCCAGGCCGGAATTACTTGCACCTCCGACCATAGGCTTTGCCTGACCTCCGCCCATTGGGAGACTAAAATGAGTCACATTATGAAAACCGCGTCGGTTCGAGATCTCCGTTATCGCTTCTCTGAGATTGAAGCTCGTCTCCAGAGGGGTGAAGAGATTCAGATTCGCAAGCGCAAGCGGGTGATCGCGCGTCTTCTGCCCGTGCGCCCTAAGCGGGAGGCCTACCCTGACTTTGAGGCCATCCGCAAGGAAATCCTCGGCGACAAAGTGAGCAGGATGTCAGGAGCGGAATCCGTGGCGCTGGAGCGTGACCGCTATTGAATGCCTACGCTGACACCAGCTTCTTCATCTCGCTCTACGGCGGAGATATAAACTCGCCGGAGGCCGACGCTGTGATCCGCCGGTATCGGCCTGTCTTTTTTCTCACGCCCTTCGGCGAGGCTGAGTTCGCGAATGCCTGCGAGTTCCGGGTATTTTTGAAGCTTTGGACGGCAGCCGATGCGCGCCGCGTGCGTGACCGTTTCCTTTCTCACATCGGCAGTGGGGTCTTTCAGACTGCCGAGCTGAGGCCTCAGGTCTGGCGGATGGCCATAACGCTCTCCCGTCGTCACACGGCGACGTTGGGAACCCGGGGTCTCGAGGTCATCCATGTGGCGACGGCACTCGACCTCAAACCCGACGTTTTCTGCACTTTCGACGAGCGCCAGCGGAAGCTCGCCAAGACCGAAGGCCTGCGCGTGCTGCCCGCCTGACTCACTCTCCTCTGGCTTTGTTAACGCACCATACCAACCACTGACGAGTGGCAAAGGACAAAGGACCACCGACCACCGCCTATCCGAATTTAATGCCAATCAGGAGTTTGGTGATGAAGAAATCGAGGATCAGGATCACCACCGAGGCCGCCACCATCGCCTGGGTGGTCGAGCGTCCCACGCCTTCCGTCCCCCCCGAGGTGCGCAGGCCGAAATAGCAACCCATGCCGGCAACGACGACGGAGAAAATCACCGGTTTGATCAACCCTTGGAAAACGTCTTCGAAATCGAGCGCTTGGTAAGCCGAGGTCCAGTACTGGGCCGTGGTGAGCCGCGCCGTGTAGTAGCTGATCATAAAGCCGCCCAGCAATCCGCAGAAATCGGAAAGGATGGTGAGGAGCGGCAGCGTGATCAGTGTGGCGTACATGCGCGGCGCCACCAGCTTGCGCAACGGGTCACTGCCCAGCGCCCGCATGGCGTCGATCTGCTCGCTCACCAGCATGGACCCGATCTCGGAAGCAATGCCGGTGCTGTTCCGCCCCGCCACCATCAGCGCCGTGAGCACCGGTCCAATCTCGCGCACCATGGAAAGGGATACGGCTTGCCCCAGCAGGCCGACTTCGCCGAACTTGATGAGGGTTCGATAGGCCTGAAGCGCCAGGACGCCGCCGATGGAAAATCCCGTCAGCAGAACAATGGGCAAGGAGCCGAAGCCGATAATGTCCATCTGGATGAGCGTGTCCAGGAAGTAGCGCGGCGGGGTGAACGCCAAACGCAGCGCATCCACGATGAGCTTCGTGAAGTCCTGGACGGCCAGCACCTGCCGCTTCAGAAAGTTGTCAACTACGCCGTCGGCCATCTCATATCCTGACAGAGGTTCGGTTTGATTTGTGTCTCCACCCTAGGGCACTGTAGCCAGCGGGTTTTTTGAAGTCAAGCGGTATAGCAACATCTGATGTCCCTTGTCCGTTGTCTGTGGTCAGTTGTCCGTTGTCAAGCCGGTGGCCAATACCTGTCAGCGAACTGACAACGAACCACTACTACAGCGATCGGATCAATTCCCACCTGCGCCTCAATCCCTGCCTGGATGGCGTGGAAGTGCGGTGGTAGATGACCGTCGAAATACATGCGAATCACGATGCCGAAGAAACGACTAACTTCCGGCGTGATCCCATCCTGCCACACCCCGCTCCTATCCCAACTTGGCCATCCCCGTGCGGGTAGTCACGACACATCTTTTGTGTCGCCGGTTCTTAGGTGGCGTAGCCGGTGCTAAGATGGAAGCGGGAAGCCACGGTAAGGTCCTGTTGGCGCGGGGCGTTCGCTGGAGAGAAGAAAAGCCCCCGGCACAAGCGCGGTGCGGTGGCTACCAGCGCCGTTCCAACTTGTTACGCCTATGTATTGCACCTACGTCTTGCGCAAAGACTCTCTGAGTGGCCGAAAACTGTTTGCCTAAAAAAGTTGGAACGGCACCAGCTTGGCCATCATTGCAGACTGGGTCCAGGAGCCGCGACCGTGATGAAAGATCTACCTCTGTCGAAAGTCTACCAGTTGCTCGAGCCGGGCCCGGTGGTCCTGCTGACGACCGCCCGCAAGGGCCGCGCCAACGTCATGACGCTGTCCTGGCATATGATGGTCGAGTTTGAACCACCGATGATTGCCTGTGTCGTCAGCAACAGGAATCACAGCTTTGCCGCATTGCGGGCGACGAAAGAGTGCGTGATCGCCGTCCCGGCGCTGGAGCTGGCGCCCAAAGTCGTGGGAGTCGGCAACTGCTCGGGCCGGAACGTGGATAAGTTCCAGAGATTCGGTCTGACGCCGGCGCCCGCCGAGCGCGTGGCTCCGCCTCTAGTGGCCGAGTGTTTCGCCAATCTCGAATGCAGAGTGGCGGACACTCGTTTCGTGAACAAGTACAGTATGTTCGTCCTTGAAGTGCTCAAGGCCTGGACCGATCCTGCGCAAAAGAATCCGAAGACCATCCACCATCACGGATACGGTAGGTTCGCTGTGGATGGCGAGATGATTAAACTGAAGTCGAGAATGCGATAATCGGCACACGTCAAGAACGCGGAGCTTTGCATTGTCTTGAGCGCCGCCGGCCGCTTTATCCGCGTCCACGATTACCGCTTCGGTTAGACGGACCTCGGGAAGTCGTCGGGCCGTTGCAGCGGGAAGCCAGGAGAGGGTTTTTGTGTCGCGGATCCTTAGTTGACGCGGCCGGTGCTGGGATGGAAAGGGGAAGCCGTGGTAAGTTCTTTTTGGCGGCCTTCGCTGGGGAGAACAAAAGCCCACGGCACAAGGGCGGTGCCGCGGCTTGTATCTTGGCCAGCGATGTTAGAGAGTTCTACCAGCCATATGTCGGCCAAGCCGGCCAAGGTGACCTCAGCCGCAGCCGTAGCGAGCCGTTCCAATCGATGGAGGACTGATGAAGAAACTGATTCTCATCCTGGTCGCGTCCGTTTCATTCGCTGTGCAGGGAGCCAGCGGATCGGAGATGGCGCGCTGGGAGCAAGAGGCCCGGAATGTCACCATCATCCGCGACGACTGGGGTATAGCGCACGTCTATGGAAAAACGGACGCCGACGCCGTTTTTGGCGTCGAGTACGCTCAGGCTGAGGACGACTTCAATCGCGTCGAGACGAATTACATCAACGCCATGGGGCGGCTGGCCGAGGCTGAGGGCGAGTCCAAGGTCTACCAGGACCTACGGATGAAACTCTTCGTCGACCCCGACACGTTGAAGAAGGAGTATGCGGGATCGCCCGCGTGGTTGAAGGCGCTGATGGGTGCGTTCGCGGACGGCCTGAACTACTACCTCGCCAAGCACCCTGGGGTGAAGCCGCGCGTCATCACGCGATTCGAGCCTTGGATGGCGCTGTCCTTCACTGAAGGGAGCATCGGCGGTGACATCGAAAGTGTGAACTTACGCGAGCTTGCGGCGTTTTACGGCAAGAATCTCGAGGGCCAGGAGCCCAAAAGGGGCGATGGCGACGCGCTGGAGCCCAGTGGATCGAATGGGGTCGCCGTCGCGCCCTCCAACACCATCGGGCACCACGCCCTGCTACTGATCAATCCCCACGTCACCTTCTATTTCCGGTCCGAGTTGGAGATGGTTAGCGACGAAGGGCTAAGCGCCTATGGCGCGGTAACGTGGGGGCAGTTCTTTATCTACCAGGGATTCAACGACCGCATCGGTTGGATGCACACTTCCAGCGCCGCGGCCGATACCGATGAGTATCTCGAAACGGTGGAGAAGAAAGGCGATCGCTACTACTACAAGTACGGAACGGAAGAGCGTCCGGTGATCACGACCCAAATCTCGGTGCCGTACAAAACCGAAAACGGGATGGACGAAAAGAAATTCACCGTCTACCGCACCCTTCACGGGCCCATCATCCGTGAGACGAACGGCCACTGGATAAGCATCAGCATGATGCAGGAGCACGTGAAGGCGCTGACGCAGGCGTACACGCGCACCAAGGCGAGGGACTACAAGGCGTTCCGGCAGACGATGGAACTGCACACCAACTCGTCGAACAACACGGTGTTCGCCGACGCCGACGGCGACATTGCGTACTTCCACGGCAACTTCATTCCCAGGCGCGATGCCAGCTTCGACTGGAGCAAGCCGGTCGACGGCAGCAACCCGGCGACGGATTGGCACGGCCTGCTGTCGGTCGATGAGACGCCCCACTTGCTGAACCCGGCGAGCGGGTGGCTCTACAACACCAACAACTGGCCTTGGTCGGCGGCGGGGCCGAGCAGCCCGAAGCCGGAAGACTATCCCAACTATGTCGACAGAGGCCGTGAATCCGCGCGCGGACTCCATGCGATCCGAGTGCTGGAAAACAAGAAGGACTTCACGCTCGACTCGCTCATCGCTGCGGCATTCGATAGCTACCTCACGTGGTTTGAGAAGCCGATTCCGGCGCTGGTCAAAGCCTGGGATGACTCCCCGGCTACGGATCCCTTGAAAGATAAGGTGGCCGAGCAAATCGGGCTTCTGCGCGCGTGGGACCTTCGATGGGACGTGACGTCCGTCCCCACCTCGCTCGCGGTCTTCTGGGCTCAAGATCTCCTGCGGCGCGTGAGCGCGGAGGCGAGATCGGGAGGGACGTCAGTCCAAGACATTATCGGCAGCGGCAAGATACCCGCGCCGGAGCTCTTGCAGTCGCTGGCGGCGGCGTCCGACAAGCTCTCGGCTGACTTCGGGACCTGGAAAACGCCGTGGGGTGACATCAATCGATACCAGCGCCTCAATGGCGACATCATTCAACATTTCAGCGACGCGGCGCCGAGCCTTCCCGTCGGATTCACCTCGGCGGTGTGGGGCTCGCTCGCCTCCTTCGGCGCGCGCGCCTACGAGGGAACGAAAAAGTGGTACGGCACCGGCGGGAACAGCTTCGTTGCTGTTGTCGAGTTCGGCGACCGCGTGCGCGCCAAAGCCGTGACGACCGGCGGTGAGAGCGGCGATCCCGCGTCCCCTCACTTCAACGATCAGGCCAAGCGGTACTGCACGGGCGACCTGCGGGAGGTCTACTTTTACCGCGAGCAGTTGAAGGGCCACACCGAGCGCCAGTACCATCCCGGAAGCTGAGTGGCATCGTCAGGCAGGAAGCCGGGGGAAGTTATTTTTTGCCCAGGGCCTTCGCTGGAGCGAATCAAAGCCCGCAGCACAAGGGCGGTGCGGCGGCTGCCACCCATGCCAAGATGGGCCTACTTTCGGGTCGCCGCTTTGAAGCCAGCCAAATAAGACCATTCCTGTAATTCATCCTCAGCTACTCGATCGTCTTGAGTTTGTCTCTCGCATAACTGGCGGATTTTCCTGTGGGCGCCAGCTCGAGGTACTTTTCGTAGGCTTGCTTCGCCTCCGCCTTGCGATTCAGCATCAGATAGGCATCGCCCAAGTTGACCTGCGCGATGGCGCGATTCGGATTGAGCGAGATCGCCTTCTGAAACCAATGGATCGACTCTTCGTACTCCTGTGATTTGAAGAGTGCGAAGCCGGCGTTGTTGGCCATCAGGGCGCTGGCCGGATCGATGCCGGCCGCCTCGGTGAACTTGTTGGCAGCCTCCCTGTATTTCTTCTCTTTGTACAACCGCATCCCTTCGTCATTGGCTGCCAGCGCCCGCTCGGCGACAGACTGCGCCGATTTTCCCCGCACTTTGGTCTCCGCTACCATGGCTCGGGCGGCCGCGAGTTGCTGTCGTAACTCCTCGTTCTGCTTGGTCACGGCAAGATTCTCGGCCTGCAGCTTCTCGACCTCGGAGTTGAGCTTGATGGCGTCGTCGCCCAACTGGTTCGAGGCGGAGTTCAGGAACTCCGACTCGTGCTTCAGATCGAAAATGAAGTCGCCGCCTTCGCTTCCTTCCAGGTTGCCGAACGCCGGGGTTTGATGTGAAAGGGCGGAGACGGCGGGCGCGACGTAGGCCGCCAACTCGGTGGCGGTGATCACGCCGTCGCCATTCAAGTCGGCGCGTCCGTCGAGCGCCTGCAGGAGCGTCCAGGTGAATACCGAGTGGCCGTTGGGTCCGGTATCCGCCACTTCCTGATCGGCGCCGCCGGCCGTGAACATCTGACGCGCTTCGCGCCGGGAAATCTCCGCCAGATAGTTCTGCGAAAACGAAACGGCTCCGCCTCGCGTCAAAGCGAGCCCGCTGTAACAGGAATCCATCACGAACAACACGTGCTTGGCCGGGATGGCCTCGGAGACGTCCTGGAAATTCGTCATGGAAATGGCCTGGCCCTCGAAGTTGCCCAGGCCCGCCTCGACCGGAATGATGTAACCCAGGTCGCGCCCGGAAGGCAGCTTGCGCGTGGCGCCGTGACCGGCAAAGAACACAAAAACCCGGTCGTCGTGCTTGACCATCTCCGTGTTCCCCAGCTTGTCGCCGAGGAGCGAGAGAATGTTCTGCCGCGTGGCGTCCTGGTCGAGCAGCACGAAGACGTTTTCCGGCTTGAAGCTGTACTTCTGAACCAGAAGGTCGCGAACGC
>Ga0187771_10002691_pt1 | contig 12281 bp, 8 predicted proteins | sample 0116_SJ02_MP15_1_FD_133139 | JGI IMG/M metagenome (GOLD analysis project Ga0187771, IMG submission 133139) | Tropical peat soil microbial communities from peatlands in Department of Meta, Colombia - 0116_SJ02_MP15_10_MG | ecosystem: Environmental > Terrestrial > Soil > Wetlands > Peat | place... | reverse complement strand
CCGAAGCCGTTCAGCAGCCCCGCCTGTCCGGGCGAAAGACGCACCTGCTCGATAGGCATCAGGCGGTCGTTGTGGAAGATGTAGCGATGAATCATCCGCGCCTCCGCGCGAATGACTATTCTATCCTGACACCGCCCTGCGGTGCGCGGCGGGCGTACCCCGCTATTGCGGGTCAGGCACCTGCGGAACCGGGTAGGCCTTTTCGAGCGCCTTCTGGTATTCGCCGAACAGTGTGTGGATGCGGGTGAACTCGGTCTTCACGGCGTCGCGGTATTCCGGGTGCGTGGCGAAATCGTAGAGCACCGCGGCCATGGTTTGCGCGTCAATCAGAAAGCCCTGATGGCCCACGTCCGTCAGCGCGTCCTCCAGCATGCCGTACGTGTGGTTGGAGAAGTTGGACGACTTTGCGGTAACGCCCAGCCCGGGAATTTCAATCGAAACGCTGCCGGTCTCTTCGAATCCTTTCGGCTTGGCCGGCTCCGGCTGGATACCCGTGGCGCCGAACATCTTCATGTAGGCAAAGCCCAGCTCTTCGAGCGAGGCAACTGAGATTCCGTCGCGGTCCCGGCCCTGGTGGTCGATCTTGACCTTGGTGCCGGTGGCGAGTGCCGCGGCGCGCGCCGCGTCGTCCACCCATCGGGTGACCTGGTCGAGATAAACCGAATCGGGGTAGCGAATATAGAAGTCCGCGGAAGCTTTGTCCGGCACCACGTTGGGCGCCGCGCCGCCTTCCGAGATAATTCCCTGGATGCGCGCCTCAGGCCGGATATTGCTGCGGATACTGTCGATGTTGTTGAACAACTTGATGACGGCCTCGAGTGCGTTGCGCCCGTTCCAGGCGGTGAGTTGGTGGGCGGGAGCGCCGTAGAAGGTGTACTTCACCGTATCAATGTTCATGCAGCAGGTGCCGAAGCTGGCGGCGGAACGCGACGTGGAAATGGAAGAGTGGCTGCGGACGATCACGTCCGCGCCCTGGAACACCCCTGCTTTCCACATCACCGTTTTCGAATCCGGCGGCGACATCTCCTCGGCGGGCGTACCGTAAACGGTGACGGTCCCGGGCGTGTGCGTGCGCGTAAGGAATTCGGCGATGGCGATGGCCACGGCCATTCCTACGGGCCCCTGCGCGCTGTGCTGGTCGCCGTGGAAGGGGCCCTTGGTGCCGCGGAGCGCGTCGTATTCCAGGATCACGCCCAGGTTGGGTCCGGGAGTGCCATGGCGATATTTCCCGATGAAGGCGGTCGGCAGTCCCGCAACGCCCCGGGTCACCTCAAAATCGTGCGCGCTGAGGTAGGCGGTGAGTTTTTCGACCGCCTGCGTTTCCTGAAAACCAATTTCCGGGTGCTGGGTGATCCAGTCGCTCATGGGCAACAGATCGTCGCGCATCAATTGAGTGACGCGCGCGAGGACGGCGTCGCGGCCGGCGTCGGGGCCGGTGAGCTTCGCCACCAGTTGGGGCACGGCCAGCGACGCGCTCAGTTCGCCAATCTGGCGCACGAGGTCGCGGGCCGCCTCCCGTTCCGTGGGCGTCTCCTGAGCCGCGGCGCCCCCGGCCGCGGCCGCAATCGCGGCACACACAGCGATACTCAATCTCCACACCCTTCGCATGGCTCCTCCTGAATCCGGCCGGAAATGCAACCGGGGCTACGCGGCGGTTTTGATCCGCTCGACGGGCACTTCCACCTCATCCACGCCGCGGAAAGAAAACAGCAGGCGCACGAGATAGACGGGCGGGTCTTCGGAGACTTGCCGCACGATGTGGCCGACGGCGTCCGTTACCGCGGCCTGAAACGTGACGTTTCTCACTCGCAGGCCGGCCAAGTTGACGCGCACGGACTGTCCCGGCTGGAACACGCCGCCATTCTCGGTCCGGATTCTTTGATTTGCAACCATTGTGGGCGAACGAAGCGTCATGCGCCGATCGATCCCGGCATTCACACCTCCTCTTGTTCCTCCGCGGCGCGCCGCAGTAAGATGCGCCACACCCTGTAACGCAGGGGCCCAGGAGATGCGCGCATGACTCAAACCCAGCCAGCCGCGCGTCGAGCAGGGGTGCGCGCCGCGACTGTCCCTCTCGCTCTCGCGCTCTCGTTCGCCGCCTGCTCCACCGTGCCCGAACCGAGCCCTCCGGACGCGGCGCTGAAGAGCTTTAACGGACCGGCCTTGCTCACCCACATCCGCACGCTCTCTTCCGATGAATTCGAAGGGCGTTTTCCGGGCAGCCGCGGCGAAGAACGCACGGTGAAATACCTCGAGGATCAGTTCCGCGCACTGTCGCTCGAGCCTGGTAATCCGGACGGGACCTATGTGCAAAAGGTCACCCTGGTGGGCATCACCCCGGAGCCTTCCATGACGCTCAGCTTCTCCGCGGAGGGACGCCCGAAGAAGGAAACCACGCTGAAGTTCCGCGACGACTTTGTGGCCTGGACGAAGCGCGTGGCGGAAGACGTATCCGCGGACGCCGACCTCGTCTTTGCCGGATACGGCATCACCGCGCCAGAATACCAGTGGGACGACTTCAAGGGCGCTGACCTGAAGGGAAAAATGCTGGTCGTGCTGGTGAACGACCCGGGGTACGAGGACGAATCGCTGTTCGGCGGGAAGGCCATGAAGTATTACGGCCGCTGGACCTACAAGTACGAAAAGGCAGCGGAACTCGGCGCGGCGGGCTGCCTGATTGTCCATGAAACGGGGCCGGCGGGTTATCCCTGGGCGGTCGTGGCGCTACAAAGCGGGGAAAGATTCACTCTGTCGAACCCGGACAAAAACATGGGGCGCGCGGCTGTGGAGGGCTGGATCACGCTCGAGCAGGCCCAAAGCCTGTTCAAGATGGCGGGAAAGGATTTTGCCGCGCTGAAGAAGGCTGCGCTCGGCCGCGACTTCCGTCCGGTACCGCTGGGCGTGCGCGCGAAGATTCAGATCCACAACACGCTGCGGGAAATCCAGTCCGCCAACGTGGGCGCAAAGCTCACCGGCAGCGATCCAAAGCTCCACAAGGAATACGTGATCTACACGGCGCACTGGGACCACTTCGGGATCGGCCCCCCGGTGAACGGCGACAAGATTTACCACGGAGCGCTGGACAACGCTTCCGGCACGGGCGCGCTCATCGAAATCGCGCGCGCCTACAAGCAATTGACCGTGCCGCCGCGGCGGTCGATCCTCTTCCTTTCCGTCACCGCAGAGGAGCAGGGTCTTCTTGGGTCGGAGTATTACTCGGAGCATCCCCTCTATCCGCTGACGGACACGGCGGCGGACATCAACATGGACGTGGTGAACGCGCTGGGGCGCACGCGCGACATCATCATGATTGGGCGCGGCAGCTCGACGCTGGACGCCGTAGTGGATGCCGCGGCGCAGGAGCAGGGCCGCACGGTGAAACCCGACCAGGAACCCGAAAAGGGGTTTTTTTACCGCTCCGATCATTTCAATTTCGTCCGTGAGGGAGTGCCGGCATTCGATCCCGAAGGCGGCGTGGATTACATTGGCCGGCCCGAGGGCTGGGGACTTCAGCAGCGCCAGCGCTACACGCGGGAGGACTACCACAAGCCCTCTGATGTGGTGAAGCCGGATTGGGACCTCTCCGGCGCGGTGGAAGACATGCAGCTCTATTTCCTGGTGGGGTACAGGGTGGCCAACGAGCCAAAGCTGCCAGAGTGGAAGCCGGGCGCGGAATTCAAGGCCAAGCGCGAAGCCATGCTGAAGGCGGCGGGCAAACTGAAATAGAGCGCTGCCCTAGGACGAGAAACTGGCGACGGCCTTCTCCTCGTCAGTGTGCACGTCGAAGACCGTAAAAAGCTTGGTAATCAGCAGCAGGTCATGCACCTTCTTGGTCAGGTTCAGGAGCTTCAGCTCGCCGCCCTCTTTCTTCACCGTCGTAAAGCTGCTCACCAGCTCGCCGATCCCGGAGCTGTCGATATAGCTGACGTCCGCCAGGTTCAGCACGATCTGCTTGCGGCCGTGGTCGAGGAGCTGGCGTACCAGGTTGCGGAGCGCGGCGCTGCCCTCGCCGAGCGTGATGCGGCCGCTAATGTCCACCACCGTGGCGCTCCCGATGTCGCGGTTTGTGGCTTTCAGGTCCATGGGCTCAAACCCCGGAAGCTCCCGCCGGGCTGGAGGAGGGGGGCGTGGGATAGCGTTTCGTCATGATCACTTCGGCGCCCCCAGACTGGGGGATGGTGACATTCAAATCGTCCATAAAGGCGCGAATCAGGAACAGGCCTCGGCCTGAGGTCTTCAGCAGGTTTTCCTCGGCCAGCGGGTCGGGAACGTCCTCCAGCCGAAACCCGGCGCCCTGATCACGCACGTGAATCACCATATGTGCAGGCAACAGTTCATAGAGGATGAAGATGAGGCGCCTGCGGTCCTGAAGGTTTCCGTAGGTATATGCGTTGATGACCGCTTCACGCACACTCATGCCGATGCGGTAGCCCTGCTCCTCGTCGAAGCCGACGGCATTGGCCACCCGGAGGGTGATATCTTCGGCAAGGTCAACACTTTCCAGAAGCGTTTCGAGTGTGACCTCGATGCGTTGGGTCAGTCCGCGCATTCAGCGGTATGAACTGCAAAGATTGTAGTACATAGCAGACAGCCGGGTACAAGTCAATTCGCCCACGCGGTTCGACGGCACCACGTGGTGGAAATCCCTCCCCCTCGCCTGGAACACCCGGCGGCCACAGCCTACAATCGTAGCCCCGCAGCCGCCGGGCCCCGAAATGTTTGCCGAGCGCACAAGTTGGAGACTGACGCCCAACCGCCTGAGCAGGGCTCTGGAGGAACGGAGATCTCGTGGCTTGCCGGTCGTGGATCTGACAGCTTCCAATCCCACTGCCTGCGGCTTCGAATACGACCACGAGGTCATTCTGAGCGCGCTCGTCAACCCCGCCGCGCTTACCTATTCCCCCGACGCCAGGGGGCTCGATACCGCGCGCCGGGCGGTGGCCGGCTATTACGCCGGAATGGGATCCGGGGTGGGATTAGACGACATTTTCCTGACTACGAGCACAAGCGAGGCATATTCGTGGGCCTTCCGCACGCTGTGCAATCCGGGCGACGCCGTGCTCATTCCCGCACCCAGCTATCCCCTGTTCGGTTTTCTGGCCGATCTCCACGACGTGCATCTGGTGCGATATCCACTGGTCTATGACCACGGCTGGCAGATGGACCTGCACGCACTGGAGCGGGCGATCCTGCCCGAGACGCGTGCCATCGTCGTGGTGCATCCCAATAATCCCACCGGCCATTACACCAGCCCCGCGGAGGCGGAACGGTTGAGCGCGCTCTGCGCCGAGCGCGGATTGGCCCTTATCGCCGACGAAGTGTTTCTCGATTTCCTGCTCGACCCCGCGACCGCGCGCACGCAGGGGCATCGGCCGGCTGCCGCCCAGCCGTGGAGTTTCGCCGGAAATTCCCGCGCACTCACGTTTACACTGAGCGGCCTGTCGAAGATCTCCGGGTTGCCGCAGATGAAGGCCGCGTGGCTCGTGGTCAGTGGCCCGGAACCGCTGAAGGCGCAGGCCCTCGGCCGGCTCGAAGTAATCGCGGACACTTTTCTCTCTCCCAATGCTCCAGTGCAATTGGCGCTGCCCGCTCTGCTCGGGCTTCGCCAAGGATTCCAGCGGCAGGTGCTCGCGCGGCTCGGGCGCAACCTCGCGGAACTGGATCGCCAGCTTGCCGCTCACCCCACCTGCTCGCGGCTGAAGCTGGAAGGCGGTTGGTACACCGTGCTGCGCGTGCCGGCCACGCGCTCGGATGAAGATCTGGCGGTCGAACTGCTGACGACGCGCGGGGTATACGTCCACCCCGGCCACTTCTTCGATTTCCCTGCGGACGGCTATGTGGTGGTCAGCCTGCTCGCTCCTGAGCAAGAGTTCGCGGAGGGAATTCGCCTGCTGCTCCAGTAGCCACAATCCGGAAAGCGCGGACCGCGCCCATCGGCTAGCCTACGAGGGTTCCGATCAAGGAGAGAAGACTCTCGGTGAAGCGGAGGAAGGCGGCCGATGCGCGGTCGAGCCAGCTCACCTTATCACCTGCGTGTCCACCGGAGTCATTACCGGAGCCCGCAGTGTGCACGGGCTCGCCCGGCGCGTCGCCTACGGTGAAGACTTTTCCATCGAGCATGTAGAGGCTTTCCGCTTCGGCGTGGTTGAGCGGGCGGGCGCCGCGGCGGCCGAATACGGCGAGCTGGTTGCCGCTCTCGTCCACCGCGCGGTCGCGATCAATTCCCTTGGAAATGGCGAGGGCCGGTCCCTTGGTCCTGAAATTGGCGATCAGCTTGGGCTTGGGCCTCGGGCTAAAGCCACTGAACAACGGATCGTCCTCCGGTGAAATAATCTGCAGGACGCGAAGGCCGTTCTTGCCGTCGGCGACGAACGCAAACGCGCTGCCCGCGACCATGCCGATCTTCACATCGTTCACGTCGTTCATCTGCCCGTCGGCGGTGAACACCTGAACATCTGTCGGAGCTTCCGGCCGCTCGACGTCCACAATGGCCAGGCCCTGGGCGCCCGCGGAAACGTAAGCATAGGTTCGCGCCACGTAGACGTTGCGGGCATCCGCAAACGGCACGAGAACGCCCGGCAAACGGCGCGGATGGGCCAAATCGGTCACATCCAGTACCTTTAATCCCTCTTTGTCCACTACAAAGGCGTAACGGAACTGGACGGTGATGGCGCGTGCGTCAACCAGATCCGGCGCGGTCATCATGGAGGCCAGCTTCGGCGCGAGCATGTTGCTCAGATCCACCACGGCGAGACCCTTATCGCACAGCACATAGGCATACGTGCCGACGATGATGACGCGCCGGGCGCCGGCCAGCGCGCCTTCGGGATTGAAGGCGTACGCGCGTTTCAGGAAATTGTTGTTCGGGTCGCCATCGAGCAAAGTTCCCACGCCGGGGCTCTTGGCCTTCAGGTTGGGGTTGCCGACAACAACCAGGCCCTCCTCGCGGTCGGCGAGGAACAGAAAGCCGTAGATCAGGTTGATGGGCTGCTCTTCGTTGGCCGCTACAGGAACCCGGAGCGGATCCACGCCGAGCGTAGTAGGTGAAGCAACGGACACGGCATCCTTGGTCTTCAGGTAGAAGCGCTGGCCGAGCGGAGAGACAGGCGCGGTGCTGATTTTTTCCGAAATGTCTTTGTTGTCGATGTTCGCGATGTCGTAGATGCGGAACCCTTGCTTGCCCTCCGCGGCGTATACATATTCGCCGCGCGCCTGGATGTCCAGGACGTGACCTGCTTTCTCCACGGCGGTCTCGAGCTCGAGCTTGCGCGCCAGATGGCGCTTGTAATTATCGGGATAGGCCATGCGATGGAGGTCGCTGCCGATGACGGCTTCCGGCTCGTCGTGCTCGGCCACCGCCACCGCCTCGAAGCCTTTTCTCCCGGTGGCCACGAATACGTACCGGCCCATGAAGTTCAACAGGTTGGTGCCCTGGAGAAGCATCGAGGCGATCCAGGCGTTGTTGTCGTCCTTGTTTGACAAATGGCAGTCCGTGCACTCCTTGGTTTCTTTGGCGCGCACCGTATGCGGCACATAAGTACTGAAGGCCTGACCGCTGAAGCCCGGCGCGGAGATGGTCTGCTGGACGTAATACAGCCAGTCGCGGTCCGCGTTCTGCGAGCTCACCAGGATGGCGCAGCTCGAGCGGGCCGGCGCAAAGCGGTGGCGCGTCACCGTCCCGTCGATCCCCATCATCCACATGTCGTCGCGCAACACCTGGAAGTTGTAGCTCGTGTAATTCCGCGTCATCAGCCCTTCGTAGTGCAGCATGGGCCGGCGCGCGTTGGCGGTCATTTGCAGGTGGCAGCCGAAGCAGCTCGTGGTCCACGAGGTGTGGCAGGCGAAACAGGTCATCTTGCTGTTGTCGTGCGCCAGCTTGGATTGATCATCCGGCACGCTGCCCCACGTCTTCCCGTCCTTCAGCAGCGTCTTGGCCCAGCGCGATTTTTCGCTGTAATGCGGGCTTCCGGGCGTGATGGTGTCCACGGTCTGGACCACTTCCCATTCCTTGCCGGCCTCGAGCATGGAGCGCTGGTACAGCTTCCCATCGCGCCACTCAAACTGTCGCTCGCCGAATGCGGTGCGGAGCGCCTCGAGAGGAGTCCCTCCCTCGGGCGCGGCGATGCCGGAAGTAACCAGCGTAGCCTTGTGCTGGATCGAGCCATGGCAGTCGATGCAATCCACTTCGACGGCGGCGCGCGGCTCCCCGTAAAGCTTCCCGTTGCCGTGGTTGTCCTGCCGGAAATGGCAATCCACGCAGTGCATGCCTTTTTCCATGTGGATGTCGGCCAGGTGCACCGCCCGCTCGAACTTTTTTGGATCCTCCGGAGGGATGACCTTCCCCTCGGCGTCCAGCCAGTTGCCCTTGCGGTCGTGCTTGAAAACGGCCCGGAACACCCACCCATGGCCGTGGAAGTCCGCGAACTTCGTCTGCTTCAGCTTGTCGTTGAATTCCGGCGTGCCAATCTGGTCGAGGAACTGTTCGTCCGACCACAGGCCGCGCACGGCGGCGGCTTCCGGATTCTTTAGCCCTTCCTCGTAGCGCTCCGCTTCGGTGGGATTGCGCTGCTTGTCCGGGTACATGTGTTCGCCTTCCAGTTCGTTGTCCCACCAGGTGTAGCCGTAATAGGGCGTCACCATGTTCGTGCCCGGGTGGATATGGCAAATCATGCACTGACTGGAAGGGATGGCCCGCGTAAACATGTGCTTGATGCCGTGGCCTCGTTCGCCCTTCGGGATGGTTGGGTCATCGGTTGCCGTCGTTCCCGTGTTCCCATACTTCGAATAGAAGCCGGAGTGAAGCGGGTCGCGGTCGTTCGCATACACCACGTGGCACGCCGTGCATCCGCTGCCGCGAAAATCGCCAGGGTGATCGTTGGTCCCAGGAAGCGCGAGCACAGGATCCACCAGGCGGGTCTTCTGCAAACCCAGGAAAACGGGGTCCGTGCGGAGCATCGTGCCGAACCCGCGGCTGCTTAGCTTGACGTCCGGTTTTCCGGGGTCTTCGTCGATGTTGGGATTGCCAGTCTCGCCCTTTTTCTCGCCGCCTCGCTCGAATACGCGCAGGACGTTGCCCGGCTGCGAGATTTCCCAGCGCTCCAACGGAATTAGCTCAGGCAGGATGCCCTTGTCGTGCGTTTGCTCGGGTGTGGGAGGCGGCATCGTCTTCATGCTGCGCGGCTGGCCGTCCATCGTATAGCTCTCGCCGAAGTACGCGTTTTTGAACGGGAATCCGCCATTGTTGTAAAGCGCGGCGCCCCACAGGAACCCGACGTGCGTCATCACGCTGGTGGAAACGGCGCGCACCTCGGTTGCGTGGCACCCCACCTGCCCGCAGGTCTGTTCCGCCACGCGCAGATCCCCCGGATTGACGAATTTGATGTACTCGGCGCTTTCCCTCAGCCACAACGTATAGGATTCGTAGTGAAACTCGGAGCGTTTGAGCAACTCACGGTGCTTCGGTTGCGGATGCGCCTTATGTTCGGCGTCCTGATATTCGCTGGAAGTGGGGCTCGTGCCCGCGGCTACGCTCACCTCCGCATTCCCGCCATGGCAATCCGTGCAGCCAATGGCGATGCGCGCGTTCGGATGCATCGTGGGAGCGTCTTCCGAGGTATGGCAGGACTTGCACCCGGCGCTCTTGCGTTCCGCCTCCGCCTGAGTCTGCCCGTAGGTCATCTCCTGCGGACCGGAAGGCGGAGCGGCCGAGGAGCGGCTCCCACCTGCCGAAGCCGCCAGCACGAATCCCAGCACCGCGGAAGCGCCCAGCAGCAGGCTCGGAGCCAGGCGACGCCCGCCCCCCGTGCGCGTCCCAAGGCCGAATCGTGTGCTCAGTTCCATAATCAGAAGACGAAGTTGATTTTCGCAAACACCGACCACAACTGCCGCGACTGATAAATATTCTGGAAGCCCGAGCCCGGGGAAAGCCCCGCGGCGCCAAACGTCAGCACAATGTTTTCGCTCAGTGGTGGACGATAACGGAAGCCCCCGCCGTAGTCCAGCCCGATGTCGTGCCGGATATTGTGTTCGAACAGAATCAGCTCCAGGGGCTCGGTGCGGTCAAACCGCAGGTAGTTCAGGTTCAGGAAGGCGCGCAGCTTCGGCGTGACGTCAAAATCGGCCCCGGTATTCACAACGATGATGCCCGGGTTGACGAAGTTGGCCTGGCCTTCATCCTTGTTCGAACGCATATCCGGCAGCAGCGTGTCGCCCGGATTGAGCGCAACCGCCGAACCGGTTAGCCGGATGGATTCGCGCTGGAAGAAGCTGAAGATTCCACCCGCAAAATTCATGTCATCCACGATGGAGTCGAAGCCGTATGCCCGGCCGTTGTGGTGCATCGGGTCGCCGCTGGCGAACAGCCCGGAAACCCGGAACCGCACCCAGTCATAGTCCCGGGAAAGTTCGAGCGCGGCAAACTGGGCATTGATGGTGACAGGGCGGCCGGCAATGGGATTCAGACTGTCGCTCCCGAGAGCCTGATAGAAGGCATGAGTAATGTTGGTGCGGCCGAAGTGCCCGTTGCCCAGCCAGCCCAGATAGCCCGCGTGAATTTCGTGCGTGAAAATGTTGACTCCCGACCCCTGCCCGATCACTTTTCCGATGGGAGCCGGACGAACCAGGAAGCCGTTGTCGTCGTAATGCAGGTCGCCGTCGTCCTTGTTGTAGGCGACTAGAAATTCTGCGGTGTAGCCCTTTTTGAAGAAGTCCTGGCGGTACACGTTGGCGATCAGCACTTGCTGGTCCCGGCGGTCGAACGTGTTCAGCTCGCTGTTCGTGTTCTTCTCCAGCATGTTGAAATACGTGGCGTTGTATTCCCATTTGTTCGAGCCCGCGCTGCCGAAGATGCGAACGCCGGGCTGCTCGTCTACGAACAGGAAGCCGCGGAAGTCGCTGGCGAATTGCTGGATGCCGGCGCGCACGGAAATGAAGTCGTAGTTCGGGCTCAGGTCCGCGATCTTGTACTCGAAGAAGGCTTCCTGGAGCCCCACGTGGGTATCGAAGCGCGTGGTGCCCTGCGCCACATTGGGGCCGACGATGCCGAGTTCGCTTGCGTCCAGATAATTCAGGCTGGCCTCGGGTGTAACCCGGATGCGCCAGTCCACCGGACGGAACGATGTGTCCCCATGGAACAGGTCAAAGGAAATCCGGAAGGTCTGGTCCACAAAGAACAGGTCTCCGCGGCCGAAAAACGTGGTATCCCCCGCCTGAACCGCGCTCACGCCGCTCGGCAGGGGAACGTGCTTGCCGTCCAGAAACGTGTTGCTCGCGGCCGTGATGTTCAGAAACGTTTGCCTGCCGAGCACCTCGGGCCAAATCGGGTAATCACCCTTAAATATGTTGCGATTGAACGGGTCGTAGAGGTGGCCCTGCACGTAAGGGAATTCGCCCTTCACCGAATAGCGCCGGTAGTCGGGCATTACCGCGTGCCAGCGGTCCGGCAATTCGTCGAACACGTCCGGCCCGGGCACCAGCACCTCGGGCGGCGGGTTAAGCACGTAATCCGGGTTCGTGTCCGGCCGGCGCCTCCACTCATGATAGGTAGCCATCACCGTGGGAGCCAGCGCGGGCAGCGCGGGACCCAATTCCGGATGTTCCGGCACGCGGGAGAGGGGCACCGCAGGCGCCGAAGGCGCCAGCGAAACTTCAACGATTACCAGTTCCCCGGCGCTCACGGCCAGATTCGGCCGCGTAAACGACTCGAAACCGTCAGCCTCGATCTTCAGCTCGTATTCCCCCGGCGGCAAACCGGTGGCGCGGAACACCCCTTCGCCGTTGGCCCGCGTCGCGTGCATGGCGCCGGTTGCCAGGTTGCGCAGGGAAACGAATGCTCCGGCGATTACGTGGCCTTCAGCGGGTCCGCCGGCCTGGCGCACTAACCCCTCCACTGCTCCCACTTCCCCGCGGCTTTGCCGTGGAATCCGTTGCGGAGCGGCCTTCTGTTGCTCGATGCCCTGCAGTTTGCTGCTCTCTTCGGGGTTGCTGGAGGCGGCGGTGTTGCCGTCCTGCGCCATGGCGGGAGACACGGCAACCAGCCCGGTAGCCAGACAGAGGACTGCAATAGGCAGCAGGAAGGTCAGAGTCCGGCGTGGCTCCGGGGCTGCGCCGGAACTCTTTCGCCCGTTTTGCGGACGTAGTGTACCCATGGGCGCCGGAAGGCGCCCCTAAATTGCCTGAATACACTTCGCGTTGCAACGGTTTTCCCGCAGGGAGTTTCCCGGGGCTTACGAGCGAGGATGGAAACCCGGCGTGGACAGGGGTTGAGTGCCGCCTTGCACTGT
>Ga0187771_10002690_pt1 | contig 12286 bp, 9 predicted proteins | sample 0116_SJ02_MP15_1_FD_133139 | JGI IMG/M metagenome (GOLD analysis project Ga0187771, IMG submission 133139) | Tropical peat soil microbial communities from peatlands in Department of Meta, Colombia - 0116_SJ02_MP15_10_MG | ecosystem: Environmental > Terrestrial > Soil > Wetlands > Peat | place... | reverse complement strand
ATCAAGGGAGTGGTGGACGTTCTCAATGGAATTGACAACACGATCAGCGGGCCGGCCGTCACCTTTCAGGTGGATCCCAGCGTGGCCGCACGCGCTGGATTCACCGCCGAAGAAGTAGCGCTCGATGCCTCGGCGATTTTGGAGGGTGAGCCCGCGCCCACTCCCGTTGTGGCCAACGATCGCGCCTACACGTTGCGCGTGCGCTTTCCTGCAGCGAATCGGACAACGCTTGAAGCCATGCGCGACACGTTGCTGGTCTCGAGCACAGGCCACACAGCCACTCTCGGCGCACTCGCAAGCATCGCCGAAAATCCGGGCCAGATCGAGATTCGACGGGAGAACCTGCAACGTGACGCTGTGGTCACAGCTCAATTGCAGGGTCGAGGCCTGGGCAGCGGCATGGCTGCGGTGCAAAAAGCGGTGACGGCAGTGCACATTCCGTCCAGTATCCGCATTGAGTACGGGGGACAGTATCAGGAGCAGCAGCATTCGTTCCATGATCTGCTAATCGTGCTAATCCTGGCCGTCCTGCTGCTCTTCATCGTGCTCCTGTTCGAGTTCGGAACCTTCGCCGCGCCCGTCGCCATCCTCTCATCGGCGCTGCTTTCCACGTCGGGCGTTTTCATTGCCCTGCTGATCACGCGCACCACGTTCAATATCTCCTCTTTCATGGGGATGATCATGGTGATCGGCATCGTGGCCAAGAATGGCATTCTACTGCTTGACGCCGATCAGAAAATGCGTGCGCTGGGCCTGCCTGCCGAAGACGCAATGTTACAAGCCGGCCGCCGGCGCCTGCGTCCCATCGTCATGACCGCGCTGGCCACAGTTGCGGGCATGTTGCCGCTGGCCTTTGCCCTGGGCGCGGGATCGCAGATGCTGCAGCCGCTGGCCATTGCCGTGATCGGCGGCGTTCTGATCTCCATGGTGCTCTCGCTCATCATCACGCCCGCCGTGCACTTCTATTTGAGCGGCGATCACAATGCTCCCCCCGGCGAGCAATCGCCCGCATCTTTATGATGCTCCGTCCTCTGATACGGTAAACTTTCTCGCGATGAAACTCTCCGTCGTAATGCCCGTCTATAACGAACGCTCGACTCTCTCGCAAGCCGTGGAGCGCGTTCTGGCGGTTGGCATAGAGACTGAACTCCTTTGTGTCGATGATGGCTCGAGCGATGGTTCCCGCGAGATTCTGCTGGATCTCGAAAAACAACGCCCTCAGATCCGCGTTTTTCTTCAGCCACGAAATATGGGAAAAGGAGCTGCGCTCCGCCGCGGAATTCAGGAGGCAACCGGCGATTACGTCATCATTCAGGACGCCGATCTGGAGTACGACCCCCAGGACTATCATCGGTTGCTCGGCCCCTTGGAAGCCGGGCAAGCTGATGTCGTGTATGGCTCCCGATTCCTCGGCGCCGGGCCTCATCGCGTTCTCTACTTTTGGCATTCGGTAGGCAACTGGTTTCTCACCCTGCTTTCGAACATGCTTACCAACCTCAACATGACGGACATGGAGACCTGCTACAAAGTATTCCGCCGCGAAGTCATTCAAGCCATCCCGCTGGAAGAAGATCGCTTTGGCTTTGAGCCAGAAATCACGGTCAAGATTGCCAAACGCAACCTGCGTGTTTACGAGGTCGGCATCGGCTATTGGGGCCGCACCTACGCAGAAGGCAAAAAGATCGGCTGGAAAGACGGCTTCCGAGCCCTATGGTGCTTGATCAAGTATGCCTGGAAAGAACCAACGAGGGCCGCGTGATCACTTGTCGTTGTGCCCCTGCCCTGTGATCACGCTGCGAGGATCTTAAGTCGTCCCGCAAGGAATGCTACCGGAACTGTTGTGCAAATTCTTGCGCGTTACGCCGGTAATCACTGCTCGCCCGACCCCGATTCGCCCGGACTATCGCGCAAACATCCCTCGCGTTGCGGCTGCGTTTGGTTGTAAGCTATTGCAGAATGAGTAGTCCTTCTCCAGCCAAGGCATCGAGGCCAGCTTGCCCTTAGAGTCTTGCCCCCGCAGACCCACACCTCTCGACCTCGGTGTTGGCGGGGAAAGTGCACTACAATAGCCCATCTCCCGGTGGATCAGGGAAGGAGCGCCGCCGCGTGAGACTCCTTGCCGGCGGCAAGCAGGGACCGTGTCCGAGTTAAAGGGCAAAACAGTTTTCGACGAACATACCCTCGCCAAGCTGCTGGAAGCGGCTTATGTGGTCCAGGAGCATAACCGCAAACTTCTGGCCTTAGGCTTGCGCGTCGAACACGAACAGTCTCACGACGTTCGGCCAGACGATGGCCAAGCGGACGCAGGTCGCCCCGCGCAAACATCCGCCCCTCCAATGGAAAACAAGCGCCCGGAGACCTCGCAGCCCGCGCCCGCTGCGAAAGATGAGTACACGCTATCGATGATGCTGGAGGCTCTCGAGAAGCTGGAGCCGGACCTTGAGACCTTGCTGGGCAAGTCAGCGGCCGGCCCAAAAACCGGGATGGCCGCCCCGAAAGTGGCGCAGTCCTCGGCAACGGTTCTTTGCCATCGGTGCGGACGCGAACTACTTGGAGAGGAGCAGTTCTGCGGCAGTTGCGGCTTCCCGCGTAGCGGTGACTATGCGCCAGTCACCATACAGAGTAAGCCGGCTCCAACTCGGCCCGTGCAGCAGGACGTCCCCGCAGTTCCCGCTAGCGGCACCCACACTGAGGCGAAGCCGCAGGCAGGTTTCGATCAAAGCCAGACGGAGAGGACCCCGGCGAATTCGATGGAACAGGAATTGCCCGAGCTTGAAGCTGCGCCTGGGGCCAGCATCGAAAGCGCGCTCCAGCCCGCGGAATTGGCAAAGCAGCTTACGAGTGTTGGGACGAAAGACGCGGCCGAAACGGAGCTCTCTCCGGCTGCGGAAACCAACCAAGAGGGCGGCGCTGACGATAGCTCACCTTCCAACACGACCCTGGCAAGGCGAGAACCCGTATCCGCCTGGACGTCAGCCGCAACCGCGCGCCAATTCCTGGAGGAATTGGCCGCAGCAAAATCTCCCACTGCTCTATCCCGTTTCTGGAACGCGCGCCGGGGAGACATCTACTTGGCTATCGCCGTAATCATGGTTGCCTGCGTAATTCGCTGGGGCATCTGGTCCGACCACGCGGTTAACGCCACCGCCGGCCCGGCCTCGGCGGCGACTCATCACAAACCTGCGCCTGACGCTGAACTGCCTTTGTTTGATCGCATTCTCGTGAAGCTGGGTCTGGCGGAAGCGCCCGAGCCTCCCGAATATAAGGGAAATCCCCAGACCCAGGTCTGGGTGGATCTTCATACTGCACTCTACTACTGTCCGGGAACCGACCTCTATGGCAAGACTCCGAAGGGGAAATACACCACGCAACGGGATGCGCAGCTGGATCAGTTCGAGCCAGCCTATCAGAAGGCGTGCGATTGACAGTGTCGCAGCCGGCCAGACACTTTCTACTGGGTCATCAACATGGGCGGGGTTCGTCTCGACTCATACCACAGGGCGAGTTCGACGCGGTTCCACAGGCCAAGCTTGTCGTAAATCACCCGTAGGTAGTTCTTAACTACGTGCTCGGTGGTCCCGATGGCCTCGGCCACCTCACGGTTCTTCATGCCTTGGGCGACAAGCTCGATGACTCTCTGCTCACGTTCACTGGGGATGCGGTTTCCATATCTCCCGTATGCAGACATGATTGCCTCCGGTATAAAAGGGTAGCGAGCTTTACTCGTTTAATTCCGCCCGTGATCCCGAAACGCAGGAACAAGCGGTTGAAATGGGCCTTTACGGTGCGCCGGGCCATTTTGAGCTCAGTGGCGATTTCGGCATTGTCGCAACCTTGCAACAGCAACTCGACAATCCGCTGTTCGCGCGGGCCTAACCGTACGGTCTGCCCCTTCATCAGACTCCTCTCCCCCTTACAGACATCGCGCCTCACGCCAACCCAGGCGCGCAGAATGAGTGCAAGAACTTACAGCATCCACAATGCCACTTTGAGACAGTGTTTTGCTGTGACCTGTGAACGGTCTTTTTCCACAGGGACTTACAGGTGATCAAGTCACCTTGGGGGATTTGCCAGAAGAGATGTGCGGAGCGGCAAAACGCGTAGCTCTTGGGCTAGGCAAAGTGCATGCAAACGCTTGCGCAATCAGATAGTCGATACGGTACCCTGTTCGCTTGAGCCGAGGCGCCGGGGCGTTACTGTATCCGCGTCCCGCCGACGGTCCCATTGCGGGACACGCAACATGAAGCAGACTCTGCCAAGCGGAACCTCCAAGAACCGAACATAGGGTGAACACCTTAGACGAAACTCCCTGCCCTTCCGGGACCAAGCGGCACAAATTACACTATCGTGCTATTTGTCGCTAGGGGTCGGACCCACTGTGGAAAAAGACGCGAGGCGAGGAGCGCAATTTCTTTCACACTCCCTGCCTCGGCTCGCGGCGCCCAATCTCGCGCTCTACAATAATCCGTTACGGATCAATGAATTACTCACGATTGAATGGGTCTAGAAAGGCCCGGGGCTTGCTCCATGCTGTGATCACGAACCGGAATAATTTGGCTTTCCGAGCAGCACGCGCTAGTGATATCGTAAATAGATCACGCCGTTCCCCCCCTTTGTATCAGCCATTTCGTACGGGTGCGAATTGTCGCTATAATCCAGATAATGGTTATGGGGTTACTAGTTACCTAAATACCCAAGGAGGCATAACAGCTTGACCGCGTCGACCAGCCATCTTGTCGCCCCGCACGGCGGCGAACTTGTAAATCTGCTCATCGGGCCAGAGGCCGCTGCAGAGCGCAAAGGCCACTCCCGGGAGTGGCCTTCGTGGGACCTTACTGCCCGGCAAATCTGTGACCTCGAACTGTTGATGAGCGGAGGCTTCTCTCCGCTGCGCGGCTTCATGAACAAAGCCGACTACGAAGGCGTGTGTCACAACATGCGTCTGGCGAGCGGGATTCTCTGGCCGATGCCGATCACGCTGGACGTCACCGAGGATTTCGCCCGCAAGCTCACGCCCGGCAGCAGCAAAGTGGCGCTGCGCGATCCCGAAGGCGTCATGCTGGCCGTATTGCATGTCAAAGACGTTTGGCAGCCCGACCGTGCCGCCGAAGCGAAGGCGGTCTTTAATAGCACCAGCCAGGCGCATCCCGGCGCCGACTATGCCATCAACAAATCGAATCCCTGGTGTGTGGGAGGCCGAGTCGAGGGATTGCAGCTGCCGTCGCATTACGATTTCCGCGCCTTGCGCTTCACGCCGGCCGAATTGCGCGCCGAGTTCGCCCGTCTGGGATGGCGCCGGGTCGTCGCTTTCCAGACGCGCAATCCCATGCATCGCGCTCACGTGGAACTGACTTTCCGCGCCGCCAAACAAGTCGAAGCCAGTCTGCTGATCCATCCCGTGGTGGGTATGACCAAGCCCGGCGATGTCGACTACTACACGCGCGTGCGCTGCTACCAGTTGCTCAGCTCGAAGTATCCGCAGGGAACCGAGAAGCTCTCGTTGCTGCCCCTGGCCATGCGCATGGGGGGACCGCGCGAAGCCGTCTGGCACGGTCTGATCCGCAAGAACCACGGCTGCACGCATTTCATCGTGGGTCGCGATCACGCCGGCCCCGGCAAAGATATCGACGGCAAACCCTTCTACGGTCCCTACGAAGCTCAGGAGTTCTTCCGGAAGCACCAGGCTGAGATCGGGGTCACCATGGTGCCATTCAACATGATGGTCTACCTGGAGCGCGAAGATCGTTATGTCCCGGACGATGAAGTGAAGAATGGCGATCGCGTCCTCAATATTTCCGGCACAGAACTGCGACAGCGCTTGAACGAAGGCCGCGAGATTCCCGGCTGGTTCACCTATCCGGAGGTCGTGCATGAGCTGCGGCGCAGCTTCCCGTCACGCCCCCACCAAGGCCTGACGATTTTCTTCACCGGGCTTTCGGGTTCAGGCAAGTCCACCATCGCCAATGTGCTGCTGACCAAGTTCCTGGAAGTGGGCGGGCGACCAGTGACTTTGCTGGATGGCGATCTGGTGCGCAAGCATCTGTCGTCGGAGCTGGGATTTTCCAAGGAGCATCGCGACATCAACATCCGCCGCATCGGCTATGTCGCGTCGGAGATCACCAAGAACGGCGGCATTGCCATCTGCGCCCCTATTGCGCCGTATGACGCAACCCGCAAGCATGTGCGGCAGATGATCGAGCCCTACGGTGGTTTCATCCTCGTGCACGTGGCCACCTCGATCGACGTGTGCGAGCAGCGCGACCGCAAGGGCCTTTACGCCAAGGCGCGCGCCGGCATTCTCAAGGAGTTCACCGGCGTTTCCGATCCGTACGAGCCCCCGACAGACGCCGAAGTCGTCATTAACACAGCCGATTTATCGCCCGAGGAATCAGCGCAGGAGATCATTCTCCACCTAGAGCGTGAAGGCTTTATCGGCGTGAACGGAGCGGCCGCGTAGACCCAGGAGACTATGCCACTGCTAACAGCCAAAATCCTGGTGGGCTTCGTGGTCGGCGTCCTCATCGGCATGAGCGGCGTTGGGGGCGGCGTGTTGTTGCTCCCCGTGCTGATCTTTGGCCTCCGGGTGCCCGCGATCATCGCCGTCGGTTCCGACGCGATGTTCAATTTCTTCACCAAGATTCCCGCTGGCTTGCTGCATCTGAAAAGGGGGACGGTTCGGCGCAGGGTGGTCCTCGCTCTCGCGGCGGGCAGCGTCCCCGGATCCATCGGCGGAGTCAAGCTGCTGATGCATATCCGGCACCTCTACGGCGACGGAGTCAACAGCTTCATCAAGAGTGCCGTGGGTGTTTTGCTCATCGTGATCCCAACGCTGATGCTGTTCCAGCGCCGGATCGAGGAGCGGGTCGAGCATCGCGCCCCGACCTTGAAAGGCTTCGCCGGCATGGCCATTATTGGGCTCGTCGCCGGTTTTCTGGTCGGTATGACCTCGGTCGGGTCGGGCAGCATCATCATGATGCTGCTGCTGTTGTTCTACAGTTTTCCGCCCAAGCAGAACGTCGGGACCGACATCGTGCATGCGGTGGTCCTAACGGGAGTCACGAGCTTTCTGCATTTCCGGCTGGGAAATGTGGACCCGGGGCTGGTCTTGTCGCTGCTGATCGGCTCGATTCCCGGCGGACTGCTCGGCTCCCACTTAGCCACGCGCATGCCCATGATCTGGCTGCGCCGCATCTTGTGCACCTTGCTGTTGATCACCGGAGCCCGCATGTTGTGGGCTTGATTCCGCACGTTAGGATTTGAAAGAGATGCCTGCTTCCACTTACGCCGATATTCTCGAGCGCATCCAGCTCGCCCTGGACGCGGCTCACACAGTATTCGCTCGCTTCACGCCCGGCGAAATCGAAGCCGAATATAAGGCGGGGCACGATCCCGTCACGGAGGCCGATCGCGCCCTCGACGCCGTGCTGCGGCAAAATCTGTTGAGGGAGGGCGAAGGTTGGCTTTCGGAGGAAACTGCAGACGATCTCTCCCGCCTTGAAAAAAAGCGCGTCTGGATCGTCGATCCTCTCGATGGAACCCGTGAATTCGTTCAGGGTCTGCCCGAGTTTTGTGTTTCCATTGCTTTCGTGGAGGCGGGCAAACCTGTGGCTGGAGGGATCTACAACCCAGCTACCAAGCAGAGCTTCCTCGGCGCAGTTGACGCCGGAGTGCTCTACAACGGCAGGCCTTCTGCTCCCAGCCAGCGGACCAGCCTGGCTGGCGCCCTCGTCCTGGCCAGCCGCAGCGAAGTAAAACGCGGCGAGTGGAAGCAGTTTGAGGACGCTACATTCAAGGTTCAGGCCATGGGCTCGGTCGCCTACAAATTGGCCCTTGTTTCAGCTGGCCTGGCCGACGTGACTTTCACGCTCGTTTCCAAGCACGAGTGGGACGTGGCCGCCGGCGCCGCGCTCGTCATGGCCGCTGGAGGCTTCGTTTGCAAGCCTGACGGATCCGAGTTGCGCTGCAACCAGAGGGACCCATTACTTCCTGGTCTGCTGGCTGGAGGTCCCTGGCTGCGCAAGGACCTCCTCGCCACCATCTGTCCATCGGTCACTGCGGCTGGCAAGCGTTAGACCCCCAATCGGGCCAAGCACAACCGACAGGCTTGAGCTCTCCACCTATAAAGGCGCCGCAAGCGTCAAGCCAAAAGGCCTCAGACAACGCTTCGTGCGACCGCGGGTCACCAAGCCCCTTGGCCGATCAGCTCTCTACTCTACGGCAGGTAATAACGGAACGAGGTAAAGATCATCATGTCCAAGCCGTGGGGTTGTATTCCTCCGCTGCCTGACCACACCTGGCGATTGACGTAGGAAAACTGCGGCCCCCACTGGATGCGGCCAAAGTTGATCTTGTCCTTGGATCCGTCGTAGACCCTGAACCAGAAGCCAGCGGTGCCTTCGGCCAGAGTGCGGGTGTCGGAGGTACACTTGCTGAGACTGCCGGGGATGAACCCGCCGCTGCCTGGGATCGTCTCGCTGAAGCAGCCAGAGTTGTTAAAGCCCCCGCCCAAGGCGGAGGGTCCGCCTGCGCCGTAGCCCACGTACGCGAGGTAGCTGGTGCTGTTGGGATTCTGGTTCAGTTCAAAGCCGCGCCCTACGTATTCCACACCGCCGTTCAGGTAGACATCCAGCTTTGGCCCGTGCCACTCCAAGGTTCCCAGGCCCTGATAGCTCCTGAGCAGCCTTAGCGATCCGTCAGCGCGGACGGTTGCGTCAGGCAAGCCGCCAGAGCCATAGCGGCCCTCTCCATTGCCCCCGAATCCGTGCACGCCGATGTCGAGGTGTTTGTTGAGGACGGACCAGCGAGCGTTCGCACCGAGACCAAACCCGTCGCGTGAGCTGTTGAGGGCGCCGAGCACGCTCGGGCCGGCCGACGAAGCCCCAGGACATGTCGCCGTCGCGGTATTGTCTCCGCAGGGAAAAACGCGGTCGCGGAAACGGCTGTAGACGCCGAAGAGCTCGTAGTGCCCGAAGCCGGGTTCAAACGCGGCCTTGACGATGACGTCTGGAGCTGGGTTGAAGGCGTATGTCGCCGCGTAGGAGCAGGTCGTTACCGGGGTCAAAGGATTGTTGTTGAGCAACGTGGTGGTGCAGTTTGTCGTCGCGGAGTTGTACAAACCGCTGCCATTGCCGGAAGATCCGATCAAATAGTTGGTTCCATTGCCATGGGTTGTGACCGTAGCTTGAGGATTTTCAACCGACACGGCTAGCCAGAACTTGTTATCGAAATTCTTGGCGATACGCAACCCGTATTGCCTTGCCCAACTGAACCCAAGGGTGTACTGCGGGTCGATCGTCATAGGCAACGCCTCGCTGCGGTTATCGACACCGTGCTTGGTTTCAGTAACCAAACTCCACATCTGACCACCAGTGAACGCCCAGCCACTTTCAAAAGCGGCCTGGCCCCACGCCTGACGTTGGCGCAGCGTGTAGCTGTTGCTCTGGTTGTTGTTGGATGTGACGCCCGCCGAAAGGAAGTCAGCCTCCACATAGCCGGACAGCTTTGCGTCCTTCACGTGACCTTCTGCCAGCATGGAGACCCGGGACTGACGCCCCGAGCCAAAGAACTCTGACATCTGGGTCTGGGAAGAGCCGGGCATCGGCACAGAGTTGAAGGGCGTGTTGATGTCTGCCCCTAGCGCCCGGGACCGGCGCACAAATTCTGCCGCCAGGAAGCCGCCCGGAGTGATTGTGATCCCTCTGAAGTGAAGGGCAGTGGGAGGTTCGTTGATAGTCTTTTGAGTGTCCTGAATGGAAAGGACGGTGTTCGCCAATCCGCCCTTCAGGTCGCTGACGTCGCTCTTCAATGTGCTGACAGTCTCCTGTTCCTGAGTGGCCTGGGATTGGGCCGCATCCGCCTTTCCTGCGGCGGCAGTGGCAGTGCTTTGGGCCTGCTCCAGGGCCTGATCCTTCTGGTGGAGCTCATCGCGCAGCTGCTGAATCTGCCTCGCGAATGCAGCTTGTTGGGCGGCCAGGGCATCGCGCAATGCCTGCACTTCCTCTTCCGTAGCCGCAGGGCTTTTTTTCGACTTTGTCGGGGCGCTGGTTTGTCCGAGAGCTAGCGCTGCCAACAACAAAACTGCACATACTCGCAACGCACACTTCATGAGGTTCTCCTTTTTGTGCCGCTGTGAATCAAAACTCGTTCCAAGCACTCGATTTGATTGGTCCCCTTCCGCCCTGCTGGAAGCCATAGCTACCGGCGCACGTGCGCGATTGGACAGATGCGCACATCGTGTCCCAGCTTTCCAGTTGCGGAAAACTCAGGTTCCGCCTCGGGACCTTTGAGAAATTTCGGGATTTAGCAGGAGGCAATGCTATCGGCCATTTGTTAAAGAAAGGTTACAGAGAGGTGAATTTCTGGTGAATGGCAGCGGGTCACGGGAGCGTTTTTCCTTCGCGCGAAATCTCATAGAGGCTGGCTGTTTCGTATTTGGCTACGAGCTTTGCACGAGCGCTTTCGAGTGAAGCGCGGCCCGCCGTCTCCAGCACTTTCTGCAAAGTGTCTCCCTCGTGCTCATCGACAATGACGAAAACTTGACCGCCTCCGGATGCGTTCAGAAACGAGGCCGGAACTTGATGCTCTCCGAAGTGATACAGCAAGAGCGTATCGGAGGGCACCACGGCCACGACACTGTCGCCCGGTTTCAATTGCCGCTTCAGGTAAAGAGCGACTTCCTCCATCCCCCGGCCTTCGTTCGCCAGGTAAACGGAATGAGTGCGCTTCCCCTGGTATCCGAGCAGTAAGGCCGTAACAACCGCGAGGATCGCGACGCCTTGGCGGACGTGCACTCGTTCGAACATCGGACTAAGAACAAGACCAAGGCCTGCACCGCAGACGACGAGAAAAATCGGCAGGGCAAACAGCCACACCCGCTCAAACGGAACCACGCGCTGCAGCGTTAGAACTACTACAAACCAGGCGAGCATCGCTAACGGCAGGGGAAGGCGTTGACTGCTCAACTTCCGATGGAAGATCAAAGCGAACACGAACCCAAACACGAGGGCAATCGTTACCCCTGCGGGGATGTCTCGATTCCACTGCGCCCACGTTGAAACCAGCGATCCGGGCAGCTCATACAGAAACTGCGAAACCGGTTTCGGAGCAGCCAGCTTTTTGCCGAATACTGCGTGAGGCCCGGAGATGGCAAAGACTGGCGAGTACAACTCAACCGACACAATCCCTGCCAGGACGACGACAACAGCAAGATCGGTGAGCGCTCGTTTCTTGGATATTCCACGATCGGCCAGAATGGAAATCAGTAACCACGCAACGAAACCACCAAACGGGTACAGCATGATGGGAATGGTGAAAAAGCCGACGGCAAACAGAGCCACGACCGCAGCCCATGCAGCCAGATTTCGTTTGCGGAGCGCGTAATCGGCGAAAGGAATCAGAAGAAGGCACTCCAGGCACATCAGAATGTATCCGCGCCCATTTACGGAGTATTCGATCAACGGCGAGGCCGTGGACACAAAGGCAGGACCCAGAAGGGCGGAAGTTTTCGAATAGAGACATCGGCCTGCCACATAAGCCGCGGGCACAAGTGCAATGCCTGCGAAGAATACGGGCAGCCGCAAGGCCCAGGGGTGGCTTCCGAACAACAGGTAGGACACTCTCATGAGCAAAGTGTTCAACAGGTGATTATTGGTGTCGTTGTAAAACGACAACCCCACATAGAACGGATGAGAGGCATAAGTTAGGAACGTGTACGCCTCGTCTCCTCGAATCGGCTGAAATAGAAGGGGCAACCGGAGAACAGTAGCCCAAACTGTCAGCACCGCGACCGCGACGATTTCGTTCTTGGGCAGACACCGAGCCGCGGTTCGAAAGTCACTGCTCATCTGCCCGCAATCAAGCACAACTTGCCTCGCGATTCGAGCCGCGCGTTCCCGAAAAACAAAACCCACGCCGGCAATGAGGAAGTTTCCCAATGCCATCACCCGCAACCGAAGCTGCATGTCGTGATAGAAGCCTGGAGTGAAGAAAGGCACCTGCCCGCGGGCGGAGTTGGCGCGAGCGCTCGCTTGCAGCATGCGGAACGGGATGAAGGAGGCCGCAAAGGTTCCCACTGCCACAAGTAGCAGCACGCCGAAAAACATCAGGCAAGCTCGCTGCAAGACTGTTGTGCGAGCCTTGGGCTCAGGGATCGTTTCCGGTTGCATTTCAGGCGAGTCTCAGAATAGAGGGTTGCGTCAGGATGCCGAGTGCCCAGTATACGGGCCGGACGCTCGTGTTGTAAGGGGCTGGCGCGGGGGAAATATCAACAGGGCGATTGAGCCAGCCT
>Ga0187771_10002689_pt1 | contig 12288 bp, 12 predicted proteins | sample 0116_SJ02_MP15_1_FD_133139 | JGI IMG/M metagenome (GOLD analysis project Ga0187771, IMG submission 133139) | Tropical peat soil microbial communities from peatlands in Department of Meta, Colombia - 0116_SJ02_MP15_10_MG | ecosystem: Environmental > Terrestrial > Soil > Wetlands > Peat | place... | reverse complement strand
TCATCGGCCTCACCATCGCCTACCAGCTGTCGAAGCTCGGCAAGCGCATCCTGGTCATTGAGAAGGAAGGGGAGCCGGGCAGAGGAGTCACGTCGGGGCAGGCGAACGTAATTCACGTGGTGCAGCTGCCGTTTGGATCGCTGAAGAGCAAGCTCGCGAGGAAAGGGAACGTGATGTACGACGACCTCTGCACGGAGCTGGGCGTCGGGCTGAACCGCATGCCCTCCCTCATCGTCGTCAGAGGATGGCTCAGGCTCCCGATCCTCTTCTTCGTGTACCTCTACCTCAGGCTCGAGCTCGGGAGCCAGTTCGCCGTGCGGCTCATGCGGGGTGCAAGCCTGCGGAAGATCGAGCCCCTCCTCGCGGAAGGAATCTCAGGCGGGGTCGCCGTCCATGGCTACGGGACGATCGACGCGGCATCGTTGGTGTCCAGGCTGAAAGAGGCGTCGGAGAAGCAGGGGGTCGTCTTCAGGTTCGGCACGCACGTGAAATCAGCCGAGCCGGGGCGCGAGGCTGTCCTGCTGAGAACCTCCACGGGCGACGCGAAGGCGAAGTTCGTGGTGAACGCAGCGGGCCTCTACTCCGACGACGTGTCCAGGATGCTGGGCAAGGACCTCGGGAAACTCGAGCCTGGCCTCGGCGTTATGGCCGTCTACTCCGGCCTGGGGCTCAAGAGCATAGTCGCTCCGCTCCCCCTGAGCATAGGTTCAAGGACCAAGGGAGGCGCGATAATCCCTGCGACCGACGGCACCACGATCATCGGCCCCACTCTCAGAGTGGCCGGCTCGAAGGAGGAGAGGGCCTACACCGAAGAAGACCTCGACCTCCTCAGGGCGAAATTCCGGCCGCTGCTGAAGAAGGAGGGGAAGCTGCTCAGAGTCTACACTGGGGTGCGCCCGCTGTCCCCCACACGCGACTTCATCATAGACTTCGACGGCCCGAAGAGGGTGGTCAACCTCGTGGGCATCGAGTCGCCCGGCCTCACCGCAGCCCCGGCGATCGCCGAGATTGTCGTCGGGATGATAACAGGGGCGAACACATGAGCGAAGGTCTCTACGCCTGCATCGACGTCGGCACCACCAGGATCAAGCTGAGCGTCTGCGACGAAAGCCTCCAGCGGAGGCACGCAGAAGCGCTGACCGTCCCCGTGGGCGCCGACGGCCTCCAGGACGCCGAAGCCCTCTTCCAGGCAGTGAAGCACCTCGCAGACAAAGGGAGGGAGCTCGGCGCGAAGTCTCTGGGCCTGGCGACCTACAGGGCTTCCACCGTCGCCTGGGACAAGGACGGAAAGCCGCTGACCCCAATCGTGACCTGGACAGACAGGGGGAGTGCGGCAACCTACAGGCGCCTCCCGGCCTACGTGAAGCTCCTCGGGAAGGTCCCGCCCTTCGACTTGATCATATCCCCCTACTCCCCCGTCCTGAAATTCCTCAGGCTCAGGGAGCTGAACCCGTCCCTCGGCGAGGGGAAGATGATGTGGACTGTCGAATCCTACCTGGCCTACAGGCTCACAGGGAGGTTCGTCTCCGACGCCACGAACGCGGGGCTCAGCGGAGTCATAGACCCGAGGTCGATGAAGGAGATCGGCGTGGTGAAATCGATCTTCAAGCTCAGGATGGAGGCGCCGGAGCTGGTCGAGAACGCGCAGACCATCGGGTCCTACGAGGGGATGGACGTCAACGCGCTCATCGCTGACCAGCAGGCGGCCAGCGTCGCCGAAGGCGCCTACGAGGGAGGAATAGCGAAGGTGACCAACGGGACAGGGACATTCGTCGACATCCCGACCTCTGGATTCGCGCGTAGGGGGGAGCTGATACCGCTGGTTCTGCTCAAACACAAGGGAAAGGTCTGGTTTGGCGTCGAGGGGTACCTCCCCACCACGGGGCGGGCTGTCGACACCATGCTGGCAATGGGCCTCCTCAGGGACTACGCCGACCTCGAAGGCAAGCCCAGCGGCGAAGTGATCTTCATCCCCGCCCTTTCGGGGCTGCAGGTCCCGCGCATACCGAATGCGAAGGGGGTCATAGCTGGCCTCACGCTAGGGTCCGACAGGGCCGCGGTCGTTTCAGGGCTCCTGAAGTCGGTGGCCTTCCATGTCAGGCTGGTCCTGGAGCAATCAGGGGAGAGGCCGAAGACGCTCAGGGCCGACGGCGGGCTGTCCAGGTCCGACTCCCTGTTGAAGACGATTTCCGCTGCCACCGGGACGACGGTGGAGAGGGATGCAGAGTTCGAAGCCACCTCTAGGGGAATCGCCATGTTGCAGCTGGTCGCAGCGGGGAAGTCGTCTCTCGAAGACCTCGCCAAGGCCAAGAGAGAAAGGGAGGCGTTTGCCGAGCATGGAGACGCGAGGCTTGAGGAAGAGTACGGGAAATGGAAGAACCTGACAGGATTGCTGAGGAGCTCGAAGGGGTCCTACCTGGCCGAGTGACCAGGGACGTAGGCCCCTACCTGAAGGACTGGTGGCCTCTCACCTGGATAAGTGACGAGCCTCTGGGGAGCGCCATAGCCGTGGCGAAGCCGGCGAACGTCAACCACGTTGTGGCTGTGGTCAACTTCGCGTCCTCTCACGGTGTACCCATCTACGTCCACGGCGGTGGGAGCTCCGTCACAGGGTCTTCGATTCCCTCCAGGGGGATCGTCGTCGACATGCAGGGGATGAACCAGGTGCTGGACCTCGACGAGACCAACAGGACGGTCACGGTCCAGGCAGGGACCAAACTCAAGCAGGTAGAGGCGAAGCTCGGAGAGAAGGGGTTCTCTCTCTTCCAGTTCCCGCAGTCGCTGGAGCTGGTCACTGTCGGAGGGTACATCTCGACTCTGGGGACAGGCCAGTACAGCAGCCTGTACGGCGGGATCGAGGACACGGTCCTGAGGCTCGAGGTGGTCCTCCCGACCGGCGAGGTGATCTGGACTAGAAAGCGCGGGACCCCCAGGTCTTCGGTGGGGCCGGACCTGAGTAAGCTGTTCCTCGGTGCTGAAGGGACCCTGGGCATAGTCACAGCGGCTGAGCTGAAGATCCACAGGCTCCCCAACCACGAATGGAGGGCTGCGTACACCCTGCCGAACTTCGAGTCCGGGGTCGCGGCGTCCAAGCTGCTGATGGAGCTGGACGTGAAGCCCGCGGTCTGCAGGCTCTACAACGAAGTCGAGTCCAGCTTCCAGTTCCAGGGGGACAGGCCGATCATGCTGCTGATCTACCACGCGCGGTCGTCGAGGATCCTAGACGAGATCAAGGAGGAGGTCTCGGCGCAGATGCAGGGGAGCGCCGCACCCGCGGACCCTGCGCTGGTCGACACGTGGCTCGAGAAGAGGTTCAACTTCAGAGACGACATCGAGACAGTGAAGAAGATGGGCTACACCCTGGAGACAATCGAGGTGGCCGCCAAGTGGAGCAGGATCGTGGAGATGTACGCTGACATCATGGTCAGCCTGTCCGCCGTCAAAGGTGTCGCCGGCGTGGGGGCCCACCTCTCCCACATCTACGACCAGGGCGCCTGTCTCTACCTGACCATCCTCTTCGAGCCCAACACCGACATCTACTGGACCATTTGGGAGAACATGGCCAAGATAACGAGCACCCACGACGCCACAATCTCACACCACCACGGCGTCGGCATACTCAAGCGTGCCTACGCGAGGGACGAGGTCCCGGTGGGACTTCTCAAGAAGCTCAAGCAGGCCATAGACCCGAAGGGGACCCTGAGCCCCGACAGGATTCCCTAGGAGTCTCGCCGCGCCGACCCAGTTTCTATTCGCGCTTGTAGTTCGACCTTATCTTCCGGATTTCCTCGTCCCCGAGCCCCGCTACCCCGCCGACCTGCCGCCCTGCCATGAAGATCTTGGAGCTTTCCTCAAGGACCTCCAGCCGTGATGCGGCTTCATGGAGGTCATTCCCAAGCGAGAAGAAGCCGTGGTTTCTGATGCCCACCACATCGCACCCCCTGATCGAATCCTTCACCGCCTTCGCACCCTCCTCGCCCGGCGAGGCGAAGCCGACCACCTTCAGACTCCTGACCATGACCGCGTGCTCGGGCGTCATCACAGGAATTGGCACGCCCGCAGTCACGAGCGCGACGGCCGTCGGCGGGTGCCCGTGGACCACCGCCCTCACGTCCTTCCTCAGCCTGTAGACCTCAAGGTGAGTCGCGAGTTCGCTCGAAGGGTTCCCCTTCCCGACGACCTTCCCCTGCAGGCTCACCCTGACAAGGTCCCCTTCGGCCACCCCTCCCTTGAAGTACCCGGCGGGGGTGATCAGTATCTCTTTCCCAGACGGCAGGAGGGCGCTCGCATTGCCTCCGACGCCCGAAACGAGGCCCCTTTCGTAGAGCCTCCTGATTGTGTGTGCGAGGTCCTTCTCGAGCCTCGCGGTATTGTCCTTCATTTCAGCTCTCCGAGGGCCTCAGCGTACGCCTTGAAATCGTTCTCGCTATACAGGACGAACGTCACTTCCGGGGGCGCTCCTTCTCTCTCAACGAAGCCTTTCACCGTCCTCAGTGCTATCCTGCTCGCCTCACGGAGCGGATATCCGTACGCCCCTGTGCTTATCGACGGGAAAGCCACGCTTCTCAGGCCATTCTGAACTGCAATCCTCAGGGAATTGGCGTAGCAGTCGGCGAGAGCAGACGGCTCGCCGCTCCGCCCACCTGCCCAGACAGGACCCACTGTGTGGATGACATGCCTGGCCTTCAGCGAACCACCTGTCGTAATCACAGCTCTTCCCGTCGGAAGTCCGCCTGGCCACTCCTTCCGACGAGTCTCCTTGCACTCCTCAATTATCGCCGGCCCTCCCCTCCTGTGAATCGCGCCGTCGACGCCGCCTCCCCCCATGAGGGTGGAGTTGGCCGCGTTGACCACAGCGTCAGCGTCCTGGTCCGTTATGTCTCCCCGAGCTAGTCTGACCACCGTCTTTCCCCACTTCGCTGACATCCGCCTAGCCCTCCTAGGGCCGCCACCTAATCAAATTGAGCCGCTCTCTGGTGATGACGTTCCGTCCTGCTTAACTAGAATAGGCACCTGCGGAAACGCCGGACGCCTTGCGCCCCGCCCGCGACGAGCTGTTCGACTGGATCCTGAGCCTAGGGTCCACCTCGAAGTACAACCTAACTTCGAGCGGGCTCACGGAACCAAGCCTGCAGGACATGGGGATAGACACGTCCTTCGAGAAGTTCGCAGGCGAGAAGGACGAGCACGAGCGGGTCTTCGCAGAGGAGGTCGAACGGCTCTACGGGGTCGACCCCGAAAACGTCACGCTCACGAACGGAGGCTCCGAGGCGATCTTCCTGGCGTACTCTGTCTTCGGGACGGGCGGGAGGGCCGCGGTTCCGCTCCCCAGCTACCCGCCGATGTTCACGGTGCCGAAGTCGCTCGGAATGAAGGTGCAGGACTCGCTCACTCCGAGTTCGTGGCAGCGTGGCTCGATGTTCGGCCTCACCGACCCCAACAACCCCACGGGAAGGAGCTTGGACGAGGGCGCCGTGGACACGTTGATCGACTCTGCGAAGAAGTCGAAGGCCACAGTCTACGTCAACGAGACGTACATGGAGTTCACTTTCCCAGATACTCCGCGCACCCACTTCGGGAGGGCCGACAACGTCGTCACCAGCAACACGATGACGAAGTTCTTCGGTCTGGGCCGTTTCCGCGTGGGGTGGATACTTGCGGAGAAACCGAGGTCGCTCCCTCTGCTCTATGCGAAGTGGGCCGTCAGCGGACACGACGCATCCTACTCCCTCTGGATCGCCACCCAGGTCCTCAAGAACAGGACGAAGTTCGTCGAACGCGCGCGGCAGATTCGCTCGAGGAACGCCAAGCTCGTCCGCAGTTTCGTGGACGAAACGAGGGGTGTAACTTCTGAACTGGGCGTCGCCCCCTTCTGTCTGGTCCGCTACCGCGGCAGGGCCGACTCCGTCTCCCTCGCCCGCAGAGTGCTGGCAAAGACCGGCGTGCTCGTTGCGCCGGGCGACTTCTTTGGCGCGCCCCGCTCTTTCAGGCTGTGCTTCACAACCGACAAGGTGACGCTCACGCGCGGGCTCGCCGCACTTTCGGAGTTCTTCAACAAGCGGTCATCTTAAAGCAGGCCAGCTCCAAACTGCGCACCGTCATGTCAGTAAAGCCCGAGGGGAAGGTCAAGCCGCAGAAGGTCGACAGGGCAGTCAAGACTGAAATCGAGTGGCTCCTGGATAGGCACGACGGGGCGCCCAACTTCGAGATGCGGAGGTTCACGATCAAGCCCGGAGGGAACATCCCCGAGCACTTCCATCCCGACATAGAGCACGAGCAGTACGTCCTCAAAGGGAAGTACAAGGTGGGCCTAGGGAAGAAGGTCCACGATGTGAAGGCGGGGGACTCGATCTACATCCCGCCCGGGACCCACCACTGGTACAAGAACACAGGGAAGGAGGACGCCGAGTTCATCTGCATCATCCCCAAGGTCGAGAAGTATGACACGATCTACGTGGAAGAAGAAGGGAAGAAGTAGCCGGCCCCGCTATCTCTGGCGCAGCACCCCGCTCGCCCCCCTGTATTGCACCAGGTAGGCTCCGAAGGCTGCAGCGCAGAGGAGGCTGCAGATGGTGAACAGGGCGGCGAACCCGTATTCCATTGAGAAGTAGCCGCCCAGGAACCCCCCTCCAGCGCTTCCAAGTCCGACCAGGGCGCCGTAGAAGCCGGCACGCCCGATCTTCGCTGTCTCAAGATATGCGAAGGTGCTCGAGATGTCGAAGAGCGACCAGAGGACCTCGAGGACCGCCAGGACGATTGCGGCCGCAGCCAGACCCGGAGACGCTCCGATGGCAGCCAGCAGCAGGAGGGGGAGCACCATCATCCTCGTGAACGAAGACAGGAGGAGGTTCGACACTGCGTTCTTGAGTACGCGCCCGACAAGGAGGTAGCCCAGGGCGCCGGCGAGGGAACCGGCGAAGAAGACGAAGAACACAGCCTGGGAGGAGTAGAACTGGAGAAAGTAGGCCGGCAGGGGCGAGTAGAACGCCGACCCGGCGAGGGAGAAGCAGAGTATCCCGACGAGAAGGAACTTGGTCGACCTGTTCAGCACGTCCATTATGTCTCCGCGAGGTGCGCCCACAGAAGTCAACCTGGGGTAGCCAGCATACTCCGACACTGCCATTATGGTCCCCAGGGAGCGCTCCAACGAGACAAGCCTCCTTTGAATCATGAGTCCGGGCTCCTGCGCGAGTGCGCTCAGGGCTCCCGCGGACGCGAAGCAGAGCAGGCCGCAGACGAGGAAGAGCTCGCCGAAGCCGAGGCTGACGACCACCGCTGTGCCCAGGCCCATCCCGACGGTCTCGCCCATCGCCGTCAGGAACGACATGTTCGCCAGGCCCTTCTGCCACCCGTCGCGGTGCTCGGACTCGACCGTGAGAAGCTGCCTCGCCGGGAGGGTCGCCGCGTAGAACACGGACTTGAGCGAAACGACAACGAGCAGCTCTGCGACGCTCGACGCCATGGGGATTGCCGCCATGGAAGCGCCGAAGCCGAGAAACCCGAACACGAGGAACGGCTTGCACCTCCCTGTCGAATCCACGAGTTTCCCCCAAACCGCCTGAGACGGGATCAGCGCAAGGGCAGCCACGCCGGTCACGAGCCCGACATCCAGCAGGCTCCCGTGAAGGACCTGGAGCAGGTAGAACAGGACGAGTATGTTGGTCAGCCCATTGGCAACCGACTGGGGTACGAGCCCGAACTTCCACACTGTAGTGCCCGAGAAGGCCATCCAGCGCGAAAACGAGATCAGGGCTCAATAGAGACGGAATCTAAAACAATTGCCCGGCGGGTGAAGACCGGTAGTGGCCCAGCCCGTTGCGGTCATGACAGTCAGCAGCAGGCCCGTCCCAAGAGTAGAAGCGGGAACCTCGCGAATAGGACGTCAATCGGTTAGGCGCAGCCCTTATTTCGGCTGTCATGGGAATCTTGCCCAATGAGGAAACTCAACGTCGTTTCGTTCGGGGTGGGAGTGATAGGGAGCCTCACTGCGAAATTCATCCTCGAAGAGAAGCAGGACAGGCTGAACCTGGTCGGGGCCTACGATATCGATCCCAAGAAGGTGGGCAAGGACCTCGGGAGCGTCATCGGCATGGGGAGCCGCATCGGAATCAAAGTCTCCAACGACCTCGACGACGTCCTAGCTGACGACGTCGACATCGCCATCCACACCACTTCGAGCTATCTCAAGGGCGCCTACCCTCAGCTCGAATCCATAATCGGGCATGGCGTTGACACCGTCTCCTCCTGCGAGGAGCTCTCCTACCCTTACGTAGTCGACAAGCAGCTTTCGACCAAGCTCGACCTGCTCGCGAAGAAGCACGGCGTGACTGTCCTTGGCACGGGGATCAACCCAGGCTTCCTCATGGACGCCTTGCCGATCGCACTAACTGCTCCCTGCAAGAGCATCAAGAAGATCAGAATCACAAGGAGGATGAACGCAGCCACGAGGCGCATCCCCTTCCAGAAGAAGGTCGGCGCAGGGATGACGAAGGAGGAATTCCGGTCAGCTATCAGGAGCCATCGGATATCCGGCCACGTCGGCCTCGAACAGTCTGTCTCAATGCTCGCCGCGGCCATAGGATGGAAGCTGGACAGGGTCGAAATCGGAAACGTGGAGCCTGTTCTCGCAGAGACAGCCACAAACGAGGGCTACGTCAAGATCCCGGCCGGGAGGGTGGCGGGGGTGAAGCAGGCTGCAAGAGGGTTTGTGGAAGGGAAGCCCCTGATCGAACTGAACTTCGCGGCCTATGTGGGCTCAGAGGCAGAGTACGACCAGGTACAGATAGACGGGACTCCGCAGGTGAACTGCAGAATCAGCCCCTGCGTCCACGGCGATCACGGCACGGTGGCGATGCTGGTCAACATGGCCCCGAAGGTGGTAAGTTCGCCCCCAGGTCTGCTCACAATGAAGGACATGGTGCTCCCTTCGGCGTTCCTCTGACAATCGAGGGCAGCTCAGCTAGTTGATCGCGTTTGCAGAGGCGCTCGGGCTGGCGGCGGGATTCCTGGTCTCCTTCGGACTCATCCCCCAGATCGTGCGCGTCCTGAGGCTCAGAGACGCCCGTCAGATCAGCCTGCCATTCAACCTCCTGTCGCTAGGAGGCACAGTGCTCTGGCTGACCTACGGCATCCTGCTCGGGCTGCTTTCAGTGACTTTCTGGAACGGCGTGAACTGCATCCTGTACGTGATTCTGCTGTCGGTCAAGCTGAAGTACGGAATGGGCGGCGGCAGTCAAGCCCCCGTAGGAAACCACTCTCGATAGTGAGAATCGATTTCAATTCTTAATAACGAAAGGCGAAACCAGAGAACGCCCTTGTCACTGGTACCGCGGTACTTCTTCCTGACCAAAGGGTCGGGCAAGCACAAAGAGAACCTCGCTTCCTTCGAGGTCGCCCTGAAGGACGCGGGCATCAGCGCCTACAACCTGGTCACTGTCTCGAGCATAGTCCCCCCTGGTTGCAAGCAGATCAGCAAGGAGCAGGGGATCGCGATGCTGAAACCCGGAGAGATAGTGTTCTTGGTCCTGGCGAGGAACTCCACGAACGAGCCCCACCGCTTGCTTGCCGCTTCCATAGGGCTCGCCATCCCGAGAGACGAGACCGTCCACGGCTACCTTTCGGAGTGGCACGGCTTCGGCGTCACCGAGGAGGAAGCAGGGGAGTACAGCGAAGACCTTGCCGCCCAGATGCTGGCCTCCACCTTGGGCCTCGATTTCGACATCAACACGTCCTGGGACGAGCGTGAGCAGGTCTTCAAGTCCTCAGGGAAGATCATCAAGACTGCGAACATCACTCAGAGCGCTGTGGCCCAGAAGGGGCAGTGGACGACGGTCGTCGCAGGGGCCGTCTTCATCCCCTGAGAGAGGCCCGCTCCTGACGCCTACTTGCTGAGCCCCACGAGGTACTGCTTCACCCTCGCGGCGACCAGCACGTCGGCGGGGTCTCCGCCCTTCTCGTAGGCTTCGAGCGCCTTGTCGCATAGGGGCAGAGCCTGCTTCGCCTTGGACCTGTTGTCCGCGTCGGTCCTGAGGATGATCCTCGCCGCCTCGATGTACCAGTTGCCTGCCTCCTGGTAGTCCTCCAGCCTGTGGTTGCATTCGGCGAGCCACCTGCAGCACTCGATTCTCGTCTGAGCCGGCTTGGACTCGTCCTTCACCTCGAACTCGAGGGAAGCGATGGCCCTCCCGTACTCCCCGTCGTGGATCATCACGACAATCTCCTGCAGACTCATACGGGTTGTATCAGGTTCGCGAGGAAGCATAAGCAGAGGTGTATCCGATACATGACATTCGACTCAACAACCCGTCTGCAGGGCCGCCTCGCAGGGAAGAAAGGCTTCGGGGATACACGATTCTCAACATTAGGAATCGAAACAGGGTTTTTCCCGCAAACCTCCGCCCAAAGGTGCGATGCGCTACACCGCCGCGAAGGGGTGCGTCCCCGGGCTAATCCGGAACCTCCAGCGCCAAGGGTACACCGTGGTCGGTCCGTCCATAGTCGACGGGGTCGTCCGGCTCAGAGAGCTGAGGGGGCCGGGGGACCTTGCCTCCGGAGTGGTGGACTTCCACGCCCCTGGCAGCTATGCAGTCGGCGGCGAAAGAAGTCTGCTCGTCTTCTCTTCCATAAACGGCCCAGACTCTCCGAAGGAGTACTTCCACCCTGCGGAGGTGGAGCTCTCGAAGCTGGTGGACCGCGGCAACGGGATTGAGCGCATCTCCTCCTTCCACTCGGAGAAGAAGTACGCCTTCTTCGGCCTCAGGCCCTGCGACCTCAAGGGGGTCGAGGTCATGGACAGGACCATGCTGGTCCCGGGCTTCGAGGACCCGGTGTACTCGGCGCTGAGGAAGGGTTCCCTTTTCGTGGTTGTCAATTGCACCAGGGCCGGCGAGAACTGCTTCTGCGCGTCCATGGGGACCGGCCCAGAGGCCGAATCGGGCTACGACGTCGCGATCACCGAGCTCCCCGACAAGCTGCTGGTCGACGTTCCTGCGAGGAACATCGGCCTGTTCGAGGGGATCAACCTCAGTCCGGCAACTGAGGACGACCTCAGGGAAGGAGAAGAGAGGGTCCGCCAGGTCAGAGAGCAGACGGGCAGGAGATTCACCCCGCGAAATCCTGCCAAATCCATGTACGAGGCAATTGACTCGCCCCTCTGGGGGAAGGTGGCCGAGAGGTGCCTCGCCTGCGGAAACTGCACTATGGTCTGCCCCACCTGCTTCTGCAATACGATCATCGACAAGACTGACCTAAAGGACGGGAGCGTGTCCAGGGTGCGCACCTGGGACTCCTGCCTCTCGAAGGACTTCGTCTACTCGGCGGGCGGGAACCCGAGGCAGCAGAGGACGGCAAGGTACAGGCAGTTCGTAATGCACAAGTTCGCCTACTGGCCTGACGAGTTCGGGACATACGGTTGCGTCGGCTGCGGCAGGTGCATCACCTGGTGCCCCGTGGGCATTGACATCACCGAGACAGTGAGCGGCGTCCTGGACGACCAGCAGGCAGGCGCGAAGAAAATGGAGGCGCACCCCGTTGTCTAGGCAGACGGTGCACGCTCTCACCCGGGCCACAATCCGGGGCGCCACCAAGGAAACGCCCGACACTTTCACCCTCACGTTCGAACTGGGGGACGGCCGGACGCCCGCGGACTTCGCACCGGGCCAGTTCAACATGCTCTACGTCCTCGGGGTGGGGGAGGTGCCGATCTCCGTCGCCTCGTTCCGCGGAGAGAAGCTGCTGATGCACACCATCAGGTCCGTCGGCAGGGTCACAACGCTCCTGGCAAGGCTCGGACCCGGAGACTCGATCGGCATCAGGGGGCCCTTCGGCAAGGGGTGGCCGCTAGCGGAGGCAGAGGGGAAGCAGCTCCTGGTAATAGCGGGAGGTCTGGGGCTCCCGCCTCTGCGCCCTGTCATCGAGGAGGCCAGAACCAATCCCGGACGCTTCGCCGGGGTCAAGGTGCTGTACGGCGCGAGGACCCCTGCAGACCTCATCTACACCCGCGAATTTCCGATATGGCAGTCGGCCCAGGGGTGCGACTTCCTCCTCTCGGTCGACAGGGGGTCGGGGGACTGGAAGGGGAACGTGGGCGTCGTCACCACGCTCTTCCCGAAGGCAGGAATCGACCCAAAGCGCGCCGTCGCCTTCATCTGCGGCCCGGAGCTCATGCTCAAGTTCTGCATCCTCGAGCTCGTGAAGATGGGGGTCCCTGCCGACAGAATCTTCATCTCTCTGGAGCGCAACATGAGCTGCGGCTCGGGCACCTGCGGCCACTGCCAGCTGGGGCCGCTG
>Ga0187771_10002688_pt1 | contig 12289 bp, 9 predicted proteins | sample 0116_SJ02_MP15_1_FD_133139 | JGI IMG/M metagenome (GOLD analysis project Ga0187771, IMG submission 133139) | Tropical peat soil microbial communities from peatlands in Department of Meta, Colombia - 0116_SJ02_MP15_10_MG | ecosystem: Environmental > Terrestrial > Soil > Wetlands > Peat | place... | reverse complement strand
CTCTCCGAGGGCATTCAGAAATTTCTCTTTCCTGCGGCGCTCGGGGTGGGGCGGTTCGCCAAGATCGGCATCCCCGACCCGCAAGTCCTGGCGCCGTTTGTCGGTGTGGTGGAAATTCTCTGCGGCGCGCTGCTGATCATTGGGCTGTTGACGAGGCTGGCGGCGCTTCCTCTGCTCTGCGTCATTTCGGTTGCGATCTGGACTACCAAAATTCCGATGCTTGCCAAGCAAGGCTTCTGGGCGATGGTCCATGAGGCGCGCACGGATTTCTGCATGCTGTTTGGCCTGATCTTTCTGCTGACCGTTGGCGCCGGAACGATGTCGCTTGACGCCAGCCTCCAACGCGCCAGAGGGCGATGAGCTCAACGGCCGCGCCTGCCACAGCCCAAGAGCGAATAAGTGCGGGAACTATTCTCGCGACATTTCTGCGGCTCGGCTGCACTTCGTTCGGCGGGCCCATCGCTCACCTCGGATACTTTCGCGAAGAGTTTGTCGTGCGGCGAAAGTGGCTCGAAGAGGGGCAATTTGCCGAGATCATCGCGCTCGCCCAAACGCTACCAGGTCCCGCAAGCAGCCAGGTGGGATTCACGGTCGGATTGTTGAAAGGCGGATGGCCCGGCGCGCTTGCAGCGTGGACCGGATTTACGCTGCCGTCGGCCGCGCTTATGGTAGCGTTCGCTTTCGCTCATCGCGAATTCGCGGGACCCCATACCCTCGGCATCATTCACGGCTTGCAAATCGTCGCGGTCGCGGTGATTGCTCAGGCGGTCTTGATGATGCAGCGCGCGCTCTCGCCCGATCGCGTGCGAGCGACGATCGCGGTGCTCGGGGCGGCCGTTACTCTGTTACTGCCTGCCTACATCGGCACGCTCGCGGCGATCGGAGCAGGCGCAGTAGCCGGAGCGATCTTCTGTCGCGCAGCAAGCCCAGCTGCGACCCACAGTCCATTGCGCTTGGCCCTCTCGAGGACGGTAGGCACTCTCCTCTGCTCGCTTTTTCTATTGCTGCTGATCGCACCGCCGCTGATTCTCACGCGCGCAGCGGCACCGTGGCTCGCGGTGTTTGAAGCTTTCTACCGCAGCGGCGCCCTGGTCTTTGGAGGCGGGCACGTCGTCCTGCCGCTGCTGCAAGCGGCGACGGTTGCGAAAGGCTGGTTGAGCGAGCAGACATTTCTCGCCGGCTATGGCGCGGCGCAGGCGGTCCCCGGCCCACTGTTCACGTTCGCAGCGTATCTCGGTGCGGATCTGAATTTCTCGCCGAACGGAATTGCCGGCGCGTGCCTTGCGCTCGCGAGCATGTTCCTGCCGGGCTTGATGCTCGTCGCTGGTATTCTTCCCTTCTGGGCGCAACTTCGGGAAAGGCATCTGGTCCGCGCCGCGCTGGCGGGAGTCAACGCCAGTGTCGTTGGCGTGCTAGGAGCGGCGCTGTACAAGCCTGTTTGGGTCAGCACGATCTTGCGGCCTCTCGATTTCGTGATTGCACTTGCGGCGTTTGTGCTGCTCGTGCAGTGGCGAGTGCATCCATGGAAGGTAGTGGTTTCGACGGCTGCGGTTTCAGCGATTCTTCTCCACTGAAATCACAATCTCCGCGATTGGGTTCGCGCCTTCCAGGAAAGCGCCCATTCAGCTAATCTCTATTCGTATCGCGCCATTCGTCGGCGACCGGAGAGCGAACCGAATCATGCAGTCGCGACGTGATTTTCTGAAAACCGCGGGCTTGGCAACGGGCTCAGCACTCATTCCCCACGCGGCGCTTGCCCAGATGGTGGGAAACCCCGGCTCGCCGAAAGGCGAGGCGGGCAAAGCCAACTACACGCTGCGCATCGCGACCACACCGATTGAAATCGCAACCGATCGCATACTTTCGCTCACCACCTACAACGGCCAATTCCCCGGCCCGCTGCTGCGCCTGAAAGAAGGCCAGCAAGTCACCGTCGACGTCCACAACGAGACCGACATGCCCGAGCAGCTGCACTGGCACGGGCAGATGATTCCGTCAGAAGTCGATGGCTCGGCCGAAGAAGGAACGCCGTTTATCCCCCCGCACGGCAGCCGCCGCATCGTCTTCACGCCGAAGCCGGCGGGCCTGCGCTTTTACCATTCGCACGTGCGCGCCGGGGCGAATCTGGCTGCGGGACAATACAGCGGCCTCGTCGGTCCGGTTTACATCGAGCCGCGGCACGAGCCCGGCCGGTACGACCGCGAGATTTTTCTCGTCCTCAAGGAATTCGAGCCGATCTTCAGCCGCGGCGGCGACATGGCCATGGATTTTCTCTCGCCCGCAACTGTGAACGAGGAGTTGCAGGAAGCCGGCGAGAAAGCGATGAAGGCGTCTCTCGCGAAGGGAATGCCTCACGGATTCGAAGTCGGCTACGGCTCGTTCACGATCGGGGGTCGCATGCTGGGTCATGGCGAGCCCGTTCTCGTAAAGACAGGCGAACAAATCCTTTTTCACATCGTGAACGGCAGCGCCACCGAGATTCGCAGCCTCGCGTTGCCGGGCCACACGTTTCGCGTCGTAGCGCTTGACGGTAACCCAGTTCCAAATCCTGCATCAGTTCCCGTGTTGTGGATTGGCACGGCAGAGCGCGTTTCGGCGATCGTCGAGATGAACCAGCCGGGCGTCTGGATAATGGGCGATCTCGCCGACGACGATCGCCATCACGGGATGGGAATCGTGGTCGAATATGCAGGTCGCGCGGGCAAACCGCAATGGGTCGCGCCGCAGAAATCGCGCTGGAGCTACGCGCGCTTCGCCAAGCCCGACGCGCGCGCAGCGGAACCTGACGAAACCATCGAAATGACGTTCGTCAAGCAGAACGCCGCCGAAGACGGATTCAATCTCTGGACGATCAACGGTGTGGCGTACCCACGCACGGAGATGATGGCTGCACCTTTGTATCATCTAAAGCAGGGCGCGCGGTATCGGATTAAGTTGCGCAACGCGAGCGATGACATCCATCCGATCCATCTGCATCGGCATAGCTTTGAATTGACCAAGCTGGCGGGCCAGCCGACCGCTGGAATCATGAAGGACGTAGTGATGCTCGGGGGGTATCAGGAAGCCGAAATCGATTTCGTGGCCGATAATCCCGGGCTCACGCTCTTCCACTGCCATCAGCAGCTTCACATGGACTTCGGCTTCATGACGCTCTTCGATTACGTCTAAATAACTCGCGCCGCAGCTACCACGGGGAGCAGCTGCGACGCGAGCTCGAAGGGCCGCAGCGAGAGCAAACCTCGACGACCCAACGATTCTTGCGATCCCGCTACACCAGTCTCGAGCCGTGAAGGAAGTACGTCGTTCCGCCGCGCGAGTTGAGACCGGGCAGCACCCTGCGGGCGTTTTCGACGCCTCTCACGAAGCCGATCCGTACGACGCGGTCCGGATACTTCTTGAAGATGTCGTACCGGTCCGATCGCACGCCGAGCCGGAGAGACGCCGAGGTTTGCTGCCTTTGGGGTTCACGCTCGGCTTGACGCAACTCTTCCAGTAATTCGACCAACAGATCCACTTCACCGGGTCGTTCGGAGTGGACGATCAAGTCCTGGAGGAACTCTTCCAACATCTGCCGATTTCTGGAATCCGATAGCGAGTTCATGGTCCTGTTTGCCTTTCCTTGCGCTCTGCCTCAAGAAAACTGAGGCCGCGGAAAATGTTCGAGGAAAAAGGAGTCTCGCCGGCCGCGCCAAAATGGCAACGGACCGGCACACGCGAGCACTGCAGCCGGATTGGTCAGGAGGAAATTACGTTCGAAGGCTACACAGAGAATGCAGAAAATCGTCTACCGATGGACCCGATCCGCGAGACTGAAAGCTCACCACTCTCGCGGACACGCTCTGGACCGGTGCAGATGAGGCAACGGCGAGAATCGAGTCAACGTGGCGTGCCTCGCTCTGGACGGTGTCCGGAGCGGTTTCTTGAGCAGACATCACGAGGTAGTCGTTGGACGTGTCGTCCGTGAGGCTGAGGAACTCAGGGACTTCGAGCGTAGCAAGGGTGCAAAACAGCAGGCCCGTCACCAACGCGAGTATGAAGTTCGTTCGCACGCTCGGCTTCCTTCGCCTCTCAGGGCACCCTTTATACAGAACCGAAGCCTGCAACTCAATAAGTTTCATATGTGCCCGTGGTTGAGGCTGCCTCGGTCATGTAGAATCTTCGGTCCGACTTCGGAGGCATCGTGAAACTTGACCTTCTGGCAATTGCGCCGCACCCTGACGACGTCGAGCTAACTTGTGGCGGCACTATGATTAAGATGGCGCAGGCGGGCTACCGCACTGGAATCCTCGATCTGACCCGCGGCGAAACTGGCAGTCGCGGTACGCCTGAAACGCGCCTGCGGGAGGCCGCGCGTGCCGCGAAAATCATGGGCACGAAGGTGCGACAGAATCTCGGGTTCCCCGACGCGCGTTTGCAGGTTTGCGACGAATATAAGGCCGCAATTGCCGAAGTTATCCGCGAACTCGAACCGCACACGGTCATCTTGCCCTACTGGGAAGGGCGTCATCCCGATCATTACACTGCTGCGCGGCTGGGTTACGAGGCCTGTTTCATTGCGGGCCTCAAGAGCTATCCGCTGACGGGCGAAGCGTTCCGTCCTTTCAAGATTCTCTACGCGGCGGCGTATGCCGATGTCCGGCCTACGCTTTGCGTCGATATCACAGCGCAATACGATCGCCGGCGGCAGGCCATCCTCTCGTACTCATCGCAATTTCGCCCGGTGAAAAAGGACCAGCAGTCAAAGGTGTCGCTCCCGCTCGACGAATTGGAAGGCCGCATGAACGACACGGCGCGATATTACGGGCGAATGATCGGCGTGAAATACGCCGAGGGATTCGTGGTGAAGGAAGCCGTGCAAATCGACGATGTCGTGCACATGCCTGTGCGCTCCATGTAGCGTTCGCTTTCACGCGGCGTGCGCGAGCGGACGGCGCGAAGCTGCTCTGGCGCAGGAAATAACGGAGTTATCCGAAGGCGTAAGGATTTCGTAAAGAAAAGACAGAAAATTTGATTCGGTTCGATTCGAAATTGCTATCGAAGCGATGAAAAAATGAATTGGATTCGCTGCCACCGTGCGCTTGACGCCGAAACTCGGCGTGAGGTAACGTCTCGGCCCTAAATCTGCGTGGGGCAGAATCTGAAGACGGAGGTTTGGATGGATCCGAAAAGCGTTCTCGAACTCGCTGCGAAACACAACGTTAAGATTGTTGATCTGCGCTTTATCGACGTGCCGGGAGTCTGGCAACACGTCAGCTACCCGATCAAGGAGTTGACGCTCGAATCGTTTCAGGACGGGTTCGGCATGGACGCCAGCTCCATTCGCGGCTGGGCCCAGATTCACGAATCCGACATGCTGTTGATCCCGGATCCGAATTCCGCATTCATCGATCCGTTCCGCGACACTCCCACGCTCTGTATGATCTGCGACGCGCAAGATCCGATCTCGCGCAAGCCCTACGACCGCGACGTGCGCAATCTGGCGCACCGCGCTGAGGATTATCTGCAGAAGTCGGGCGTCGCCGACCAGGCGTTCTTCGGAGCCGAGGCGGAATTCTTCATACTCGATAGTGCGCGCTTCGATTCGCGCGAGAATCAAGCGTATTACTACCTCGATTCGGATGAAGGCCGCTGGAATTCCGGTCGCGCCGAGCACAATCTCGGCTTCCGCCCCCGCTACAAGGAAGGCTACTTCCCCGTCCCGCCGACGGACCACTATCAGGACATGCGCAGCGACATGGTCCTGAAGCTCCAGGAAGTTGGCGTCGAAGTCGAGTGCCACCACCACGAAGTCGCAACGGCCGGCCAGTGCGAAATCGACTTCAAATTCGACACGCTGATCAAGGCTGCGGACAACATGTGCAAGTACAAATACATTCTCCGCAACACGGCGTATCAATACGGAAAGACCGTCACTTTCATGCCAAAGCCGATCTATTCCGACAACGGCTCGGGCATGCACACGCACCAGTCCCTCTGGAAGGGCGGGAAGCCGCTGTTCGCGGGCGACGGCTACGCGGGTTTGAGCCAGCTGGCGATGTGGTACATCGGCGGATTGCTGAAGCATGCGCCGGCGATTCTCGCGTTCGCGGCGCCTTCGACCAACTCCTACAAGCGCCTCGTGCCCGGATTCGAAGCGCCGGTGAACCTGGCGTATTCGCGCCGCAACCGCTCGGCGGCAGTGCGCATCCCGATGTACTCGGCGAGCCCCAAGGCGAAGCGGCTTGAGTTCCGTCCGCCGGACCCGTCATGCAATCCGTACCTCGCGTATTCAGCGATGCTCATGGCCGGTCTCGACGGCATCGAGAACAAGATCGATCCCGGAGGGCCGCTCGACAAGGACATCTTCGAGCTCTCGAAGGAAGAGTTGTCGCACGTTCCTTCGGTGCCGGGCTCGCTCGCGGGATCGCTACAGGCATTGGAAAAAGATCACGCGTTCCTCACCAAGGGCGGCGTCTTCACCAAGGACTTCATCGACCTCTGGATCGACTACAAGATGACGAAGGAAGTCACGCCGATGAACATGCGCCCGCACCCGTACGAGTTCCACCTGTACTACGATATCTAGACTTCAACCCGCGCGAAAACTGCGGCTTCCATTTCTCAAACGTCCCGGTCATCCGGCCGGGACGTTTTTTTTCTTAACGGGAGATTTATATGCTCGTAGTAGGCTGATGCCGCTTTCATGAACGTGCCGACGCCAGAATCACTCCGCGAACTCGCCTCTCACGGGCGGTGGAAACCGGTCGTCGAAAACCTGCAAAAAGCCGGAGCTGCGGCTGCGGCAAATCTTTTGAAGAGTCTGCCGTTTGAACTGCAGCGATCCCTTTTCCGCAGGCTGCCGATCGATTTCGCCGCAGACCTGGTTCCTCATTTCCCCTACTACCACATCTACATCCTTCTGCATTCACGCCCTCCCGGCGAGATGCGTTCGATCGTCGATGAAATGGAGCCGGTGAGTCGCGACGATTTCCTCGAAGAGCTACCCGAAGAAACTTGGAAATATTTCATGGAGGAACTTGCGCAAGCGCCGTCAGGCGCTGCTCAAGTCGCGGAAGTCGCAGAGCCGGAGATTGCGGCGCCGTCCGCGGCGCTGCGCCCAATCATCGAGGCCCGGCGCGTCGAAAAGAATTTCACGCAGCCTGATGGGCGGCAGATTCAGGTCATCGCACCGCTTGATCTTTCACTGGAATCCGGGGCAATCACCGCGCTGCTCGGCCCCTCCGGCTCGGGCAAATCGACGCTTCTGCGAATTCTTTCGGGCCTTGCAGCGCCGTCTGCCGGAGAGGTGCTGTGGCACGGAACACCCATGGATCGATGCAGCCCCAACGTCGCGATCGTTTTTCAAAGCTTTGCGCTCTTTCCGTGGCTCAGCATTCTCGAAAACGTCGAAGGTCCGCTCATCGCAAGAGGCATGTCCCATCCCGAGCGGCACCGTCGAGCGCTCAAGGCCCTCGCGACCGTCGGATTGAAGGGCTTTGAGAGCGCGTATCCGAAAGAGCTATCGGGCGGCATGAAGCAGCGCGCCGGCTTTGCGCGAGCCTTGGCCGTCGAACCGGAAATTCTGTTCATGGACGAGCCTTTCTCAGCGCTCGATGTGCTCACAGCCGAAAATCTGCGCACCGAGCTGATGGATCTCTGGCTTGCCAAGAAGATTCCGACGAAGAGCATTTTCATGGTGACCCACAACATCGAAGAAGCGGTTCTTCTCGCCGATCGCGTACTCGTGCTGGGGCGGGATCCGGCGCGCATCCGCGCCGATTTTCGCATTGCGCTCGAACATCCGAGGGACCGCAAGTCGGCTGGATTTCTTCTCTACGTGGACTACATCTACAAGGTGATGACGCAGCCTGAGCTGGAGCTCACTCCGCCGTCGGCCGCTCGCGCGCAGGCGAAGTACCCGATGGTCCCGCACGCGAGACCGGGCGGCGTTGCAGGACTTTTGGAATTGCTGGCGGATCGCGGCGGAGAGGAAGACATCTATCACGTCGCCGAAACATTGCAGCTCGAGGTCGATGATCTCTTGCCGATCATCGAAGCCGCCACGCTGCTCGGCTTTGCGAAAGCGCGCGAAGGCGACGTCGAAATCACGCCGCAGGGTAAAGCTTTCGTCGGGGCCGACATTCAGGGGCGGAAAGCCCTGTTTCGCGATGCGGCGCTCGCAAACGTCTCACTGCTTCAGCAGATGCAAAAAGCTCTCGCGACCAAATCGGATCACACTATTCCGCTGGAATTTTTCCACGACCTGCTCGACGAGCATTTCTCCGAAGACGAAACGCGCCAGCAAATCGAAACCGCGCTCAACTGGGGCCGCTGGGGCGAGGTATTCACCTACGACCCCGAGACGGACAGGCTTCGCCTTTTTGACGCGAGCCAGCCGGAAGTGGCGAGCGAACAGGCACCGCTTCACTAATGATCGCGCGCGGAGGAAGATCATTCGCCGGAATTCCGCTCCTGCGAGGCTTTTCGCTTGGCGTCAGTCCGCTGCTGCATGATCTGCCGGTCATCGCGGCTGGCCTCGCGCTGTTTTACGCGCTTCTTTCCACGACGCACTACTGGCTCTCGCCAGTCAACGAGCACACCGAAATCAGCCTGAATCTGAGCGCACTGCCTAAGTACGCAATGTACTCGGTGCTGCGCATCGCGTTCGCCTACAGCGTCAGCCTGGCATTCAGCATCGTCTACGGCTACGTCGCGGCGTACAACGCGAAGGCTGAAAAAGTCATGATCCCGCTGCTCGACACGCTGCAGTCGATTCCCGTGCTGAGCTTTCTGCCGGGCGTAATGGTCGCGATGATCTCGCTGTTCCCGACTCGGCAGCTTGGAATCGAGCTGGGCTCTATTCTGCTGATCTTCACGGGCCAAGTGTGGAATATGGCGTTCAGCTTTTATTCCTCGCTCAAGAGCATTCCCCGCGAGATGCACGAAGTGGCGCAGGTCTACCGCTGGAGCCGCTGGCAGCGATTCACCGAACTCGAGCTGCCCTACGCCGCAATTGGACTCATCTGGAATTCGATGATGTCCGTTGCAGGTGGCTGGTTCTTTCTGATTGCCTGCGAGATGTTCGTGCTCGGTGACCGCGATCTTCGTCTGCCCGGTCTCGGTTCCTACCTTCAGACGGCGGCCAATGCAGGCGACACACGAGCGATCCTTTGGGGGCTCGGCGTAATGATCGGCGTGATCGTGCTGATCGATCAGTGCATTTGGCGGCCAGTGATCGCGTGGGCTGAAAAATTCAAATTCGAGCAGGTCGAAGCTGCCGAGGCCCCGCGGTCACCCATCCTCGAGTTCCTGAAGCGGTCGAAGGTGCTGCCCTTGATCGCGTCGAAGACCACGCGGCCGCTCGAAGAGCGAATGAGATTGCATTTCGCAAAAAGCTTTCAACGCGCTTCTTTAAGCGCGGCTCCCAGCCGTTTCACGAAGTGGACCGCCCGAGTGATCGTTGTCGCTGTACTCGGGGGGATTGCCTACGCCTTTGTGCGAATGGTGATCCTGCTCGCTTCGCTGCAGCGCGCCGAGCTGAAAGGAATCGTGGTAGGGACCGGCGCGACGTTCGCTCGCGTCGAACTCACGCTTCTCCTCGCGGCGCTGTGGACGGTTCCGGTCGGCGTTGCGATTGGGCTCAGGCCCAAGCTCTCCGCGGTGGCGCAGCCGATTGCCCAGATCGCGGCGTCGGTCCCGGCGACTGCGCTCTTTCCGATCATTCTGCTGGCGCTGATTCGCATTCGTGGAGGACTGGGCGTCGGTTCGATTGTGCTGCTGCTCCTGGGCACGCAGTGGTACATCCTTTTCAACGTAATTGCAGGCGCAATCGCGATTCCCACTGATCTCAAGGAAGTGTGCGGCTTGTTTCGCTTCAACACCTTGGAGCGATGGCGCGAGTTGCTCTTGCCCGCAATCTTCCCGTATTTGATTACGGGGCTCGTTACGGCGTCGGGCGGCGCATGGAACGCGAGCATCGTCGCGGAGTACGTGCACTTGAACGGACAGACCTACTCCACCGTCGGGCTGGGCGCGATCATCAGCAACGCGACCGACAGCGGAAATTTTCGCGTCTTGCTGGCCGCTACGATCGTCATGGCGGCGCTCGTCGTCACAATCAATCGCCTGCTCTGGCGAAGGCTCTACGTGCTAGCTTCCACGAAGTTCAAAATGGAGAGCTGAGCTCGCATCCCGCTCATATTTGCTCCTGCGGAGCGACCAGCCCGTGCATACGTAAGGCAATGCCTTCTCCAATTGAGCGTCTGACGCTGCCGATCCCTGCTACATTGCGAGAGGGGCATCCGAGCGCGATGAAACTCTTCGGAGGCAAGGACTCTGCGCGCCCGTTCCGGCGCGGCGACGCGCAGGCTTCGGGCGGCGAGCTGAAGCCTTCGCACCGCCTCACGCTCGAGTTAAAGCGTGCGGAAACGTTTGCTGAGATGTTCGCGCGCAGCCGCGCCTCGCAGACCGTGGAAATCGCCGACCTGCTTGCGGGGATGTACATCTGCAACTGGGATCGAGTTTCGCGCTACTGGGACGAGCACCGACACGAAGAAGTCGAGGATTTCCTGCGCCGGATTTGTCAAATCAGCCCGCAGCGCTGGCATGCGTGGATCGAACACTACGACCGCCTGCGCCGCGAGGAAGAAAATCCAGGCTGGCGTTTTTTCAGCCTGTTGAAGAAGGAATCAACTGCCGAGAAGTCGCTACAGCATTCTGCGGACCTCGCGAGCGCGCTCAAGCAAGCCGAGCAGATCGCGCCTGCTTATGACAGGACCGCCGATCGCTCGATTCCGGTTCTCACGACTGAGTGCGTGTTGCTCGCGATCGTTCGAAATCTAAGCTCGGAGATCAGCCGGAAATTCATTGCGACGGGGCTCGACGTGGCGAAACTTGAAGAGGACGTTCTGCGCCCTCGCCGCCCGCCTCGCGCGTAGACGCCGCGGTTGTCATCCCGAGCCCAGCCGCGTCTTTTGCGGATGGCGGCGAGGGATCTACTTTTTTTCGGCCAGTCGCACTGGCATTTCACGTGCGGGCTCAGGACAAGAGAGATCCCTCAGTCGCGATGCTCCTTCGGGATGACAATCCTGGTCGGATTGTCAGATGATCATCTTGAATCGCGGCCAGAGGACGGAGAGTGGCGCGATCGGTTTCCGGCAGATGTAGATCGGAATGTGCTGCTCGTTGGGCATCGCATGAGGGTTGTCGGCCGTCGCCGCAAGCTGGACGTCGCCAAAGAGCTTGATGAACTCGCTCGATTGCTCGCCGAAGATAATCACGCACGCTCCCGAATAGCCGCGCGGCCCCCAATAGTAGTAGCTGTTGTGTCCGCCGATCGCTTTCGGCAGTCCGAGCGCCGGACCGTAGTAATCGATCGCCCCGGACTCACCGTAATTGCCTCCCAGAATCGCGCAATCCGCGCGCTCGGCGGCCGGCAAGCTCCGGTAGACGCGCGCGACCGTTGCAGCTGTATTGTCCCAGCCGAACATGTCCGCGTAGAGCTGCGGTAAATCCGCTTGTGCCGCATCGCGCTCGGTGGTCACGGCCTTCGAATAAGGCAGCCTCTGCGAGTAGTGCAGGAACGTATCGACCGGCAACACCGGCACACCGAACGGTAGAGCGACCAGTCCGCCGATCGCGAGCAATGCCGGGTATGTGACTCGAAGCTGTGCCGGATTCCACGATTCAGCGAGCTGCTCGATCGCCACTCCGCCCGCCGCCGTCAGTAGGGGATAAATCGGCAGCGGGTAATACGATTTTCCTCCGAAGCCGATGAAGATCCCCATCACGATCAGATAGGCCCAGCCCAGAAAACGAAAGCGCTTCCCTTCCCTCGTGAAAAAGTACCAGGCAATTCCGCCCAGCCAAACGGGCAGCGTGAGCGGGCCGAGAAACGCAACCTGTTCGCCGAGAAAGCGCAGCGGCGTGATCGGCAAATTTTTGTAGAGCTGCGCGTTGCGCACGACCTCGATCTGCGGCCAGCCGTTGCGAGCTTCCCAGAGCAGGTTCGGCAGAAACAGCGCGAACGCGATCGCGCCTCCGATCCAGATCCATTTTGAGCGCAATATTCGCCACTCGCCGGAAAGCACGAGTCCCGCGATCACGCCAAATCCAAAGACCAGCATCGAGTGCTTGTTCTCAAGCCCGACGCCGGCGACCGCGCCGAACGCGAGCCATAGTTTCGGCGTCGCGCCCTTCGCCATCCGCACGGCAAGCCAGGCGCAGAGCAGCCAGAAGAGCGGCTCGAATGCATTCATCGAGAAAAAGCTGTCGAAGGCGAGATAGCCGGGCGCGAAGAGAATCGAAATCG
>Ga0187771_10002687_pt1 | contig 12291 bp, 13 predicted proteins | sample 0116_SJ02_MP15_1_FD_133139 | JGI IMG/M metagenome (GOLD analysis project Ga0187771, IMG submission 133139) | Tropical peat soil microbial communities from peatlands in Department of Meta, Colombia - 0116_SJ02_MP15_10_MG | ecosystem: Environmental > Terrestrial > Soil > Wetlands > Peat | place... | reverse complement strand
GTCCGGCACCCGGTCGAATTCGAATGCCAGCCGCTGCTCGAAGGCGAAGCGGGCCAGGGGGGCAAGCTGCTCCACATCCCGCAGCCGGAACAGGACCCGGTTCCCCTTGCCCAGATGGTCGATAAAACCGGGGGAGACTTCGAACTCCAGATGGGCGCTTTCCGCCGAGAGGTCGATCACCCCGGCGGCGGCGAGCCCATCCCTGTCCAGCCTGATGCGGGCCGGCTCTCCGGCCGATGCGGCGGCGCCGGGACGGACAGCGCCGGTCACCTCCGTCGCCTCGGCGTCATCGGGCGCGGACGTCACCAAGCCGGCTGCGACCGTGGCATTGGTGTAGCGGTCGATCAGGATGAAACTGCCCGTATCCCGGTTCCGGCGATAGGGGTCGAACGGGACCGCACGGTCCAGCTCAAGCCGGACCGCGCCGATGCCGTTCAGGCCGAGGGTGGCGACCTGGGTCTGTTCGTGGGTGTTGACATCCACGCCGTACCGGACCGAGGTTACCCGCCCCGGCGTAACGGATGAGGCGGTTTTGACCAGGTAAAGCTGTCCCGGTTGCAGCGGTTCGTCGCTCATCCAGACCAGGTATGCCTCCGGGTGCCTGGTGGGGAGCGGACGGTCGTCGGGCGTTGCCAGCAGGTCGCCGCGGCTGATGTCGATCTCGTCGGCAAGGGTCAGGGTGACTGCCTGGCCCGCCACCGCCTCCGCTAGGTCGCCGTTCATGGCAACGATGCGGGCGACGCTGCTCGTCGTGCCGGACGAGGCCACCTGCACCCGGTCCCCCGGCCTGATCCTCCCCGAGGCGATCGTGCCGCAGAACCCGCGGAAATCCAGGTGCGGCCGGTTGACCCACTGCACCGGCAGGCGGAACGGCTGGTCGTGGCTGTTCTGTTCGACCTGTACCGTCTCCAGGTACTGCATCAGGGTGGGGCCGTCGTACCAGGGGGTCATGGCGCTTTGCTCGATGATGTTGTCGCCGTTCAGGGCCGATATGGGAATGGCGGTGACGGAGGCGAAACCGAGCGGCGCTGCGAACCGTTCGTAATCGGCCCGGATGGCGGCGAAGCGCTCCCGGTCGTAGCCTGTCAGGTCCATCTTGTTGACCGCCAGCACGACGTGCCGGATGCCGACCAGCGACACGAGGAAACTGTGGCGGCGGGTCTGGGTGAGGAGCCCCTTGCGGGCGTCCACCAGCAGAATCGCCACCTGGGCCGTGGATGCCCCGGTGACCATGTTCCGGGTGTACTGCTCGTGGCCGGGGGTGTCGGCCACAATGAATTTGCGCTTGTCGGTGGAGAAGAAGCGGTAGGCCACGTCGATGGTAATCCCCTGCTCCCGTTCCGCCTGCAACCCGTCCAGGAGAAGGGCGTAGTCGATGGCGCCCCCCTGGGTGCCGACTTTCCTGCTGTCCGCCTCCAGGGCCGCCAACTGGTCTTCGAAGACCATCTTCGAGTCCCACAGGAGACGCCCGATCAGGGTGCTTTTGCCATCGTCCACGCTGCCGCAGGTAATGAAGCGCAAAAGCGATTTTTCCTCCTGGCTCTTGAGGTACGCCAGGATATCCTTTTCGATCAAATCCGATTGATGTGCCATAAAATAAGCCTCTCAAGGCGCAAATCACGCCATTCTTATATAAGCAGCCGCTATTGGAAACGAGATATTTTCGTCCTGGCAAGGCTGTCGAGGGATGGTGAGGAGACGTAGCAGCGCTACGTCGCACGATCCAGCCCGAAGACTTACGCCGCCAGGGCGGAAATAGCTCGTTTCCGCCATTAGAAATACCCCTCTTGTTTCTTCTTCTCCATACTCCCCGCCTGGTCATGGTCGATGAGCCGCCCCTGCCGTTCCGAGGTGCGGGTCAGCAGCATCTCCTGGATGATCGCCGGCAGCGTGGCGGCCGTGGATTCCACGGCGCCGGTCAGGGGGTAGCAGCCAAGGGTGCGGAATCGGACCGACTTGTGTTCGATCCGCTCGCCGGGGAGGAGTTCCAGGCGGCCGTCGTCAACCATGATCAGCATACCGTTGCGCTCCACGACCGGCCTGACCGCGGCGTAGTAGAGCGGTACGATTGGGATGTTCTCCAGGTGGATATACTGCCAGACGTCCAGTTCGGTCCAGTTGGAGAGGGGGAACACCCTGATGCTCTCCCCCGGTTTGATGCGGGTGTTGTACAGGCTCCAGAGTTCGGGACGCTGGTTCTTCGGGTCCCAGCGGTGGTTGGCGCTCCGGAAGGAGAAGATCCTCTCCTTGGCCCGCGACTTCTCCTCGTCGCGGCGTGCCCCGCCGAAGGCCGCGTCGAACTTGTACCTGTCCAACGCCTGCTTGAGCCCTTCGGTCTTCATGATGTCGGTGTACAGCGCCGAGCCGTGCGTGAACGGGGAGATACCGTTTTTCACCCCTTCCTCGTTCACGTGGACAATCAGGTCGAGCCCGCATTCCCGCGCCATCCGGTCCCGGAAGCTGATCATCTCCCGGAACTTCCAGGTGGTGTCCACATGGAGCAGCGGGAAAGGGGGCGGCGCCGGATAGAACGCCTTGCGGGCCAGGTGCAGCATGACCGCCGAGTCCTTGCCGATGGAATAGAGCATGACCGGGTTCTGGAATTCGGCCGCCACCTCGCGGATGATATGGATGCTCTCGGCCTCCAGTTGCTGTAAATGGGTCAGATTGGCACTGCTCATACGATGGTTATCCTCCCTATGCAAGCTATGTCTATCTCCGGTGCAGGCCGCACTCTTTTTGTTCCGGATTCTCCCACCACCACCTGCCCGCCCGCACCTCTTCCCCCGGTTGTACCACCCTTGTGCAGGGCGCGCAGCCGATGGAGCGGAACCCCTGGTTGTAGAGCCGGTTTTTCGGTAGCCGGTGTTCCTCAGTGTAGGCCGTCAGTTGCTCTTCGCTCCAGTCCATGAGCGGGTTGATCTTGAGGATGCCGCCATGGAGTTCATCCTTCTCCAGGGCCTGCAGGCCGCCGCGGGTGACCCCCTGTTCCCGCCGCATGCCGGTGACCCAGCCGCCCAGCCCCTTCAGGGCGCGGGACAACGGTTCCACCTTGCGGATATGGCAGCACTCGTGGCGGTTGTCGATGGATTCCCGAAACGAGAACAGCCCTTTTGTCCGCTCCAGTTGCTCCACCTCCCCATGGCGGGGGAAATACCAGTCAATGGTCAGGCGGTAACGTTCCGTCAGCGCCTCGGCGACTTCGTAGGTCTCTTCGTGCAGACGGCCGGTATCGAGGGCAAATACCCCGAGTTGCACGCCCGCGCGCTGGGCGATGTCGATGATCGCCACATCTTCAAGAGAAAAGGAACAGGCCAGAGATACCGGACCGATTGCAGCTTCGATACCTGTGCGAAGAATCCCGGCTGATTGCAACGTCGCTTTTGTTGGTGACTGACTCATATCTGATAATCCTCTACGAATACTCTCACCTGCCGTGGTCTTACATACACCTGTTCCCCCTGCAGCAGTCCCAGGTTTTGATAGGCATCTCTTGTCAGTTCCGCCTCGACAAACTCACTCTTGTCTTCAATCGTCAAAGTAACCCGCACCGATGGACCAAGCTTCTGGATGTGCTTCACCTCTGCCTTAAATGCGGTCGAGTCAAGGGGACTCCGTTCAATCTCGATGTCGTGGGAACGGACATAGGACACTGCACCATCCTCAGCGGGATGTTTCCCGGAAGCCTGGTGCAACCGGCCGTGGAACAGGTTCACGTTGCCGAGGAAATTGAGCACGAACGGGTTGGCTGGGTGCTCGTACACCTGGTCCGGGGTGCCTGCCTGCTCGATCTTGCCCTTGTTCATCACCACGATGCGGTCGGCGACCTCCAGGGCCTCTTCCTGGTCATGGGTGACAAAGACGCTGGTAACGTGGATCTCGTCGTGCAGCCGCCGCAGCCAGCGGCGCAGTTCGGCCCGCACCTGGGCGTCCAGGGCTCCGAACGGTTCATCCAGGAGCAGCACCTGCGGCTCGACCGCCAGGGCGCGGGCCAGGGCTATCCGTTGCCGCTGGCCTCCGGACAGTTGGGAGGGGTAGCGCGCGGCAAGCCCTTCCAGTTGCACCAGCCGCAGCAGTTCATGGACCTTGTCCCTGATGGCGCCCTTCGGGGGGCGGGTCGCCCGCGGGCGGACAGTCAGGCCGAAGGCGACGTTGTCGAATACGGTCATATGCTTGAACAGGGCGTAATGCTGGAAGACAAAACCGACCTTGCGTTCCCGCACATGGCTTGCCGTCGTGTCCTCGCCGTTGAAGAGGATGCGGCCCGAGTCCGCGGCTTCAAGGCCGGCGACGATTCTCAGGAGGGTGGTCTTGCCGGAGCCGGAGGGGCCGAGCAGCGCCACCAGTTCGCCGGACGGGATCCGGAGGGATACGTCGGCAAGGGCGGTGAATCCACCAAAGCGTTTGTTGACGTTTTCGATATGTATGCTCATGGGTCATTCCTGTCGGTTAGCAGGTTGTTGAAATACAGCCCTAGGGTTGTGGCTGTTGAGGGATGAGGGTTGAGGGATGAGTAAAGGCGGTTTTCTCAACTTTCAACTCTCATCTGCTTCATTGACGATCTGACTATTTTTGAACAACCTGAGTTTTTCAACAACCCGTTAGTCGTTGTTCTGCTGCCGCAGCAGGTTCCATTCGGCAAAGGTCTTCACCGCCAGGGTCACCAGGGCCAGGAAGGCCAGGAGCGAGGCAACGGCAAAGGCGGCGGTGTAGTCGTATTCGTTGTAGAGGATCTCCACCTGGAGCGGCACTGTGTTGGTCAGACCCCGGATATGGCCGGAAACGACCGATACGGCGCCGAATTCCCCCATGGCCCGGGCGTTGCACAGGATCACGCCGTAGATGATCCCCCATCTGATGTTGGGCAGCGTCACCCGGAAAAAGGTCTGGAGCCCGGAGGCGCCCAGCACCATGGCCGCCTCTTCCTCATCTTTCCCCTGTGCCTCCATGAGCGGGATCAGTTCGCGGGCAATGAAGGGGAACGTCACGAAGACGGTGGCCAGGATGATGCCCGGTATGGCAAAGACGATCTTCAGGTCGTGGGCTTCCAGCCAGGGGCCGAACCACCCTTGGCGACCGAACAGCAGGACATAGATCAGGCCGGAGATGACCGGCGACACGGAGAACGGCAGGTCGATCAAGGTGACGAGCAGGTTCTTGCCGGGGAAGCTGAATTTGGCGATGGCCCAGGAGGCGATGACGCCGAACGCCAGGTTGAGCGGCACCGCTACGGCGGCGGTGGCCAGGGTCAGCCTAATGGCGGCAAGGGTGTCCGGCTCCCTGAGCGCCGCCAGGTAGGCGGCGAGCCCCTTGTCGAAGGCCTGGCTGAAGACCGCTGCCAGCGGCAGGGCCAGGAACAGCGCCAGGAAGACGAGGGCAACGGCGGTCAACAGCCAGCGGACGGCTGCCGGTTCTGTCACGTTGTTAGTTGTGTTTTTTGACATGTCAGCCTCGTTGAATCCGAACATTCGGATGGCGCGTCCGGATTCGGGTCAGTTCCGGTATGGCAGGTTGAGCGGAACCTCGGACGTTGCAGGCCTACTCCGCCGAAGCAGCTCTGGCAGCGAAAGCCGGGCCGGAGATGGCCCGAATTATTCGGCATACCTCCGGCTCCATTTCTGGAGCAGATTGATCACCAGCAGCATGGTAAATGATGCTGCCAGCATGACGCTGGCCACGGCGGTGGCGCCGGCATAGTCGTACTGCTCCAGTTTGGTGATGATGATGAGCGGGGTGATCTCAGATACCATCGGCATGTTGCCGGCAATGAAGATGATTGAGCCGTATTCCCCGACCGCCCTGGCAAAGGCCAGGGCAAAGCCCGTCAGCACCGACGGCGCCAAAAGCGGCAACAGCACCCGGCGAAAGGTCTGCCAGCGCGTGGCCCCAAGGCAGGCGGACGCCTCTTCGATCTCGCTGTCCAACTCCTCGATCACCGGTTGGACCGTGCGCACCACAAAGGGCAAGCCGATGAAGGTCATGGCAACGATGATGCCGAGCGGGGTGAAAGCGACCTTGATGCCGCGCGGCTCCAGAAGCCGGCCGACCCAGCCGTTGGCGGAGTAAATGGAGGCGAGGGTGATGCCTGCCACGGCGGTCGGCAGGGCAAACGGCAGGTCCACCAGGGCATCGACGACCCGTCTGCCGGGAAAGGGGTAACGCACCAGGACCCAGGCCACCAGCACACCGAAGACGGCATTGATGCCGGCTGCGGCCAGGGCCGCGCCAAAGGTGATCTTGTAGGAGGCGATCACCCGGGGAGCCGCCACCGCCTCAAGGAAATCGTGCCAGGTGAGGCCGCTCGCCTTTGCCAGCAGGGCGGAGAGCGGAATCAGCACCACCAGGGCGAGGTAGAACAAGGTATACCCCATGGCCGGGCCGAAACCGGGGAGGACGTTGTTGCGCTGGGCAAATAATCTCATAGGTCGCTCGATCTGCATGTTATTACGGGAAGGGACATGGGCTGACGCGCCGTGGTTTCTGCGGGGCGGGGTATCAATTCCATGCACTTCCACTTGCCCGGGATCATGATGAAACATGTGGGTGGCCCCTGATGAGGGAACCACCCTGAATCTATCCGTTATCTCTTTCCGGCTGCGCCGGTGATCTGGTCAAAGACCCCCCCATCGGCAAAATGGGTCTTTTGCGCCTTCTGCCAGCCGCCGAACACCTTGTCCACCGTGGACAGTTTCAGTTTGGCCAGTTTCGTCGGGATCCTGGCGTCAAGCGGACGGTAGTAGTGTTTCGCGGCAATCTTCTGCCCTGCGTCGCTGTAGAGATACTTCAAGTATTCCTCAGCCACCTTGCGGGTGCCGCGCTTGTCCACCACCCGGTCCACTACCGCAACCGGCGGTTCGGCCAGGATGCTTTCGGCCGGGGTCACAACCTCGAATTTGTCTGGCCCCAGTTCCTTGATGGCCAGAAATGCTTCGTTCTCCCACGCCAGCAGGACGTCGCCGAGGCCGCGCTGGACAAAGGTGTTTGTGGCGCCGCGGGCGCCGGAGTCAAGGACCGGTACGTTCTTGTACAGCCTGGTCACAAACTCCCTGGCCTTGGCCTCGTTGCCGCCGGACTGGTGAAGGGCGTATGCCCAGGCGGCAAGATAGTTCCAGCGGGCGCCGCCAGAGGTCTTGGGGTTGGGGGTGATGACCGAGATGCCCGGTTTCACCAGGTCATCCCAGTTCCTGATCTTCCTGGGGTTCCCTTTCCGCACCAGGAAGACAATGGTCGACGTATAGGGGGCGCTGTTGTGGCTCAGGCGCTTCTGCCACCCCGGCCTGATCAGCCCCTTCTGCTCCAGCGCATCGACGTCGTAGGCCAGGGCCAAGGTCACCACGTCGGCCTCAAGGCCGTCGATGACGCTCCGCGCCTGCTTGCCGGAACCGCCGTGGGACTGCCTGACCGTGACGTTGTCACCGGTTTTCTGTTTCCAGTACCGGGCAAAGGCGTTGTTGTAATCGGCATAGAATTCCCTGGTCGGATCATAGGACACGTTCAACAGGGAAATGTCGGCGGCAATGGCTGAAACGGCCGACAACACTGTCATCGCAACCACGGCGGACACCTTGAGACTTCTCGCGATTCGCATTAAGTTCTCCTTTATCTATTGTATTTATAGAATTTTAAGGCAAAAACAACGGCTACTCGGCGCCCTTCTCGATAACGAGAAGGTAATGTCCTTCATCCGCCTGCTTCAGGGCCAGCAACTTGTGCCCTTCCGCCTTGAGGCTGCGCGGCACGTTCTTGACCGGCTCGCCGTCGTCGAGCAGGATTTCCGCTGTGTCCCCCGCCCCAAGTCCTTCAAGCGCCAGCTTGGCCTTGACAAAATTGGTCGGGCAGCCGACGCCCCGGAGATCTACGGTGTGCATGGTTGATTTCTCCTTATCGTGAAATACCGACCTGTGTGGCTATGATCTGGGGAGGGATGGTTGCCCTGACGACGCTTGCCGGGAACTTGCCCCGCAGATGATCCAGCAGTGAATCCGCCCCTTCGGCAATGATCGTGTCCCCCAATCGCACCCTGCCCTTCCCGTCTGCCTTGGCTTTGTACCACTCCAGGACAGAACTGATGAAGGCAATGACCTGGCCCTCGGGAAGAAATGTCGCAAACAGGGTGCCGACCAACGGATTGCGCCCCCATTTGCCGCCGATCCGGACCGTATACCCCCGTCGCTGCTCTTTCCAGGCGCCGGTCGGGCAGACCTTGACGCAATCGCCGCACCAGATGCAGGGATCGTTGCTGAAGACAGGCTTGTTGTCCTCCCCCATGACGATCGCCTTCGGCACGCAGTTCTTGGCGCAGAGCCCGCACCCGATACAGACGTCCCGATCCAGCTCGGGATAGACCGCCCCCTGGAAACCGATGTCGTTGGTGGCGGACTTGGGACAATCGAAGGGGCAGCCGGCAAAGGCTACCTTGAACTTGTGGTGGCCGGTCGGGGTGCCGAACAGGTTCTCATCCACCTCGAGCGCCGACTTCTGCGTGTCGAGCAGGCCATTCGGATTGTATTCGCACCCCCCGCACGCCACGGGAACCCTGACCCGCGCCCCGCAGGAGGCGACCTTCTGGGAGGACTCCCCCAACTCTTCCACAACAGCGTCGAAATCCCTGAAATTGATGTTGATGAGTTCGATGGACTGCCGGACCGAGAGATGAACGAACTCGCCGCCGAACTTTTCGGCAACCTCGGCAATCTTTTTCAGCCTCGGAACCGTCATCCTGCCGCCCGGCACCCGCAAACGGACGGTGAACAGGTCCTTGCCCCGTTCCTTGATAAAGCCGCCGGCCTTCAAATTGCCCAGATCTATTTTCGTTGGTGTGCGCTCAGACATTTTAGCTCCAAAATTGTGATGTTTCACCCTACCAATTATTAACCGGTGAAGTCAAGTATAATTTTATTTATCTATAGATTTTATATTATTTCTTCGGGATCAACAAATCCGCCCGTAATCCGGTACGATTTCATGACCGGGGTATCCGCATCGGCCAACGATATGATGACCGTGGAGACTTCGGGGGTCAGGGCGAGCCGGATATCCTCCGCCGATGGCCGGGCCGGCGTTTCCGGATGAGAGTGATAGATGGCGAGCATCGTCAGGTTATGCGCCCGCAGATCCTTGACAACCGCAAACTGTTCCTTGGGGTCCATCATGAAATGCTCATTGCTGGCATCCGTATTGGTCATCCGGTAGATCTTGGCAACCTGGCCGGAGACGCCGCCGAGGATGCCGCACACCTCCAGCGGGAACCCCTCCTTGGCATGACTGATCATGTCGGCATATATCGCCTTCGGGATCGCAATCATCTTCAGTGCCCTTTCAGATCGCACACGGTCATGGCATCCAACTCATCCTTCAGTTGGACGATGGAGGGAGCATCGCCGCACACTGGGCACCCCGCCCGGCGCTTCAGAGGAACTTCACGGAATTTCATGCGGAGGGCGTTGTAGGTCAGCAAGCGGTCTGTCAACAATTCGCCCGCGCCGAGCAGGAACTTGATCGCTTCCGTTGCCTGGATGGTGCCGAGCACGCCGGGCAGCACGCCGATTACGCCGGCTTGCGAGCAGGTCGGGATGGCATCCTTGGGGGGAGGCTCGGGGAAAATGCAGCGATAGCAGGCCGACTCGCCCGGTTTGACGGTAAGGGTCTGGCCGTCGAACGCCAGGATGCCGCCATGGGAATATGGCTTTCCGGCCATGACGCATGCATCGTTGATCAGGAACTTGGCGGCAAAGTTGTCCGTACCGTCGATGACAAAATCGTAATCGGCAATTATGGTGCCGATGTTGGCGGCGCTTACCCACTCCCGGTAGGTCCTGACAACCGCATCCGGGTTGATGGCCTGCATTTTTTCACGGGCCGATTCAACCTTCGGCTTGCCCACATCGGGGGTAAAATGGATTACCTGCCGCTGCAGGTTGGACAGATCAACGGCGTCGGCGTCGGCAATGCCGATGGTGCCGACCCCGGCAGCGGCTAGATACAGGGCGATGGGGGCGCCAAGGCCGCCTGCCCCGATGATCAGCACCCTGCCGTCAAAAAGCTTCTGCTGCCCCTTGCCGCCAACCTCTTTCAGGATTATGTGGCGGGAATAGCGCTCGATCTGCTCCTCGGTCATGGCGCGCCCCCGCCCATGAAATAGAGGAATTCCACAACATCCCCGGCCGTTACCGGAGTTGCGCCATGGGCATCCCGGTCAAGCACTTCGCCATTCAGTTCAACCGTGACATAAAGCCTCTGGGGCACATCCAGCTCTTCAAGGAGCGAATCAATGGTGCGTCCGGCGTTTTCCGGCAAAACCGTTTCTTTTCCGTTAATGGTAATCGTCATGGGACATCTCCTTGATGTTCTTCAGCCCAGTTCTCAATAACAAGACGGGCGCCGCTGGAAATGGCACGCAACAGGTACGCTTCCGGCGGAATCGGCTGCCCGTCGATCTGCACGCTGAAGCGCCTGTCCGCAGGCATTTCAAGACGGTGCAACAGTTCGTACACGCTGATAAAGGTACGGCAGCCGATAAAAAATTTTTCTTCCGTTCCGTTTATAAAGAGTGAAAGCATGCCTGCCTCCCCCTGTCAGGCCCCTTCCAGCGCCTGTCTGAAGTCGTTGATGATATCATCGGGATTTTCTATGCCGACCGACACCCTGATCATGTCCTCGGTTACCCCCATCAGGGCTTTGTCTTCTGCCGGATAATCGGCGCAGATCGTGCTGGCGGGATGTATGACCAGGGTTTTGGCGTCGCCGATGTTGGCGAGATTCCTGGCCATGGCAAGGCGATCTATGACGCTGAAGGAGGAACCTTTGTCGCCGGCGCCGAAGGTGACCAGGCCGCCGAAACGGCCGCCGTAGAGGCGGCGCGCAACCCCGTGGTAGGGAGAGTCCTCCAGGCCGGGGTAACTGATCCAGGCCACCTTGGGATGGGATTTCAGGAAGCGGGCAAGTCCCAGGGCGTTGCTGCAATGCCGGTCCATGCGAAGCGCCAGGGTCTGGACCCCCTCGGAAAGGAGAAACGAGTTGAACGGGGCGGCACAGGCCCCCAGATCTTTGTGCACCAGCTTGCGCACCCGGGCAGTAAAGGCGAACTGGCGGTATTTTTTGTGGAACGCGGCAAAATGGGGAAACCGGGGATTATCCCAATTAAATGCGCCCCGGTCGATTATGGCGCCGCCGATGGTAGTACCGGTGCCGTTGATGTATTTGCTGGTGGAATAGGCCAGGATGTCGGCCTTGAGGGAGGCGCCGTCGGCAAGATAGGGAGACGTTACCGTCGTGTCGACGACAATCGGGATGCCGGCGGCATGGGCGATATCCGCCAGCGCCGGGATATCCGGGACGTCAAGTTTCGGATTGCCGATAGTCTCCACGAACAGGAGCCGGGTGCGATCATTGATCGCCCCGGCCACACCGGCAAGATCGACCGGATCGACAAAACGAGTGGTAATGCCGTAGTTTGACAGCGTGTCCCGGAACAGGGAAAACGTCCCGCCGAACAGAGATGATGACGCCAGGATCTCATCGCCGGCCCTGACAATGGCCAGCACGGCGGTTGTGATGGCAGCCATGCCGGATGAGGTTGCAATGGCAGCACCGCCCCCCTCCAACAGCGCCAACCGTCTCTCCAGCGCCTCGGTTGTCGGGTTGCCCAGGCGGGTATACACCAGGCCGGCCGCCCGGCCGCGAAAAACGTCCTCCAGGCTTTCCGCACTCGGATAGGCAAACGAACTGGACTGGACGATAGGTACGGAGGTTGCTCCGGCAGGTCCCGGCTCACTGCCGCCATGGATCAGCAGCGAATCGAATTTCAGCGTAGTTGTCATAAAAATGTCGCCCGCTATCTTGTGTTTTTTGGTGTGATATACAGATAACAATAATCAACATTCTTTGTCAAGAATAAAAATAATATATCTATTGATTTTATAGATATTATGATTCACGTCTTTTTTTATTGAGTGTCAATGAGAGGAAATTCTACAGACGGAAACAGCAGCTTGAGCCACATATGGGGTGCCTGCCATCGACTGGCCACCTCCTGGGCACAATAAAAAAGAGGCCAAGGATAATGAGCAGTGTGCCCATTCCTTGGCCTCCGGTTTTCCGGTCAGGCAGGTGTGAGATGCAACTATGTTGCTACCGGCAGTACCGGCAGCAAGCGGCAGCCGTCAGATCCCTTCAAAAAGCGCCGTGGAGAGATAGCGCTCGGCCCCGTCCGGCAGGATAACCACAATCGTCTTGCCGGCAAACTCATCCTGTTGGGCAAGCCTGACAGCGGCTGCCGCGGCGGCTCCGCAG
>Ga0187771_10002686_pt1 | contig 12295 bp, 9 predicted proteins | sample 0116_SJ02_MP15_1_FD_133139 | JGI IMG/M metagenome (GOLD analysis project Ga0187771, IMG submission 133139) | Tropical peat soil microbial communities from peatlands in Department of Meta, Colombia - 0116_SJ02_MP15_10_MG | ecosystem: Environmental > Terrestrial > Soil > Wetlands > Peat | place... | reverse complement strand
TCGACGATCACTGTCTCGATCTGCGGCAGATCGAGGCAGGTCGGCATCCGATAGTCGAGCAGTCCGGTGTTACGCAGCGTGCCCTTGTCGTCGTAGAAATATTCTTCGTTGAGGGCCCACCCGATACCCTGAGCGGTCCCACCCTGCATCTGGCCTTCGACGTAGCTCGGATGGATCGCTTTACCGGCATCCTGCGCGATAGTTGCGCGCAGGATCTGGACTTTGCCGGTGTCCGGGTCGACTTCGAGATCGACGCAGGTGGTGGCGAAGGAGGGGCCGACGGATCGCGCGTTGACGGTCGCTCGGCCCGTTACCGGGCCTCCGGTGCGCGCCAACCGTCCGGCGATTTCCTTGACGGTCATCGGCGTGATCCCCTCGCCCTTGGCGCTCAGGACACCGTTTTCAAACGTGACTTCCTCCGGCTTTTTCTCCCATACTTTGGCCGCGCGCTCCTTGAGCTGCCGGACCACGTCCTGCGAAGCCTGAAAGACCGCCAAGCCGGTGGTTACCGCGGTGCGGCTGCCGCCGGTCACGTCGGTATGGCCGATCGAATCGGTGTCCGCCACTAACGGACGAACATCGTTGACGTCGATGCCGAGCACCTCCGCTACGATCATCGCCTGCGCCGCTCGGGTTCCACCGATATCGACCGAGCCGATCACGAGGCTCGCCGTACCGTCGGTATGCACGTTGACCACCGCCGACGATTGCAGCCCGACGTTGAACCAGAAGCCCGAACCCACACCGCGCCCGCGATTGGGTCCTTCCAGCTTAGACTTGTAGTGCGGGCTGTTCTTGATCGCCTCGACTGTCTCGATGAAGCCGATGCGCTTGTACGGCGGTCCCGCGGTTTGCGCGGTGCCTTCCGTGGCGCCGTTCATGGTGCGGAAATCGCACGGATCGATTCCGCACTTCTCGGCGAGTTCATCGATGATAGTCTCCGAGGCCAACGCCGCGTTGCTCGCACCGGGTGCGCGATAGGCCGCCGTCTTGGGCCGGTTGACGATCACGTCGTAGGCATCGATCAGGAGATTCGGGATGTTGTATGGTGCCACGATCGTCATCGCGCCCGCACCCACCGGCGATCCGGGAAACGCACCCGCCTCGTAGCCCATCCAAATATGCGCAGCGACCAGCTTGCCATCCTTGGTCGCGCCGATCTTGCACCGTATCGTCGATCCCGAGGTCGGACCGGTCGCACGCAGGACTTCTCCGCGCGTCATCACCATCTTCACCGGATGGCCGGTCTCTTTCGAAAGCAACAGCGCGAGCGGCTCAAGATAAACCGTCAGCTTGCCGCCAAAGCCTCCGCCGATCTCGGCCGGGACGACGCGGATATTGCCCTCCGGCATCCCGAGCAGCGCTGCCGACAGTCCGCGCACCGCGAAGCTGCCCTGCGTCGAGCAGTAAATCGTCCCGTGACCGTCGGCATGGTAGATCCCGACGGCGTTGTGCGGCTCGATATACCCCTGATGGACCATCGCGGTCTTGAATTCGCGCTCGACCACGTAGTCCACCTGCTTGAAGGCCGCGTCGATATCGCCGCGCTTGAACTGGATGTGCGCCGCGACGTTGGTCTGCTTGTCGCCCTCTTCCTTGTTACGGAGGTTCGGCAGCAGGATCGGCGCCCCCGGCTTCATCGCCGCCTCAACCGTCATCACCGGCGGCAAAATCTCATAATCGACTTCGATCAGCCGCAACGCCTCTTCAGCGATGTGCGGGCTGGTGGCCGCTACCGCTGCGATCGCGTGCCCATCATAGAGTACCTTGTCGCGCGCGAGCAGGTTGAGCGAAAGATGCGCGAGGTTAACCGGTCCTTCGCCGCCTTGTTCCACTTTGTCCGGAAGCAGCGGCCAGTCGGCCGCCGTGATCACCGCTTTCACGCCGGGCAGCGCCAGCGCTTTGTCGGTCTTGATCGACTTGATAATCGCATGGGCGTGGGGGCTGCGCAGGACTTTCGCATGCAGCATCCCAGGAAACGCGTAGTCGGCGCCATACTTGGCGCGACCGGTTACCTTGTCGACGCCATCATGCCGAATTGGACGCGTCCCGATAACCTTGAAGCCATTTGTTGAAGCTGCCATTTACTTGCCCTCTTTCACGAACGCTTGCGTCATTTCCGCCGGCGACGGTCCTCTCGTCGTCGCCCCGGTTCCCATCCTGGCGGTGCCTGACGTTTTCGCCGCGTCAATCACCGCCCTCACGATCTTATCGTAACCCGTGCAGCGGCAGAGGTTGCCGGCCAGCGCATAGCGAATCTCGGCCTCGGTCGGGTTCGGATTGCGGTCCAGCAGGGCCTTCGAGGACATCAGGAAGCCCGGCGTGCAGATTCCGCACTGGAGGCTCGCATGCTCCAGGTACTTCTGCTGCAACACGTGCAGTGTGCTCCCGGTGGCCAGACCCTCAACGGTCTGGATGCTTTTGCCTTGGGCCTCGGGGCCAAGCATCAGGCATGAACACGTCGCGCGCCCGTCAACGATTACCGTGCATGCTCCGCAGTCACCCGTGAGGCATCCCTCTTTGCTGCCGGTCAGCTCAAGCACGTCGCGCAGGCATTCGAGCAGGCTCTGGCGAGGTTCGCAGAGAAATTCGGTCGGTTCCCCATTAATCGTGGTTTCGACAACGGTCTTTTTTGTCATGTTCGTGCCGCTTCAATCCTTAGGTCTATTCGCCGCCGGTCCGCCGCATCGAAAACAATCTTCAGCGGCTCTGATCACTCATCCTTGCCCGTTCAGCCGCCTTGGCCAATACGCGCCGTGTCAGCACGCCTACGACATGGCGGCGATACTCTGCCGTCCCGCGCATGTCGTCGATCGGTGAGCTTGCCGCGACCGCGAGCTGCGCGGCCCGCTCGATCGCCGCGTTGTCCAGTTTCTTGCCGACCAGCGCCTGCGAGGCCTCCCTGGCGAAGATCGGGGTCGGGCCAACCGCGCCCAGTCCGATTCTCGCCTCCACGCATCGTTCGTCGTCCAGGTCGAGCGTCAGCGCGCCGCCAACTCCGACCACCGCGATATCCATTTCGTTGCGCGGGATAAAGCGCAAATAGGCGTCGCTCGCATGCCGCGCCGGACTGGGAATCTGGAACTCCACCAGCAGTTCGCCCGGGCGCAAAACGGTGGCGCCGGGGCCGGTGCAGAATTCCTCGACCGGTACCAGCCGTTCGCCCGTGGCTCCGACCACGCGGCACTTCGCGCCCAGCGCGATCAAGGCCGGGGTCGTGTCGGCCGCCGGCGAGCCGTTGCACAGATTACCGCCGACTGACGCGCGGCTCTGAATCTGCAACGATCCGATCAAGTGGGCCGCTTCGGTTAGACCCGGATAATACTTGCGCATGTCAGCGTTTTCGCTGATCTCGATCGCCGGCACCGCCGCGCCCAGCCGCAAGCCATGCTGCAGGTCGAACGAGATTCGCTTCATCTCGGCAATGTTCTTGACGTCGACCACATATTCGGGCCGCCGCACTCCGGCGCGCATCTGGATTATCAGATCGGTGCCGCCGCACAGCGGACGCGCTTTTTCACCATGCGCCGCTAGCAGTTTGACTGCCTCGTCGACCGTTTTGGGAGCTTCGTAGTTGATGGCGTGCAAGGCCGCAAAACCTCCCGGTCGGGCGTTACGTCGCCCGCCCTCTCTTTCTCAATCGCATAATCTAGTCAATGGCCGGCGAAAAGACCAACCTGCCGGCGTTTTCTCCATCCCTTCGCGAGCGCGAGGGGACCCACCCGGACAGCCCTTTTGTTACTCCCGGAAGCCGAGTTTCGCAACGACCCGCGCCGCCGCCCGCGCCAGCACCGGCGGCTGCTTGCCCATGCTCTCGAAACGCGGATCGGTGGTCTGCCCGCGCACGAAGCGCACGTAAATCTGCTGCACCACGGTGGCCGTCTTCCATTGCGCCCATGCCCAGTAATATTCGATATGGCTGATATCGCGGCCGGTGCGCCGCGCGTAACGCTCGGCCAGTTCGCGCCGCGTCATGAAACCGGGCTGAATCGTGTGCGCGTGCCCTTCGGCCAGGTCGATCAGCTCCTGGGCGTCGTCCGGATCCCGCCAATACCCCAGCGCGATTCCAAGATCGACCATCGGGTCGCCTAGTGTGGACATCTCCCAGTCGAAGATCCCGACCACTTTGCCCGAGTTGTCGGGCGCAAACATCACGTTGTGAAGATAATAGTCGTTGTGCAGGAGCACAGGCTTCTGTGCGGACGGGATATTTTCGAGAAACCAGGCGCCAAGCTTGTTCATCAGCGGGTTTTCCGCGGTCTTGGCCTTCTCCCAACGATCCATCCATCCGGTGATCTGCCGCCGCAAGAAGCCCTCGGGCCGGCCGAGCCCGCCTAGTCCAAGCCGTTCGTAGTCCACTCCGTGGAGGTCGGCGAGCGTATCGACAAACCCCTCCGACATCTTGCGGAAGGTCTCTGGATTCTTCGTGATTCCGGGCGGCAGCGGGCGCCGGTTGGGAATTACGAAACCGCTGCGCCGCTGCATTACGAAAAACGGCGCCCCGATTATCGACGGATCCTCGCAAAACAAAATCGCGCGCGGCGCCTGGGCCAGGCCTTCCCACACCCGCGAGAGCACGCGAAACTCCCGCGCCATGTCGTGTCCGCCGGCGGGCAGCGGTCCGAACGGCGGACGCCGCACGACCCATTCCTGCTTGTCGCCGAAGCGCAGCAGGTAGGTCAGATTCGAATGGCCGCCGTAGAACTGCTTTACCTCGAGCGGTTGATCCGCGCCGGCTACCTGATGCTCGCGCAAGTAGGCGACCAGCCGCGGCCAGTCGAGTTGCTCTTCTTCACGGACCTCGCCGAACTCGGGGAGCGGCTGGTCCTTGTCGATTTCTGGTTCCGCCATTGCCTGGTCCATTGGGCGAGCGGTAGCCCACCCGATCCGGATCGTTTCGGCCCGCTACTGCCTCCACTTGCGGCATTCCCGCCGCGCGATCGTCATGCGATGGACTTCGTCGGGGCCGTCGACGATTCGCATCGCGCGGTTCTCGCGCCAGAAGCGTGCGATCGGCGTGTCGTCGCTCATTCCCATCGCGCCGTGCAACTGGATGGCGCGGTCGAGCACATCCATCACCATGTTCGCCGCCTGCACCTTGATCATCGCGATTTCCTGGCGCGCCTCGCGCTTGCCCACCGTGTCGATCATCCACGCCGCGTGCATCACCGCCAACCGCGTCGCGTCGATCTCGATCCGCGAATCGGCGATCCATTGCTGCACGTTGGCCTTGTCCGCCAGCAGGCTGCCGTGCGTCCAGCGGGTGTTCGCCCGCTTGCACATCAATTCGAGCGCGCGTTCGGCCACGCCGATATTGCGCATGCAGTGATGGATCCGGCCGGGACCCAGACGCGCCTGCGCGATTGCGAAACCGTCGCCCTCGTGGCCCAGCATGTTGGTGATCGGCACTTTGCAGTCGTTGTAGATGATCTCGCAATGGCCGCCGCCTCCGGCATGGCCCATTACCGGCACCGGCCGCACGCAGTTAAAACCCGGCGTGTCGGTCGGCACGATCAACATGCTCGCCCGCTTGTGCGGCGCCGCGTTCGGATCCGTCACCACCATCGCGATCGCGAACCCTGCGCCGATCGCGCCCGAGGTGAACCACTTATGCCCGTTGATAACGTAATAATCGCCCTCGCGCGCCGCCCGCGTCGCCAGTTGCGTCGGGTCCGATCCCGCGGTTTCCGGCTCGGTCATCGAGAAGCAGGTCCGCATCTCACCTTCGAGGCACGGCGCCAGCCATTTTTTCTTCTGGTCGGGGGTACCGAAGTCGGCCAGGATCTCCATGTTGCCGGTGTCGGGCGCCATGCAGTTGAACGCGCGCGCCCCAATCGGACTGCGCCCCATGATCTCGCACAGCGGCGCATACTCCGCGACCTTCAATCCCTTGCCGTACTCAACGTCCGGCATGAACAGGTCCCACAGCCCCGCAGCCTTGGCCTTCTTGCGGACCTCCTTTAGCACCGCGGGCTCGGTGTGTTCCTTGCCCGGAACGTTCATCTCGTCCTCGACCTGTTTTTCGATCGGGTAGACGTATTCGTTCATGAACGCAGTGACTTTGGCCTGATAGTCCTTGACCTTGGGGGAGAGTTCGAAGTCCATCTGATTTCCTCGCAGTCACTCGAAGATGCCGGGCCTTGGCTTTGCCCAGCATCCACTCATAATCCAGCGCGCCGCCAAATTGAAGCGCCGCCACCGCGCCGCGGGCGCTAGATCGTGCCGAATCAAGACAATGCGGCTCATCCATCCGTCTCCGTTTGGGGCGTTTCCGTTCGCGCGCCTTATCTGCTAGATGGCCGCTCAGGTCCAAAGAACCTTACGGGAGGAGATTCGCACATGGAACTTGCGCGGCCGCAGGTTGATGTTGGCCTCTTCACCAACAATATCGACGCTATGAAGGGTTTTTATGGCGAAACGCTCGGGCTCGCCTTCGAGTCGATACTGCCGGTCGGCGGCGGCTTCCGGCAGCATCGCTACCTTGCCAACGGTTCCGTGATCAAGCTTATGGATTCGCGCGACCCGTTGCCTCGACGCCATCCCGGCGGCTACGAAACCCTAATCATCGCGACACCCAAAGTCTCGACGCCCGAGGCGCTCTTCGACCCCGACGGCAACACCGTCGAACTCGTGCCTCCGGGCCGCGACGACGTCACGCAGATCGAGGTGAGGCTGGGCGTCACCGATGTCGACGCGTACGAGGACTTTTACCTCAAGGCATGTGGCGCGCAGGCGATCGGGGGCGACCGCTACAAGATCGGCGAGACGATCTTCGCGCCTTTCCGCGACCCGGGCGCGACCCGCGCGGCGAAAAAGTCCTTCGCCAATCCTCTCGAAGTGGTCAAGGAAATGGCGGCGCTCGGCATCCGCTACGTTACCATCCAGGTGCGTAACTGCGACGACGCCTTCAAGCAGCTAACCTCTGGAGGTGCGACCGAGGCGGTCGCCCCTGCCAACTTCGGCAACGTCGCGCGCATCGCCTTTGTTCGCGACCCCGACGGCAATTTCGTCGAGCTTGGGCAGCGCCCGCCCAGCTGAGTTCGTCAAGGTTTGGTCCGGCACGGTTCGCGCTGGAGTCGCTAGCGCGAACCGTCGCCGCACCCACCTTCGATAAGACGCGTTACCGCGTCGATCGATTCGCGGCAGACTGGGAATCGCCAGAAGTAAAAAGGGGGATTATGTCGCGAAGGTACGCCCGGCTTCGGGTTTCTCTGCGCAGTTCGTTCTTGTTGCTCGCGCTTGCCGTCGCCGGATGTACTTCGGCGAGCATCAGCCCGGCAACCTCCGCTCAACCTGTCAATGCCGCCCGGCCCAATCAGGTGATCGTCTACGACTTCGCGGTCTCCAACTCGGAGGTGACCCAGAATCAGAGCGTCTTCCAACGCGTCTACCGTGCCGCCACGATGAACGCCGAGCAGCAGCAGGCAAGCGATCTTGAAACCGGCCATGAAGTCGCCAAAGACCTGTCGACCACGCTGGTCAAGCGGCTCACCGACCTCGGCTTCAACGCCCAGGCGATGCAGCGCGGCACCTCCGTGCCCAATGGCGCACTCGTCATCGACGGCCGTTTCGTGAACGTCGACGAGGGCAATCGCCTGCGCCGGCTCGTGATCGGTTTCGGCGCCGGCGCCTCCAAGCTCGACACCCAGGTCAAGATCTACCAGTTCGCCAACGGCACTCCCGCGCAATTGCTCGATTTCAGTACCCATGCTGAAAGCGGCAAGATGCCCGGTGCTGCCCTCACTATGGGTGCGGGCGCGGCGGCGCAGGGCGGCGCGACGGCTGCGATGGGTGCGGCCAACCTCGGGCTCGCCGGCGCCAAGACCTACGGCTCAACTATGGGATACCTGGCCGATTCGACCGCGAAGCAGGTCGTCGCCTATTTCTCGCAGTACGCGGCCAACCAAGGATGGATTACTCAGGACCAGGCGCAGAGTGTGAAATACGATCAGAGCGGGCAATGAGGCCGGCGCGACACGGCCGGCGTGCGCACCGCGATGAGGCGCCGGAACCGCTGCGATTCTACGCCCATCTAAAGCGCGGCCGGTTGCGCGGGGCGCGCGCGCCCGCCGAGCTGAACAGCTTTACCGGTTTGGGCGCCATGATCTCCGGCTGTTCGAAGCCCTCGATCATTTCCCGCTCGAGCGTAATTCCGAGCGTCCGCTCGATCCGTCCCAGCGAGATCCGCTCCTCCGGCGTGACCAGGCTAATCGCATGGCCCTCGCGGCCCATGCGCGCCGTCCGACCGATTCGATGGATGTAGTTTTCCGGCTCTTCGGGCAGGTCGAAATTGATAACGTGCGAAACCCCGGGAATATCCAGCCCGCGCGCCGCAACGTCCGTCGCCACCATCACGCGGTAGGCCCGCTTGCGAAAGCCCGCGAGCGCCGCCGTGCGCTGGCCCTGTGAGAGGTCGCCATGAATCGCCACCGCGCGCACCCCTTGCCGTTTGAGCGTGCGGGCGACGCGGTCCGCCCGGCTTTTCGTTCTCGTGAACACGATCGCGCTTTCGGTTTCGGGACGCTTGAGGATCTCCAGCAGCAGCCCTTCCTTGTCCTGATGCGTCGCCGGACAGAGCGTCTGCCGGATACTCGCCGGCGGCGCCGACTTGTCACCAATACTCACGCGCTCGGGTTCGTGCAGGAACTCGCGCGCCATCCGTTCGGCCCCGCTGTCCATCGTCGCCGAAAACATCAGCGTCTGCCGTTTGGCCGGAACCATTTTCAGGATCCGCCGGACCTGCGGCATAAATCCCATGTCGAGCAGGCGGTCGGCCTCGTCGATCACCACCGCCAGCACGCGGTCGAGGCTGACTGCATGATGTTCGAGATGGTCGATCAATCGCCCGGGACAGGCGATCAGTACCTGCGCTCCGGAACGCAGTTCGTCCAGTTGACGGCGCATCGACTCGCCCCCCACGATTAAGGCGGCGCGCAGATTCGTATGGCGGGCGAACAGGCGAAATTCGCGCGCGACCTGCGCCGCCAGTTCGCGCGTCGGCTCGATTACCAGGATCGCGGGCCAGTTGACCCGCTCGCGATGCAGCCGATCGATCAGCGGAATCAGGAATGCGGCGGTTTTGCCGCTGCCGGTTTCCGCCGTCGCGACTACGTCGCGCCCGGTCTGGATTACCGGGATCGCCCCGGACTGAATTGGCGTGGCCTCGTGATGGCCCCGGTCTCGAATTGAACGGTGAATTTCGGGTGAAAGCGAAAAAACGGAAAAAGACAAGCTAGACCTGTGTGTGGAGCCGGTATTTCATGACCGACGTTGGTTGGTGATTGATAAGTTTCCTGGGGATGATCGCGCTTAGGAATTCAGCGCACGATTCTTCATACACTTCTAATAACGTATCGTACACTTCGCTTTGCGTCGACGCAATCCCACCTCGCCGTACACAACTTCCTAATCCTCATCCCTCGTTACCTAGAGCGCCTGTCCGGTGCACCATCCGCTCGACCACGCCCACTGAAAATTGTAACCGCCCAGCCATCCCGTAACGTCGACCGCCTCGCCGATAACGAAAAGACCCGGCACCTCGCGCGCCTCCATCGTCTTCGAGGAGAGCGCCGCGGTGTCGATTCCTCCCACCGTTACTTCCGCCTTCGACCATCCCTCCGATTCAACCGGCGTGACGGTCCAACTCTTAAGCCGCGCAGCGATCGCGGCGAGACTGCGGTCGGACAGGTTCGCCATCGTCACATCGGATTCGGTTTCAGCCAGCACGCGCGCCAGCCTGCCCGGCAACACCTCCGCCAGTACGGTAGCCGGCTCGGCCCTGGGACGCGTTCGCCTGCGCTCTCTGAGGAAAGCATCAGCCTCGATCCCTGGCAGCAGGTCGATCGAAAGTGTGTCACCCTCTCGCCAGTAAGACGAAATCTGCAGTATCGCGGGACCCGACAGTCCGCGATGCGTGAACAGGATATTTTCGTGGAAGGTCTGCCCGCCGCACGCAACCGCGGCTCCGACCGAGACCCCGCTGAGCGACTGGCAGAGCTCGAGCGTCTCGCGTGTGACCTTAAGCGGCACCAGTCCCGGCCGTGGCTCGATCAGCGGCAGGCCGAAACGATTTGCCATTTTGTAGGCGAAGCCGGTCGCTCCCATCTTTGGAATCGAGAGCCCTCCGCTCGCGATCACCAGCGCCGGCGCAACCAATACGCCCTTGTCGGTCTCGATCCGGAAGCGATCGCTGCGGGTAACTTCCTTGACCCGATGGCTGACGCGCGCGTCGACCGCGGCCGACGCGCATTCAGCCAGTAGCATCTCGACGATCTGGCGCGCCGAACCGTCGCAGAACAATTGCCCCAGGGTTTTTTCGTGATAGCGAATCCGATGGCGTTCGACCATCGCGATAAAATCGTGCTGCGTGTAACGGCTCAGCGCCGACTTGCAGAAATGCGGATTGGCCGAAATAAATCGCTCGGGCGAAACCTCGAGATTGGTGAAATTGCAGCGGCCGCCGCCCGAAATCAAAATCTTGGCGCCCGGCCGCTCCAGGTGCTCGATCAGCACGACCCGCCGGCCTCGATGCCCCGCGGTCAGCGCGCACATTATGCCCGCCGCACCGGCCCCGACAATCACCGCGTCAAATGCTTCCATCGTCGTGGCGATCCAGCCATCCGGCCATCGCCTGCGCAACGCACCCGATGCCTACTGTCGCGTCCTGCTTTATCGAAACCTCGGGATTATCAACTCGGCCACGTCGCGGTAGACCTTGCTCTGATAATCCGCAGGCGCCATCAGCGCGACTTCTTTGAGGCCCGCGCGTTCCAGAGTTCGTAGTCGTTCGACGATCTCGTCAGGCTCCCCGGCCAGACAGGTGGCCTTGATTGCCTCCGGCGTAACAAAATGGCGTTCCTCTGGCTGAAGGAACGTGGCATGACCGTCGTGAATCTGCCGGAACCGCGCCTTCTCGGGCAGGCTGAATCCTTCCACTCGTTTGACATAGTCCTGCCATACGCTGGCGAAGCATGGAGGCACGAACTGGTCCGTTTTGCCGAGTTGCACCCAGATTTCATAGGCGAAATGTAGCAGGGTGGTGACGATTGAGCCGGTCTCGTTGATTACCCGCTCGTCGGTCAGCTTCTCGCCACGCCTCATGACACACGCGCCAAGTCCCGCGACTGTGAGAAAATCCTGCGGAAGCCGCCGGTTGGCCTTGCTTGCGCCGAGCCGGATCTTCTCGAGGCCTCGGCTTACGTCTTCGGCGGAGCCACCGGCGGTAATCCAGCCATCACCGTATTCGCCGGTGACCTCGAGCGCCCTCGGGCCATTTGCGGCAACATAGATCGGAATCCGATTGTCCAGGTTGATGAAGTGCCGGTCGCGATGGAGAAACTTAATCTCGCGAGTCTTGCCGCCATAGGTGTAATCAACCGCATCTCCATCCAGTAGCGCTCGCACAACGCGCAGGTATTCGCGGAATTCCCGCATCCGCATCGGGTCCTGGCCCATCACGCGCATCGCGGTATGTCCGGTACCGATCCCGAGAAAAACCCGGCCGGGCGCGATCTGGTTGATGCTGGCGATCGAATGAGCGGTGACCGGAGCGATCCGCGTGCCCGGAATTGCCACCCCCGTCCCGATCAGAATCCGTTTCGTATTCGCCGCCGCCAGCGTGAGCATGGCGTAGCAATCCGACCAGATCATCTGGGAATCGCCGGCCCAGGCCCGGTCGTATCCCAGCTCCTCCGCGTAGCGAACCAGGTCCCATCGGTTGATGTTCGAATCGAGGATGATGCCGAATTTCATGGCTTATGCTCCGTTCCCAGCCGCGTCGGCCTCGGCCCGTCCTTTTGGCAGCGAGGGGAGGTTATGTGCGGAGATTATGGCTACGCGAAGCTATACGCGCGAGCAACGCCATAACGCATCCCGTGCGCAGGGCGCGAATCAGTTGCGGCGCTTGGGAGCCGGCGGCGGCTCTTCCTCCGCCTCTTCCGCACCGTTTGACGCCGCGCCGGCCGCCGCAATCGCCTTGACCGCGAGCTTGGCCCGCAGCTTGGCCTCGATTTCGTCGGCGATTTTCGGATTCGCCTTGAGCAGATCGCGCGCGTTCTCGCGTCCCTGTCCGATCCGCTCGCCGCCGTACGAATACCACGCGCCGAGCTTCTCGATGATGTTGTGCTCGGAGGCCATATCGACCAGTTCGCCTTCCTTCGAGATTCCCGAGCCGTAGAGGATGTCGAACTCGGCCTCGCGGAAGGGCGGCGCGACCTTGTTCTTGACCACCTTGACCTTGGTCCGCGAACCAATTACTTCGTTGCCGCTCTTGATCGTGCCGATCCGGCGTATATCG
>Ga0187771_10002685_pt1 | contig 12300 bp, 9 predicted proteins | sample 0116_SJ02_MP15_1_FD_133139 | JGI IMG/M metagenome (GOLD analysis project Ga0187771, IMG submission 133139) | Tropical peat soil microbial communities from peatlands in Department of Meta, Colombia - 0116_SJ02_MP15_10_MG | ecosystem: Environmental > Terrestrial > Soil > Wetlands > Peat | place... | reverse complement strand
GCATGTCCGGGTCAAACGCCAGAGAGCCGTCTGCCACCACCTTCCAGCTCTTTTTCTCATAGTTCACGCCTATACAGCTTACTTCCTTTCCCCTTCCGCCCGGTTCAGCAACATCCATAACGCTCAGGTTGGCATCGGCACAGAGACAGTTGGGCCGGAGGCAATAATGATCCATGATGCGGTATGTCTTCCCTGCCAGCGTCGCATGCAAATGATCGGCAAACGGCAGCACATTGTTGTAGCCGGACATGACACCGTAACGTTCGATATTCCGGAAATCGAAATAGGCATCGATCCCGGCCGGGTCCGCTTCTTCGGTCAGCCGGTTCTTCATTTCAAAATGTTTCTTTGACAGAAGATCGAAATCTTCATCATCGAGACAGGCAAGAAACCTCTTGGCGAAACGCAACGCATCCAACGGAGCATTATCTTTTTTCATAGGCTCGATGGATTTGTCCGACAGATCTATCTTCACATATCCGGCACGGGACATGGTGTCGGCGCCTGCGCTGCCAACCTGCGACAGGTTCAACTGTATCACCCGGCAGCCGCACGTTGGGCTGGGACAGACGGATACGGCGCATTCATACCGCATACTGTTCTGATCGTTGAGTATTTCGGCAAAAATCGATTGGGTCTGGATGTCGAAGGACAAGGCCATGGTGTCACACTCCGGTTATTTCTAAATCATCTGTTGCAAGCAGCAGTGAATTTGTCATATGCCAAACTCCAACTATCAGGCGGTCCGCATTTCTTCTTCCAGCCTCGAAAGCGCATCCCGCGTTGCCGTGTCTTCCGGATTCTGTTCACGGGCGATCATCAGGTGTTCGAGCGCTTCTTCCCTCCTCCCCAGCAGGAGGCAGGCGTGCCCGAAATCTTTATGGAGATTCTTCAGATTGTTGTTCAATTGCGCTGCTGCCGAAAAGTGCGGCAGCGCTTCCGGATTGCCCTCGTATGCCAGCAGGTTGCCCAGTGCATGATGGGCATCGGGGATTGACGGATTGAGTTCGATTACCTTGAGGTATAACTCGCGGACCCGGGCCGGGTCGCTCCCCAATTTGTGTTCAGCCGAGGCGAGACCGAAATATGCCGGGGCAAGATTCCTATCCAGCGAGATTGCTTCCAGATAGTTCGTGCGTGCGGTTTCATAGTGCTGCAACAGTAAATGAATATTGCCGAGGTTGATCTTGACCGGCAGGAAATCCGGAGCTAATTCAGCCGCTCTCGTGCAATGGGCGAGTGCCTCATCGAGCCGGTTCATCATCATGAGCGCAGCGCCGTAATTGTTTTGACACTTTGCATGATCCGGGTTCAATTTGACGGCCTTTTCATAGTACGTGACCGCCTCTTCGTAACGCTTGAGATCCTGTAACAGCACGGCATACGTATAGAGCGTTTCCCAGTGGTTCGGCGCATGCTTGAGGGCTTCCAGCAGAACCGACTCCGCGTAGTCGTAGATACGGAGGTCGTGAAGCGTATCTCCGAGCCTGTAGAGCACATGAACGTTGTCAGGGGCCAGTTCCGCGGCAATTTCGAAACATACCGCGCTTTCCCGGACAAAGCCCCCTTTTTTGAGAATGTCTCCGAAAGTTACGACAATATCCGCTACGGCAGGGACACTCAGAAATGGGTCATCACTCATGAGGGCAATCAGGTCAAGAGTGACTGCGCGTGAAATAGCCTCCTCTTTCAATGATGCACGCTTGCTGAGCAAGCGGAGATTCTCTGCCGCTTCAGCAGTGCTACCCTGGTCAGCCTTGATTGCCGAGGCAAAAAATGGAGCGAGATTGTCGTCCGGGAGATCTTCTGCAATTTTGAGATAGTTGTCGAGAGCCTGGCCCGTTTCACCGCGCAGATGGAGCAACAGGGTTGCGTTGAAATCAACTTTTCGCGATTGGGAAGCGGCCCCTTGCACTTTATGGCCTGTCATGAACATGTTATTGAATAAACCCATGGCAATTGTCCTTTTCCGTAGCATCCACGTAACCCGATGGTACGATTTTTCCATCTGAATTACAATTGTTCCGGCGTCCGGCGTGTTACGGGTTGACCATGAAGGCCTTGATTGTTGCTTTGAGTTCTGAAAGTTTATATGGTTTTTGAATGAAGCCCGCCAATCCTTTGCCGGAGAAGCGCTGGGTTACATCCATTTCGCTATAGCCGCTGGATATGACGACTTTTACTTTCGGATTGAACGCTCGCAGTTCTCGAAAGCACTGTTCGCCATCCAGATGCGGCATGGTGAGATCCAGGAGCACAAAACGGATGTCAGGATTTTCCCGGTAGATTTTCAGAGCTTCCCTGCCGTCCCAGGCCGGCAGGACCTCAAAGCCGAGCGCTCTCAACATCATGCCGCTCGTGGCCTGAACCGTCTCTTCATCATCAACGAGGAGCACTTTGCCATGACCGCACCATTCATCGTCCGCCGCGTTCTGGTCAGCCAGGTTCCCACTGTTTCCCGAGGCCGGCAGGAGCACCTTGAATGTTGTCCCCTTTTCAACCTCACTGTAAACCTTGATTGACCCCTTGTGCCCGCGAATGATGCCCTGAACCGCCGACATCCCCAGACCGCGCCCGGTGAACTTCGTCGTGAAGAACGGATCGAAGATTTTGGCTATGGTTTCCTTGTCCATGCCGCAACCGGTATCCGAAACCTCCAGAAACACATAGGTCCCTTCGGCAATATCCTCATCCTGCCAGACACTGTTAAGGTAGTTTCTGTCGCACACCATGCAGCCTGTGGTCAGGGCAATAACCCCGCTCTTGTCCCCGATTGCTTCCGAAGCATTGATGACCAGATTCATCACCACCTGCCGCAACTGGGTGGCATCGGCTTCCACCGGGGGAATATTCTGCGCCGGATTCAAACGTATGATTGCCTTTTTGGATATGGAGACATTGAGCATGTGCAGCATTTCTTCCAGCAGACGGTTGATATTGATGGCCTCGATAACAAACTTGCCCTTGCCGGAATACGCCAGCATCTGTTTGGCAAGATCGGCAGCACGCGCAGCCGATTGTTCTATTGCCTGCAGATGTTCGGTGACCGGCGATTCGGGGTTCAGCTTCATCAAGGCCAGATCGGCATTACCGATAACAGCCATCAGGATATTGTTGAAGTCATGGGCTATGCCGCCTGCGAGCACCCCAAGGCTTTCCAGTTTCTGCGTATGGAGCAACTGTTTCTCCATTATGATCCGGTCTTCCTCAGCCCTTTTGCGCATGGTGATCATCCAGACCGAATCCATGAACAGCCGTAGCTGCATGATATCGTTATTGTTGTATTCAGCCTTCTTATTGGCGACGCCCACAACTGCAACTATTGCGTCCTCAACAATGAGCGGGACGGTAAGGAAGCGGTCGAGATCGACATGCCCCTCCGGATACCCCTTTTTTAGCGGATGGCAGGCCTGGAAGTCGTTCAGGAGAATAGGCTTCCTCTGACGCACCGCTTCCCCCCATACACCGGTACCGTCCAGGTCGTACGCGGTCTTCTGCTCAAGCACGGAACACTTCTGCATGACCCCGTCGGACCAGGTATTGAGCGTGAATTGCCTGGTTTGTTCATTATAGAAGTAGATGTAGCCGTATCTGCTCTCGGTCAGGCTCAGCGCCTCGTGCAGCGCATAATCGAGGAACTCTTTTTCAGTGGTAAAGGGATGCTGGGAGAGATCATACAGGCAGGCCATGCGCCTCTCATTCGCCTTGAGTTCCCTCTCCGTATTCTTGCGCAGGGAGATGTCGCGAACAATGGCGCAATTGTATTCCTGCCCCTCGTATGAGATGAAATTTGCCGAAACCTCCACATCCAGAAGCCTTCCGTCTTTTGTCCTGTGTTGCGTTTCGAATGTGAGCGCCCCTCTTTCCTTGAGCTCTTGCCAATGATCAGGCCAACGCTCCAGGGGAAAATGCGGGTTGTAATCCGCTACGGACAAGCCCAGCATCTCATCTCTTGTGTAACCAAGGGAGTTGCATGCCGCTTCATTGGCATGCCAGACTCGCGCTTCGGATGTAATCCAGAATACCGGGTCGTACACATGCTCGATCGAGAACGTGGCCATTTGCAGGGCGGCGTTCTTCATACCGAGTTCGTGATTCAACTGCTTGATTTCTTCCATCGAAGTAATGATGTTTGGCAGGGCAAGGGCTTCCGGCATTTTGGGGATGAAAATAATTGCAGTAAAAGCTGAAATAGCGGCGGTAAAGGCTTTTACGTAGCCCTCGCTCCAATAATCAGGACGGAAAATGACGTACGCAGCGAGAAAATGCGTCGTGCCGCACGAGAGGATGAAGAGGGCAAACATCAGGAATATTTTATAAAACGGCAAATCACGTCTTTTATAGGCAAAAAAGAACATGGCCATGGGGATGGCATAATATGAGATGCCGGTAACGAGGTCGGATACGACATGGAGGGCGACGAGAGGCCTTTCCCAATTTAAACAGAACCCGTGTTCCATGTAACTGCTTGGCATTACATGACTCATATCCATTTAAGCTCTCCGGACAGACAAGTTTCCGATCGACAGGCCACTCTCCTCAAGCCCGATATATGTAGCGCCCCTGACGACTGCTTTGGAGCGGGCGGGAGTATATCACACTCCTTTTGTTTTAAGAAACTCATTACTGGTGTTCCGTGCGGTTAGCCGTGGGGAGTCGTGGGAAGCGATTCAGGCGAGTGGCCTCTGCCATGAAAGCGGACAGGGCTGCATGTTACCAGCACTCAATATCCGGCATGATCTTTTCCTGCACCTGGATTGCCGTCAGCCAGCACTGTCTGTCGCGTACGGCAAGCCTGCGATTGCGATTGTGACCTATATACCGGTGATAGACCGCAAAATCGCCATTGGAGAAATGTATGACCCGGCCATGGGTGCCACCCATATCTTCAGCATCCAGGGGGATGTTCTCATTGGCGAGAAACTCACGGATGAAACGGCAATTGACCTCGCCGACACGCATGACACTGTCTGCCCGCCTGCCAGCGCAAATTATACTGGCGCCCCCGAACGCCTTTGCCCGCAGGGACCGGCGATCGGCGCCCTTGTGCATCATGTCGTTTATCAGGAGTTCCATGGCATGGATGCCGTATCTGCCGGCATCGGAGATAAAGTCGGGCAGTTCCCCGGCATAGTTCCTGTTGCTCAGCATGAAATGATTCATACCGATTATCTTTCGGACCGGGTCATAAAGACATGCTGCGACACATGAGCCAAGGAGCGTCGATAAGACCGTGGCGTCGGCACAGGAAAAATATTCCCCCGGCTCAATGATGACACGGGCATATCTTCCTTTTTTTTCCGTTCTCAACAGGTCATCCGGTACATCGACTCATGGTCTTTCCTTGCAGAGCCGCAACATTTCCGCGGCAATATTCTGAAGCGGCAGGATTTTGTGGACGCCCCCGAGCTTGACCGCTTCGTGGGGCATGCCATACACGACGCAGCTCGCTTCGTCCTGCGCAATGGTATATGCCCCGGCATCGAACATCTCTTTCATGCCATGGGCGCCATCGTCTCCCATACCGGTCAGTATGATTCCCGTGGCATTCTTCCCGGCATAACGGGCGGCCGTACGGAACAGCACGTCAACCGAAGGCCTGTGGCGCGACACCAGCGGCCCATCCTTGATCTCCACATAATACCTGGCGCCGCTGCGCTTGAGGAGGGTGTGGTGATTGCCCGGCGCGATCAGGGCACGTCCGCGAACCACGGTGTCGTTATCGGCGGCTTCCTTGACCGTCACCCGGCAGATGCCGTCAAGCCGTTTGGCAAAAGCCGCCGTAAAATGCTCCGGCATGTGCTGCACTATGACCATGCCGGGAGCATCTTCCGGCAGGGACTCGAGAAAGACCCTGAGGGCTTCGGTGCCCCCGGTAGAGGCGCCGACAACAACGACCTTGTCGGTGGTCTGCACCATCGCCCTGCTGTCGGGTTTTTCGATGATAACGTCGGCGGTGAGTTTTGGCGTTACCTCACGGTTGCGCATCTGCGGCCTGATCTTGCCCTTTGTCATGGCAGCCGCCTTGAGCGTATCGCAGATTCTGACCCGCGACTCCTCAATGAATTGCTTGGTGCCCAGTTTGGGCTTTTCGATGATATCGGCCGCGCCGTACTCCAGGGCCTTCAACGCCGTCTCGCTGCCGCTTTCCGTCAGGGTGGAGCACATCACTACGGGTATGGGGTGTTGGGACATGATCTTCTGCAAGAAGGTGATACCGTCCATTCGCGGCATCTCCACATCCAGCGTGATCACGTCCGGGATGCACTCCTTCATGCGTTCGGCAGCCGCATAGGGATCGGCTGCCGCGGCTATTACTTCGATCTGTGGGTCGGAAGAAAGTATTTCCGACAAGGCCTGTCTGACCAGGGCGGAATCATCCACGATGAGAACTTTGATTTTTGCCATGCGTTATCTCCGGTAATGACTCCGGCACGTTCGTATTTTTCGTCAAAGCTTGCGATACACGGTGGATGCTACCGGCTTGAACGCTACGTTCAGTCCGCTTGCCGTTTCGGAATGCCCCAGAAACAGGTAACCACCGGCGGCAAGTTGCCGGTAAAACCTGTTCAGGAGACGCTCCTGGGTCGGCTTGTCAAAATAAATAATGACATTCCGGCAGAATATGACGTCCATCAGCTCGGGCATGCCGAACTCTTCCATAAAGTTCAGCCGCCGGAAGGTAATCATGGCCCGTTGTTGCGGCGCAATCCGCACGCACTGCCTATTCTTGTCCTTACTTCTCAGGAGATACTTCTTCTTCAGGTTCAGCGGTATTATGTCCACACTATCTTCGCTATACACGGCGTTTCTGGCCTTGGCAAGCACCGCCGTCGAGATATCCGTCGCCAGGATGAAGGTCTGGAAACCCGGCCGTGTCTCGGCAAATTCGGACAATACCATGGACATGGTATAGGGCTCCTCACCGGTTGAGCAACCGGCGCTCCAAATCCTGAAAGGAGTGCCGATGCCTGCTTTGCGGGAGTCTATAAGAGACGGTACGGCAACTTTGGCGAGATATTCAAAATGCCCAGGCTCCCTGAAGAAGTCGGTTTTATTGGTCGTAACCGCATCGATCAGGCTGAAAAGTTCTTTTTCTCTTCCCTCGGCACTGAACACGTACCGCGCGTAATCGTCGAATGTCCTGAAACCGCACGCTTTCAGGCGTTTGTTCAGTCTGGCCTCCAGCATGACCTTTTTGGCCGGCGGAAGCTTGATGCCCACCTCGTCATGGATGAGGCTGCTGAACCTGCCGAACGTTCTATCGCTTAAACCGGCTGGAATTTCAGCAGAAAATGATGACCCTGACTGGCGATTCATTATGCAACCCGGCCGGTAAGTTCCAACGCCTCAACAGCCTTGTAAAGCACTCCCAGATCGAGGATCAGCGCTACCGAGCCATCCCCCAGAATCGTTGCGCCGGATAACCCTTTCACGTCGCGATACATGGGGCCCAGCGTCTTGATCACCGTCTGATGCTCGCCGATTACGCTGTCAACGACGAAACCGACCTTGCTGCCATTGATGGAGGTGATGACGATCTGCTCGATCTCGGGCCGGTTGCTGCTGATGTCGAAATGCTCGCGCAAAGGTATGTAGGGGATAATACTGCCCCGCACGTTGGCAAGATTGCGGCCATGGGAGTTTCTGATATCGTCCCGGGTCAGCTCGACGCATTCCTCGACGCAGGAGAGCGGCAGCACGAAGTAACTGTCGTCTATGCGCACCAGCAGACTTTCGATGATGGCCAGCGTCAAAGGGATGCGCAGAGTAATGGCGCTGCCCGTGCCGGGCGTACTGGCAATGTCGATGCTGCCGCGCAGCGCCTCGATGGCCTTTTTGACAACATCCATGCCGACGCCGCGGCCGGAGACGTTGGTGACCTTGGCCGCGGTCGAAAAGCCGGGAGCGAAGATCAGGTTATAAATCTCCTTGTCGCTCAGACCGGCTCCGGCGGATATCAAACCCCGCTCGATCGCTTTCTCCCTGATGCGCTCCTTGTTCAGCCCTGCCCCGTCGTCGCGGATGGTGATCAAGACGCTGTCGCCCGAATGGACGGCGCCCAGGTGGATCGTCCCCTGTGGCGGTTTGCCGGCTGACCTGCGGACATCGGGCATCTCGATTCCGTGGTCGATGCTGTTGCGGATCAGGTGCACCAACGGGTCGTTCAACCGTTCGATCACCGTCTTGTCCAACTCCGTCTCGGCACCTTCCGTCTCCATCTCGATCTCTTTGCCGAGTTCCTGGGAAAGGTCGCGGACAAGACGCTTGAACTTGTTGAAGGTCGTGCCGATGGGAAGCATGCGGATGTTGAGAGCCGTGTCCCTCAGGTCATTGGTCAACCGCTCGACCTCTTCGGCAATTGAAGCGAAGTGAGCGTTGCCCTGCATGGCCGCGGTCTGGCTGAGATGGGCCTGGACAGTCACCAGCTCCCCCACCAGGTTTACCAGCAGATCGAGTTTTTCGGCCGGCACGCGGATGCTGGTGGCCGATTCCTGACTGGCGCGTTCCTGCCGCACCGCCTTGACCTGTTGCTGTTCCACAAGCGCAGACAGCACCGAGTCTGTAGAGACGGCGCCGGCAGCAATGGCCAATTCGCCGAATCGCTTCTGGAGGCCGAGAATCTTCTGCAACTCCGCCGGGTCCAGGTCGCCGCGCTCCACCAGGATGTCCCCCACCTTTTTGTAATCCTGATCCGTGTCAACCTTTCCCCCGTCGTCGATCAGATCGATTCTCAGGTCGCTGTCATCTTCAACGAAGATAAAGACATCTTTGATGACGTCGATGTCGCAGGCGCAGGTCAAGATGATATCCCAATAGATATAGCACTGTTCGGGACATATGTCGTCGAGGGAGGGGATTTGGGCGGTATGTGCGACAACGTGGCACTGGCCCAGTTCGCGCAGTTCATTGATCAACCCGAGCGGATTGGTTCCGGCCAGGAATATCCCCGGATTAGGCTTGAAGCGGATGCGCCAGACCTTCAAGGCGCCGTCGCCGGAGGCCGGAACGCTCTTTTCGTGCATATCTTGTTGCGTCATCCTGGTATCGAATACAGGAACGAGCCTTCTGAGTTCACAGATGATCGCATCACCCTCGGTCCGATCCGCTTTCTCTCCGCTGACCGAGGCGTCGAGCAGGATTTTGATGTGATCCCGCGCACGCAGGGTGAGGTTCAACAGCACTTTCGAAACAGCCAGCTTCCCATTGCGTACCTGGTCGAACACCGTTTCGACCTCATGGGTAAAGGTGGCAATCTCATCAAAACCGAACATCGCTCCGGAACCCTTGATGGTGTGCATGGCTCGGAAAACCCTGCCGATCAGGTCTTCATCCGCCGGATTCTCTTCCAGTTCCAGAAGTGAAGTCTCCAGTTCGGCCAGCAGCTCGTTGGCTTCTTCGCAATAGGTAACGATATGCTGTTCAATCATGTGCACACCTCGGGAATTATGACCTGAAACAGGACAGGATGTTATCCAAGGACTTTTCTGACGACCGCAATCAACTGTTCCAGTTTAAAGGGCTTGACAATCCAGCCGGAAGCCCCGGCTGCCTTGCCTTCGGCCTTTTTGCCGTCCTGGGACTCGGTGGTCAGCATAATGATCGGTATGAATTTGTTCAGGACGCCGGAACGCACCCCCCTGATCAGTCCCAGGCCGTCGAGGTTGGGCATGTTCAGGTCCGTAATCAACATATCGACCTTCTGGGATGAAAGTTTCGACAGGGCGTCTTTGCCGTCAACCGCCTCCACAACGTCATACCCGTTCTGTTTCAGCGTGAAGCTCACCATCTGGCGAACGCTTGCCGAATCGTCTGCCGTCATAATCAGTTTTGCCATTATTTGTTACCTCCATCAAGTTTACATGATTCTGTTCGAATGCAATGGCAACTCCGGTCGGTCCCGGCACTGGACCTGAGGGATTTGACGCAGTCCGGGATTTCATTTTCAAAGGCCAACAGCTTACCTTTTGACGTCGCAGACCTGCAGGCCGAGCAGAGAAGCTGCAGGGATGTGATATCCACCTGCCGGAGTCGGCAGGCATCCAGCACCACCTGTTGGGCGGCATTGAGGGCATCGGCAAGCACCTGTTTGAACTCGGCGCAGGTTTCGATGGTCAGCGTTTCGCCGACAACCACCGTTGCCACCTCTCCATTATGGGACATGGTTACCTTGATCGTTGCGGCATCCATTATAACCACCTCGTGTCGGGATGAAAGCACTGCCATCAGAACAGATCCACGTTGTCGCCGAAATCCGAAACACTTTGGCCGTTGTCCTGCGCCTTGACCTGCATAACAACATTCTGTCCGCTGCGTTTTCGGGCAAGGGTTTCGTGAATGTGACGCTCGCTCTGCATGGTGTAACGCTCTTCCATGTGGCGCAGGTTTTCCTTGAACTCGCTGCTGGCAGGTTCTATCCCGCGCGAGTCCTTTACTATGCGGTCAAGAGAGTTTCCCACCTGAACCGACATCCGGCGTACCCGCGTGTGGACATCAATGCTGCCGGTTGCCCGGTCGATATCCCCGGTAAGCTGCTCGACCTGTTCAGTTAGGGTGCTCAACATGGCAATCAGATTGCGGTTCATCTCCCCGAGAGAGGCAAGGACGGTGTCCAGTTCCTTTTCCACGGTAGAGATGCGGGCGCCCAGCAATTTTGTTTCTTCGGTGGCCTCGCTGAAGAGATTGACGGTTGATGCGTTTATCTGCATCAGGATCTCCGATACGGCCGCAGTCTGGCTGATTGCGTCCACGGACAAGCGCTTGATGGCTTCGGCCAGGACGCCGAGGGCAGCCCCTTCCTTACCCGTGTGAGCGGCCTTGATCTGGGAATTGAGGGCAATCAGGTCTATCTCTGTCCCAATATTTTCGATATCGCCGACAAAACCGCTTATTTCCCGCATGGTTTCGGACACACGGCGCAGCGTCGCGGACAATTCCCGGTCGGTCTGGGAACATGCTGCCAGCACGCCGGTTACGGTTGCCAGACCCTTGCTTATGGTGTCCATGAAAGAACCGCCGCCCGCTCCGGAGATGCCGGTTGTGGATAACGTCCCGGCGGCCATGGATGACTGTTTGCGGGCAACGTCGCGAAGATTGGCAATGACCGAGTCAACCGCGCTGCACAGGTCTGATGCGGCGTGTTGTAGTTGGGCCGACTGCAGCTCGCAGACATCGCCGGCCTCGATGACAAGTTTCTTCGTGAAAATATCGCCGGCAGTGCCGGAGCCGCTTTCCCCGATGCTCGCGAGCAGTTGCTGCAAAGCCTCCAAAATGTGCTCCATCTGCTGCCGCGTCATGTCATGCATCTGCAGAGATGACACCACTTCATTGATATTTTCGGACACCTCGCCGGAGATTGCGGAAATCATGGCGCCGAAGCTGCTACATCGGGCATTGACGTCGATCAATTCCTCCAGGCTGCGGGCCGTGTTGGCCAGCACACCTTCCAGTTTTGCCTCCTGCGCCGATTCGCCGGCGTGCATAAGCCGCAGGTTATCGTTGATCATGGATGCCAGCACCTGCCGGTGGTTAAGGATATTGACGGATTTCTCGCTGACCAGTTGCGACAGCCTTCCCACGTCCTGGGCAAGGGTCAGGAATCCTTCCCCCATATCGCCCAAACGGGAACTCTCGATCTTGGTGGAGATGCCAAGTATGCGCAGCTTCTTGGTCAACTTCCGGAAACTTTCCAAGGGATGGGACACCATATCGAGAAGCGAGGTTATGCTGGAGAGCATTGCGCAACTGTGGCGGTTCCGCTCATGGGCATCAGCCAGATAGGCCTCCATATCCGCCACCATTTCACGCAACCGGTCAATCAGCGTCTTTGTTTGATCGCCGGACACCATGTCAACCAGTTTATTGGCCATGATGGAGATATCGGAGGAACGCCTATAAAAATCCTGTAATTGTGAGCCGATCTGAAGAAATTCATCTTCAGTGGCGCCTGCCAGGTGCGTTAGCGCCTCGACGGCCCCGGGCAGAACCTGGCGCCATTCGGCAATGGCCATGACGCCGTTGTTTTGCATCGATTGTCCTGTGGCTGAATTGTTCAAAGTCATCGGGAATCCCAACTCATGGCAATATTACGCTACGTTAGCGCCTTGTTTTTGTGACCAGAGTATTGTGCATGATCCGCTCGCGCATCAAGACGCCGATTGACGGCCTCTGTTCCCACTGCCACTTCAGTGCCCTGAAAATAGATTGAAACGACGTGACCCCACGAAAGCAAAGGTATTTGCCGATCTTGACCTCGATGTTCGGCACGGCGCTCATATCATGCTGCCGCATCCATGGCGT
>Ga0187771_10002684_pt1 | contig 12305 bp, 9 predicted proteins | sample 0116_SJ02_MP15_1_FD_133139 | JGI IMG/M metagenome (GOLD analysis project Ga0187771, IMG submission 133139) | Tropical peat soil microbial communities from peatlands in Department of Meta, Colombia - 0116_SJ02_MP15_10_MG | ecosystem: Environmental > Terrestrial > Soil > Wetlands > Peat | place... | reverse complement strand
TAAACGGCGTGCTCATGAACAAGTCTAGCCCTTCCCGTGGCTAGAACGATTTTTCCCTTAACGTTTTTGCCCTTGTAGTCGTCAGGCTTTGTTCCAGCGCCGACTTCCACAAGCTCTGTTGACACTCCGTCTGGTGGAGTCGCATTACTGAAAGCGTGCAAGCTCTGCGGCGTGTCCTCGTAGTTTGCAAGCAGTTTTTCTTCCGGTTCTATCATTCGCAGTTCAGCACTCTTGACTTCCCAGCCCATGGGACTTCTGTGCGTCCAAAACTTGGTCTTACCATCTGCCGGATACTGCTCGATTCTTGCATCCTTGAAGCCTAGCTTCTGCAGTTGGTCCTTCACGTGTTCCGCGGCTTCATGAAACATCGTTGACCCTTGAATCCTGTGAAACTGAGAGATCTGCCCCACGAAGGACTTGGCACTACTGCCGGAAATCTCATCCTTAACGAGTTTGGCATAGTTCATTCGGATCATTCCACCCGTGTGCTTATGGGCTTCTGAGTAAAAAGCTTATGATTCTCCAGCATCGCCTCCGTAGCGGGGATTAACTCATGATGAGTTTTCTTATATGCTCCTTCGTCCCTTGTTGCTGCAGGTTGAAGGATGACCTTTGAGATCAGAGAGAGGGACCTTCTAGGAAGAATCGGTAAGCTGAAGACCAAGAGTGGGACTGTTGAGACTCCGGCTCTTCTGCCAGTGTTAAACCCGGCTATCCAGCCTGTTGCTCCAGAAAGGATTAGACGAGAATTCGGCTTTGAAGCAGTGATCACTAATGCGTACATTTTGAAGCAGAACTTCCAGAATAGGCCCGTCGAAGAGGGAATACACAAGTTTCTCAACTTCAACGGGGTCATTATGACCGATTCAGGCGCCTATCAGACTCTTGTCTACGGGGACGTGGCGACGAACGCTGAGGAGATCGTCCGCTACCAAGAGCAGATCGATACTGACGTCGCAACCATCCTCGACATACCCACCGGCTGGAAAGTGACCGAAGAGAATGCCGAGCGAACAGTGAAAGAAACTCTCAAACGTGCCCGCGAACTGTTCAAGCTGAGAACCAAAGATGACATCCTCTGGGTGGGACCTGTCCAGGGTGGAAAATACCTGAACCTCGTGGCCAAGTCTGCCCAGCAGTTGAACAGGCTTCCCTTTCAGATTAACGCTTTAGGAAGCCCGACCGAAGTCATGGAGCGCTATCGCTTCGACGTCCTCGCAGACATGATAATGACAGCGAAGCTGAACCTGGGTTCTGAGAAGCCTCTGCATCTCTTCGGAGCAGGACACCCGTTCATGTTTGCCCTTGCGGTAGCACTAGGATGCGACCTCTTCGACTCCGCAGCGTATGCTCTCTACGCGAGAGAAGACCGTTACATGACGGAGAACGGCACCTACAGGCTTCACGAACTGACTAATTTCCCCTGCAGCTGCCCAAGATGTTGCAGTTCAACGCCGAAACAAGCGTTGGAACTTCAACAGAATCAGAGGACAATCTTTCTCGCCGAACACAACCTCTACGCTTCCAGTGCCGAAATAAAACGAGTAAAACAGGCAATCAGGGATGGTAGGCTGTGGGAGCATCTTGAAATGAGAGCCCACTCTCACCCAGCACTTCTTCAAGCCGTGAAAACGCTGGCCAAGCACAAAGAGTTCATCGAAAAACACAGCCCGGCCACCAAGAAAAGCGGCTTATTCTTCTTCAACTCTATCAGCCTGATGCGGCCAGAGGTTGTTCACTATCGAAGAATGATCCAGCAGAGGTACACTCAGCCTGAAGGAACAACGACTCTACTGTTGTTCCCGCAGACTAGAACAAAGCCCTTCCACAGATCACAGGAATACAGGCGAATCGCGAGAGCCTTGAAAAAGCCAAGCCTAGCAGAGAGAGAAAGCCACACGTGCTTCTACGCAGCGCCTTTCGGCGTCATCCCGATAGAGCTTGACGAAGTTTATCCGTTGTCGCAGCATGAGATTGTGCTCCCACTCGACGAGGAAACTATAGCTTACGTAGCCGACCGGATAGTTGATTATATCAATCGAAAAAGCTACAAGAAGGTCATACTCGTCCGTGACGAGGCCACTTGGAACAAAACCGTAGAAGCACGGTGCAAGAAAGCTTGCGCGAAAAGGAGAATCAGCTTCAAAAGCTTCAACCTGAAGAAGACACTATCGTGAACGAGCCTAATCGTCGAATAGACTCTGAGGATCGACCGTCAACTGGAACACACAAAGAAGGACGAAAATCGAACGGAAGGCATAGCCACTTTCGACACGGGCTCGTATAGACTCTCGGAGAAACAAGGCTGAGCGATGAGTTTGATTAGAGCAGACCTGCACTTTCACACTTGCTACTCGCCGGACGCGACGAACTCTCCTAGAGAAATTGTCGAGAGGCTTAACAATCACCCGTCGATCAAGGCTGTAGCCATAACTGATCATAACACTCTTGAAGGCTACAGGAGAACAGCTAAACTAGCAGAGGTCTACGCGGATATGCTCATAATTCCAGGCGTAGAGATCAGCGCTGAAGAAGGAGAGATCATCCTTCTGGGCGTAAGCCAGTTACCGCCAAAGCCTTGGACGGCCAAAAACGTCATAACGTACTCCAAAGCGGAAAATGCACTGGCAATTGCGCCGCATCCGTTTCGAGGCTACGGTCTCGGAGACCATGCCTCGAAGCTCGACTTGGATGCTATCGAAACCCTGAACGGCATAACGTCTCCGAATCAGAACAGAATGGCCCAGCAACTGGCCAAGGCGAGAGGCTTGCCAGGCGTTGCTGGCAGCGACTCGCACTTCCACCATGATCCTTGGAACGTTTACAACGAAATCCAATCTTCATTGAAGGTTGAAGAGATTCTCGAGGCGATCAAAAGGGGAAACGTTAGAGTTTGTTCAGCTGAGGAGTCAATACATTTTTAAAAAGGATGAAAGCATGATTACTGAACCAACTGATGAAAAGGAATGGGTCAAGTGCAGATAGGGTTTTTAGGCGGAACCCGGGAAGTAGGCAGAATCGCTATAACGGTCAAGACGGAGAAAACGCAGGTTCTGCTTGATTACGGGGCTATGCTGGATCACACTCCTGGGTTTCCGATGCATGTTCAGCCCAAAGATGTTGATGCCATTATCCTGAGCCACAGCCACCTGGACCATTCGGGCGCTATTCCGATTTTCTATGTTCAAGGGAAGAAAACTCTGTACACCAATAGGCTCACGACTGAGCTGAACCAGCTGCTTATCTCCGACTTTATACACCTCTCAAGTTACTTTCTGCCTTTCGAGTACTTGGAGCTCAAAGCTATGGTTAACAGCAGCGTGGACGTGGGCTTCGATACCGAACGAAGGGTGGGCGACATAAGCTTTCAGTTCAAGAACGCCGGACACATACCGGGCAGCGTGCAGCCGCTTATAGAAGCTGAGGGCAAGAGGATACTGTTCACAGGCGACTTTAACATCACGGACACGCGGCTTCTCGCAGGAGCCAAGATGGACTACGGAGACCTGGACGCCGTCATAATCGAGAGCACCTACGCGACTGAAGAGCACACTGAACGAGTCAGACTGGAAAGCGAGTTCGTGGAAGCGTGCACAGACATCGTGGAGAAGGGTGGGACAGTGCTGGTTCCTGCCTTCGGGGTCGGGAGATCTCAGGAAATAGCGTGTGTGTTGGCCGCTCATCACTTTGAGTATCCCGTGACGCTGGACGGAATGGCCAGGGACGTGAGCAGGGTGATCATGAACTACCCGCAGTTCTTGAAGGACCCGAGGATGGTCACGGATGCTATCCACTCAACCGATTGGGTTGAGGGTTGGAGGGATCGGAGGAGAGCCGGGAAGGCTCCAGGCGTGGTGATATCGCCGGCTGGAATGCTCAAGGGCGGTCCGGCCATGTTCTACACGTCGAAGATCGCGAAAAAATCGAATAACGCCATCTTTCTGGTCAGCTATCAGATACCAGGAACCCCAGGAAAGGAACTGCTCGAGAAGGGCATATGCGTCATAGACGGGAAGATGAGGAAAGTCAAGGGTCGCGTCCAGCATTTTGATTTCTCCTCACACTGTGGAGCAAGCCAGCTGAAAGAAGCGGTTAAGAGGCTTGGGGGAAAACCGAAAGTCTACGTTGTCCACGGAGCTGAGAGAAACTGTGAATACTTTGCCAAGTGGGCAAGGGACGAGATGGGGCTTGAAGCCGCGGCGCCGAGGGCCGGGGACACGTTTAAGGTGTAGTGTGCCCAGATGAGAATAGGTCTCCTATGCGCTGACAACGTTGACTCTTCCGTCGGGGACAGACTTCGAGAAGGCTTGGGCACGATTTTTCAAGACGGAGAATGCACTCTGCTAGGGGAGACACTCGTGATTCCTGAAGGAGCTCTCGATGAGGCAAGAGCGCAGTATCGTTCGGACGTTATTCTCGGAAGCGTCGAGGAACAAGTGAGCAGACAGACAGAATTGGAGAGAATTCTGGGAGTGGTTGACGTCGACATTTTTGTTCCGCCGCTGAGCTTCGTGTTCGGGGAAGCAAGATGCCCCGGGAGTGCTGCTCTGATCTCCTTGTTCAGGCTTAGACCGGAGTTTTATCGGCAGAGGCCGGATGTTGAAGTCTTCCTGGAGAGAGCGGAGAAGGAGGCTGTTCACGAAATCGGACACACACTCGGCCTGAAACACTGTTCCAACCCGTTCTGTGTCATGCACTTTTCAAACTCTATCTTTGACACGGACAGAAAGCAGAGTCTTTTCTGCAGCAGATGTCAGAGGAAGATCGAATCGTTGGGCGCACCGTAGCGTTGGAGTCCTGATGGCCGGATCAGATCAACTCGTTCGGTTGTTGCCCGTCCTCTTGAGCCTGCTGTTCGGCCTCGGATGCGCGTCTTTGCTCGCGGCAGCGTCGTTTGCGCCTCTTCAGGTTACGCCGTTTTCTGAGAGTTCTCTAGGTGTCTTCGGGTCTTTCGCAAACGCGATATACTTCGCCGTGCTCGCAGGGGCTGGGGCCACCGTCATTTATTTCTTGTTGAAGCGTAGAAGGAAAAGGTTGATAACGATCGTCACGGGCTTCGCCGTTACCGTTGCGGCTTTCATGCTGTCTATTGTTTACCTGTCCGCTGGCCTCTCGGCATTCTTGATTCCCTACGTGGACTTGATAGTGGTGGTCACCTCAACGCTCATCACGATCGGGGTGGACTACGCGATCTTCGGCGGAGGCAGGTTCTCGGCCGTCGCTGTTCTCGGCATAGGCGCCGCCCTGGGAACCTTCCTAGGGTTTTCTCTTCCAACGACGAGCACTGTTCTGATCCTTTGCTTTTTGGCACTTTACGATATCTACGCTGTCTACCGGGGATCGGTCGGAAAGATAGCCCGAGATGGAATTGATGAGCTCCGAGGCTTGAGCTTCTCGTTCAGGGATGTTCAGATGGGACTTGGCGATTTAACGTTCTACTGCATGCTCTCGGCCCGCATGTTCTTCATCGGCTTCGTTCCCTGCTTAGCCTCTGTTATAGGCATCCGATCGGGTGCTTGATCTCTTTCTTCATGCTTCAAAAGCACGACATGTTCCCCGGGTTGCCTTTCCCAATATTCCTCGGCCTAGCCGCGGGTTTTATGGCCGTGTTATTGTAAGTTCACTCGGACCTCGCCAGCTTTGGATGATGAAAAATAGTGTGGACGCACGTTAGAGTTGAGTGACTGGTGCTTTGATCACACTTCGTGAACTTCACACTGGAGTCTCTTGATGATTTCTTCGGCCTTGGCTGGCTCTGCCTTTAGAGTGTACAGCCTGCCCGCGGTTCGAAGCTTGAGCTTCACGATTCCTCCCAGTCGTTTTATTGCGCATGAGTCAGCACGACCGCTTATCTCGACGAATTGATCGACATCGAATACTTCTGAAGGTATAGGAGTCACCAGCGTTTCATGACGCTTGACGCCGACGCAGCATATAATCTTTTTGCGGCGGCACATGCACGGAGTTCGTGATGGTTCCCTAGGGCGCGTCTATCTACATCTTAGGGGGCTGCTGTCGTCGTTTGGGCATCCTACCGCACGCTGCTTCTTACTCTTCTCCTGAGCGAGGTGCAGAGATGACAGATGTCGTAGTATCCTTCTGGGTCGAGCGTCACGTTTTTTTTCGATGCCCATCTTATCAGTCCGTTGATACCTTCTTTAGTTATTGCTCTTATTTCCGGGGTCTTCTTCGGGTCGTAATTCTCTATTATGTCTATGATGTCCGTTTGGGAGGCGTTGCCGATGTGAAGATCCTTGCAGACATCGATTCCAGCGTCGGGTTCCACGCAGACCGTGTGGACAGAGTCTAGCTTCTCTGTGTACGGCATGTCGCCGCACTCTCCTCTGGGCATTCTCGTTTTCGGTGGCAAGTATTGTTTGAGCCACACGGTGGCTCTCCCCTCCGGTTGAACGTTGTTTCCGTCGCTGCATCGTACATGAAGGGCTTCGAGCTTCTTCAGGATGGCATTAGTTTTCCTGTTGTAGACATTGTCGTGGCGTTTGGATATGACCCAGCATGGGTTCCACGATACGCCCCGCATTCCTTCTCTGAGGAGTGACTCCGCGGCTTCCGTGACCAGGCTGAGAGGGATGAATTCCTGGTGGAAACAGTCGACTGAGAATGAGACTTCGTTGACGCCTGATCTCACAAGGGCGGCTGCGATGTCCTGTATCTTCTCTCTTTTTCTCGACCAGAACCCGTTTGTGAGGATTTCTCGAACTGGGATGCCCACCTTTGATGCTTCGCTGTGAATCGCGCAAACGACTTCGGGATATAACAGTGGTTCTCCCCCGAAGGTCATGATCGACCCTGGGTGGTACGTTCTGCCGATTTTTCCAGTGATCTCCACGGCCTTCTTCTCGTCGATGCAGTTTGGAAAACTGCTCTTATCCTCTTTTTCGCCCAGCTGGCAGTGGCGACACTTCGAGTTGCAAAGGTACGTCACGGTGAACTCTAGTCGTCTTATAGGAAAGTATCTGTTCATTCGGTTTCCATCTTTGCTAAATTACGAGTCTAGGTGGCGTGGGGTGCACCCTATCTCGTTGGTTGAGCATGTCTTTTTCGAATGTACCTGAGCTGATTCCTTCAAGATGTCTTTTTTCTTCTTCAAGACGTCTCACTGCACCCTCAATCGTCCTCTTTATCTTGCCCACTCGGTTGGGTCCTGGAATAAATGCGGGCAGGCTGATAAAAATGCTGTCTTGGGCACGCCTTAAACGGTCACAGGCTGGAGTTCCAATGAAAAATCTCCCTTGTGGGCAGCAAAAATAGTCTATACTCTGCGGATGGCAGATGAAGCTTCTTTTTGGGTCAGTCGTTCGCCGAGGAAATCTTATTTGTCAAGGAGACTATACGAGGCTAATATGGGCCTCGGTCCGAAGGCTGAGATCGTTGACATAACAAAGTCCAAACAATACGAAAAATACCTTAGCAGATGCCTCGTAGGCCCGATATCAAAGTCGTGCAAGAGACGGGTTGAGTATCTCGAGAAGGCTGTTCCTAAGGGGTTTCACAAGAAACTCTTGCTCTTGGACGGACTCGTCGTTGGCCAGATAGAGTTTTCACCCGCCGAAGTGTCGTATTATCCGATAGTGGGAGAAGGAGTGATAGTCGTAAACTGTATCTGGGTCTTGAGGAAGGCGAGAGGCCACGACTTCGGAAGACGGCTCCTGGAGGACATGATGAAAAGTGAACAGTATGCTTCTGGCTTCGCAACCATTGCTCTTGAGAATCATTGGAGCCCCTGGTTCAAGAAGGAGCAGATGGAAAAACTAGGCTTCAAACCCCTGGACTCGATCAGCGTCTCGCACAGAACGAAATACAAAAGTCGCGTCTTCCGTGTATACCTCATGTGGATGCCGAGATATGACGGCGTCGAGCCGCCCACTTGGAACAAGCGGAAACTGTTGGAGGGCATAACCGGTTGCATTGCGCACCCGCTTTACCGGCCTCAAACCTACGAGCCGAAACAGATATTCATGAAGCACTAGCGCGTACGAACGCGCAGAGTGAACCAAACCTATCGTGGTCGGAACTGACGCCTCGTTCGTCATATTTCTCTGGTCGAAAAGCTGAAATTCTGAGAGGCCTATAGGTTATCTCGGTGAGCTTCGTGCCACACTACATTCTGTTGTCCAACTTGACGGACGAAGGGTGGAAGACGGTTAGAGAAAAGCCGGAGAGGATCAAGGAAGTCAACAAGGAGCTTCAAGCCTACGGCGTCCGAGTGATAAGTCAGTATGCCACGCTGGGACCATACGACTTCGTTAACATCGTGGAAGCGCCTAACAACGAGACGATCGCCAGAGTATCGGTTGAGCTGGGTTCGCGAGGGACCATCAAAATTCTTAGCATGGCAGCTATTCCTATAGACGAGTTCATGGCACCCATCAAGAAGCGCTAGACACCCAAAACACCCTTTCTTTCTTTGTTTGATCAAAGGATTCTGCGATAGACCATCGTCTCTCATCATGACCGCTTCTTTTCTCTCGGTCTATCGCTTTCAAGGTCAGATTGGTTATTGGCGTATATGGCAATTAGACGATATTGCCGGTGACTTTGCCGCGGTTGCTCGGGCTCCACACGCCTGTGACGTAATTGCACGTTTTACTGGATTTTGTGTTCTATCTGGTTTCTCTGTCCCTGTTGATGCATGTGTTCTTTTCTTAATTGATTCTTTCTTTCTTCATGACTAGTTCGTCGTCTAGGTATCTTTGGTTGACCATTCTTTTTACTCGAATCAGCTTCCCTTGGCCCTTCTTGGTCTCTTTTTCGTAGATGCTGATGTCACCATCAAAGATGTCCTGAATGGCTTGAACCTCCTGTGAGGGGTGCATGTATGGGTTCATCACCGCTAACGTCGTGAAGCCTCTTGACTTTAGCTCTGGTATGAGTGCAGTTAGCCACCTTCTTATGGACACTGCATGGTGTTGCAGCAGAACGTCGGAGATTATTTCTATGCATGCTCGCCTCGGAGCTCTCAGAGACATGTCTAATTTGCGAAACGCTGAAGTCAGAGCAATGTTGATGTCAGTCAGGTTTTCGACTCCCTTGAGTTTGAACACGTTCGGAAGTGTCTCAATTATCGTGTCTGCCTGCGGGTTACAGACAAAAAGGTAAAAGTTCGACTGAAATTGTTCTGCGAGCGCTTTTCCTTCAGTGGCTTCTACGGTGACGTAGAAGGTTATCTGGCCTTCTTTGGCTCCTGCCTCCAAGAAGGACTTTATCAGCAGCTCTCTTTCATCGCATGACGGTGCCTCCAAGATGACCGCGTAATTCTGTGGGATTCCGCCAAACAGCAAGTTGTCTAGATCCTCATAGTCTGTCTTAATTCGATCCGGAAGACTAGTTGGAACAACTGATGATTCGCCCTTGATGCTTCGTTCCTCTTTTTCCCCGTCCGTGCGTAACTGTCTGTACTGTCTTCGTTTCTGAAGGTTTTGAGCGATTTTCTGCTTGATTAGGGTCTCAAAATCGTCTCCTTTTCGTTCGCCTTGTGCGGTCTCATTCTGCAGCGCTTTCGTTATTTTCTCTCTTATTAGATCGCCCAACTCTTCTCCCATGATGGAATTTGCAGTTTCGAGAAGAGGCTCGAGCATTCCTTTGCGTTTGGGTTTGTCCTGATCCAGATATTCTGCGACGTACTCACGTATTCTTTGCATGGGCAGTGCCAAGAGGTGGCGGATCAGTTGCTCCTTTTCCGCGTGCTCTGGGACCCCGATTTTTTCGGCAACGGCAATTTCCATAAGCTGATCACTGGTAAGCTGGTTCAGAAGCTCAGTTTTGGTCGTCAAACTAGTCTCCTCAACGTTCCAAGCGACTCTACGATCAATCTACTATGGAGAATTTGTTGCTGATAACGGTTCCTGATTGCAGGACTAATTTGGTCTTGGGACACATCGCAAGCGTATCGGCTCAACCCAAAAGTTGTGATGAGAGAAAGATTTTAGAATAGAGATATTTAGAACTAGGTGGCTTAAAAGTACGTTATCAGCCCGCGTGTGTGCATGATTCGAAATGGACAAAAAACGGAAATCTGCAATCAAAATCGTCAGGTTTCGAAATGAGGATGCTCAAAAGTTAGCGGAGCTCTTCAACTCTTTTGATCGTGAAGGCCTTTGGCCTGGAGGCTTCACTAAGGGCGTTCCGTTCACGGCAGAAAGAGTGCTGAGCACTTTTCCGGCTGGGGTTAAGAACATATGTGTCTTGATTTCCACCTACAAAGGCATGTTTACGGGCGTTTGCAGTCTTCATCCTCATTTCGAGGACGCAGAAGCTGCCTACATAGGAGTTTTCGGAGTTCATCCTGACTTTCTCGGCAAAAGACACGGAAAAACTCTGATCCTCGAAGCCCTGCGGATTGCAGCCGAGCACGGCTATAGACGCGTGGACCTAAACACGTGGGCAGGCAACATGCGAGCCGTGCCGCTTTACAAGAAATCCGGAATGTTTTGGGTGCCTGAAACTAGTGTTTACATGCAAGACTTTGTCCCTGGGATCATCACATTTCCCCTAGCGCATGAGTTCTTCCAGAGACATGAATGGTATTCCTCTCAAGTGCGAACGCTTGAGCTTGTTCCTGATGAGTTCAAGCTTGAAGAAATGGAAGTGTACCCCTACGAATTCGCTGAGGGCAAAGATCACCTGAAGGTCTGGGTGGACAGATATGGCCGATGCATAATGGGCATTGAAAGAATCTTCGGCGATGAACACCTAAGGGTTGTATGTAGGCTCGAAGACCACACGGTTATCGCAGGAGTAGAACATAAGTTCATAATCGAAATGCTCAACGGCACAGAAAACGGCATGCAGGGCTCAGTTTTTCTATCCGGGTTTGAGGGCCTAGATTTCACGAGTCACCCACAAGAATCCTTCAAGATCGAGAAGGGGAAGTCTCTCAAGATTGAAGCAAAGTTCGTGGTAAGACCAGAGACAGAAGTTCCTGATGTTTCTCGGAAGCAGAAGACCATCAAGGCGAGCCTGATACTTGATGGCCAGCTGATTCCCCTTGAAGTCGGAATGCGAGTTCTGCCACTGCTTGAATTCAAGACATTCCCAGAGACTCTGACTTTGGCGCCTGGAACAGCCAGAAACATACAGATAAACCTGTTTAACAACTCCAAGGAACATTTCAAGGGACAAGTCCAAGTCATCGATGAAGATGATCGACTCTCGCTCGGCGAGAACGCCATACCGATAAGTATTCCACCAAAAAGCCACTCTGGCTTCAGCATCGGCATAAAAATTCCTGAAGACCAGCCCACGTCTTCAATCCCACTGCAGCTGTTTGCAAAGGGAGAAGTCAAAGGGTTCAGCGCTGAAACCAGGACCGAAACTTTCTTTGTCAAGTGCTTGAGACCTGGAGGAATAGTGTCCTCGGTTGAAAAAAGAGAGCAAGGAAAGGTTGTCGTGGTCGAAGACGAAGACCTAGTTGCCCAAGTGCAGCTGAGGGGAGCACTGCTGACTATCACTTACAAGAGCGGTTCCAGGGGGCGACAAGATGTGATAGTTCGTCAAGGATTTGGAGTTGGCCCTCCCTTCGGCTTCGCGAGACCCGTTGACTTCGAATACGAGATTCTGAAGAAGCCAGAGAGTCTGGAGCTAGTTCTTTCAGGTTTGCATCCCGACAAGCCGGGCGTCAAAATGATGCGAACTCTAACCTTCTACGCAGGAGCCTCGCTAATCAAAGAGCAAATCAGGATAGTCAACAGGAACCCAGTCGTATCCTACGACGTAAGCGTTCGAATCAACGGGTTGAGCTCAACGAGGAACATGTTCGCGATGGTGGTACCGCTGAAAGACATCGTCGGGCACGAGATGATTTCCTTTCCGAGCTCAGAGGCAGACTTGCCCACAGATCCGAATGATTACAAGGAATCATGGGTATGTTTCCAAAGCAAAGCACAGGGTTTCTCTCTCGGACAGATTTGGTCAAAGGAGAAACTCGCAAAGATCAGGTTTTCAGAGCAATTCCTCTTCACACCTGAATATTCACTCGGTCAAGTTAAGCCTGGACACACCGCCTGCACATCAGAGTTGTATTACGTCGTCGATACTGGAAACTGGCGGACCATACGTAGGAAATGGCAGTCGCTCATGCGGGGGAAGAGCCACTTCGAAGAGAGATTAGCCGAACCGAAGCTTCTCTTCAACATCGGATTGACGGAGGACACCCTCTACGACGCGCGCGAACTGAAGACACGGCTGGAAGTTGTGAACTCACGAAACAAGGAGGAGACTGGAAAAATACTCTTAGTTCCGCCGGAGGGTTGGAAGATTGTTCCCTCAGAGCTGAACGTGACCAG
>Ga0187771_10002683_pt1 | contig 12306 bp, 11 predicted proteins | sample 0116_SJ02_MP15_1_FD_133139 | JGI IMG/M metagenome (GOLD analysis project Ga0187771, IMG submission 133139) | Tropical peat soil microbial communities from peatlands in Department of Meta, Colombia - 0116_SJ02_MP15_10_MG | ecosystem: Environmental > Terrestrial > Soil > Wetlands > Peat | place... | reverse complement strand
CGGCATCGCTCTTCAGCGCAGCGGCAGGTATTGGAGGGGTGTTGGGGGGCGCTAACGCTGACGAGGTAAATTGCCTCTACAATTACGGGAGGGCCGTGGGAATTGCATTTCAAATTAAGGACGACATTCTGGACCAGTCTACGGATCCTATGAGACAGGAGCGCGTGAACCTTGTCGTCATGCACTATCTCGATGAGGCAACGAAGAGAGAACGGGTTAGCAACCTCCTTGAGAATAGTGAGAAATCAGAGAAGCCACAGATCGCGGAGCTTTATGAGAAGGCCCTTCAATTCGCGTTGAAGACATCGAAGGCCCATGTCGAGAAGGCTAAAGCCGAACTCAAGGGTTTGCGGGATCTGAGCAGATGCAAACTCTTGGAGGATTTCGCGGATTACTCTTTGGAGCGGTCTTCTTAGGCTAACTAGGCTTCGGTCAAGTAGTCGGTCCCGCAAGATGCGCACTTCCACTTCCATAATACTTTCCCCTCTTTGAACACCAACTCTGAGTCTGCGGGGATCTGTTTCTTGCATTTCGCGCACCAAAAGTGGGTAGTGCCTGCAGAGTGCCATGCCAACTTACTTTGCCTCAACAGAAATCTCGAATATTCTTTCAATAAGCCAAGATTCTGAATGTGCGCGCTATTAACACCGGTTACTTAAGAAAATAACTCCGATTGGATCTATTCTTCAATCGCCACGAGGGCTCTCGCCATTAGCATGATTTATATTCGGTTAGTTTTAGTCACACCACAAATTGTCTAACTCTTGCTGGGACTGAAATTGGCTCTCAACCCGTGGTTGGCGATCATAATCTGGGGAATTCTGATCATCATTCTCACGGGCCCTCTGCTCACGTTGCCAATGTTTTGGTCTCGACGAAAACCTGATCCCTTTCGAGACATGCCCTTTGAGTCAGGCCAAGTTCCACAGGGCGAAGCTCGAAAGCGCTTGGTGATGCAGTACTATCCTTTCCTCTTGATGTTCGTGGTCTTTGACGTTGTTGGAATGTTCCTGTTCGCTTGGGGGATGAGTTTTAGTCGGATATCGTCTGGCGAGTCCCTGCTGGTAATTCTTTTCTTGGTGCTGTTGGGGGCCCCTCTGGGCTATGCACTCAAACTGGCTCTTCGCCGGGAGAATTGGTAGGTTGGTCAGTCTTCCTGCAACGCCAGCCGATATACTCCCATTCATCATCGCAGTCATAACGTCCCACACTTTCATCACGATCGTAGTGTTCCCGGGTTTTATTCATCTCATGCTTGTTGTGATGTTTCTGACGTGGTATGAACGTAAACTCCTAGCCAGAATTCAGCTGCGAATCGGACCACTTTACGCGGGCGGGCCAGGCGGGATTCTTCAACCCATAGCTGACGGAGTGAAATTAATCTTCAAAGAAGTCATCGTACCGTACAAGGCCGACAAACCACTCTTTCTTGGCATTCCACTCATGTTAGTCTTCTTAGGCGCACTGCCTTTTGCAGTGATACCCTTCGGGCAACACTGGGTCATAGCCAATCTTGACGTGGGGTTGGTCTTCATATTCGCTATGACTTCCCTTTTCCCTAGCATGATTTTGCTATTCGCTTGGGCAAGCAACAGCAAATACCCTTTCTTGGGCGGGTTACGGTCCCTGTTTCAGCAAGTAGCTTACGAGATTCCAATGTGGATCTCTGCACTGAGTATCGTAATGCTCGCCGGCTCCCTCAACCTCGTGGACATCGTTAACGCGCAATCCAAGATCTGGTTCATAGTCCCCGCCTTCCTTTCCTTCATCGTATTCTTCATCGCTGTTATGGCGGAGCTTGAAAGATTGCCTTTCGACCTTCCTGAGGCTGAGCCAGAACTAGTTGCCGGTTGGTTCACAGAATCAAGCGGAGCAATCTTCATGGTGATTTTCTTGGCCATTTACATGAAACTCTACTTGATGTCTTCTCTCGTAACCGTGCTCTTCCTAGGAGGATGGTGGGGTCCAGCTTTTCTGCCGCAACCGGCCTGGTTCATAATAAAGACATTAGTCGTCGCAACGTTCATCATAATCCCACGGGGGGTTTACCCGAGACTTCGTGTTGACCTTCTGATTAAGGTAGGATGGACCAGGCTGCTGATCATCGCGCTAGCGAATGTTTTCCTAACCGCACTGTTGCTGAACACTGGAGCGCTGTCAGCATTAGGGATCTGATTTGGTAGACCTAGGTATTCCCCCAGATGTCGCATTCGTGATTCTCGCGACAGTGACACTGCTGGGGGCAATCATGGCATTGCAGGCAAAAGAGCTGATTTACGGTGCGATCTCCCTAGCGATTAGTTTCATTGGCGTCGCCGGTTTCTTTGTCCTTCTCGATGCGCCCTATCTGGCCATGTTACAAATTGCGGTGTACGTCGGAGCGGTGGTCGTTCTGATCCTCTTCACAATCATGCTCGTACGCCGCGAAGAAGCAGATACAATTGAGCGAGCCGAGGCCGGGGAGGGGAGCCTCGGGTTATGGATAGCAGGATTACTGGCGGTATCCATATCGGGCGTCGCGGCGCTAGCTGGTCCCAACCTTCCGACTACACCACCACCAGCCGACCTACCGGTATCACTACTGGGCCCAGTATTGGCGGGCAGCTATCCAGTCCCTCTTATCATACTCGCATTATTACTCTCCGCCGCGTTACTGGGCGCACTCATCTTGGCGAAAGTTGAGCGGTGACTGGCCATGGCAAGCCTAGTTAGTTACATTATAGTATCGGCCGCATTGTTGGGAATAGGGATCTATGGGCTGAGTGTAAAGAGGAACGCGATCCGAATCCTGTTTGCGGTAGAGCTCATCGTCAATGCTGCAAACCTCAACTTCGCGGCCTTTACACGATACATGAATCCGCCACAAGTATCGGGCCAAGTAATCGTATTCTACTCTATCGCCGCAGCTGCGATGGAGGCTGCTGTGGGTTTGGCGTTGATTCTCGTGGCCTTCAGGCTCAACTCGACCATTGACGTAAGGAAACTAAACAAGCTGAAGGGATGAGCCCCATTGTACATGCAACTTTTGCAGATTCTCTTAGTCCCACTCGTTTTCGTTTTCATAGCCTACTTTGCTGGAGTTCGATGGGGAGCCAAAGCAGGTTGGCTATCATTCGCCGCCTTGGCCTACTCTACTGTTCTGACTTTGCTCGCGGGATCGCAGGGTGGCGTCAAAGAATTTTATGATTGGCGACCCATCGGCCTCTTTGGTTTGAACGCAGACGGGTTGAGTGTTCCCATCTTATTCACAATTGCCCTGCTCTGCACGCTGATGTCGATTTACTCGATTCCGTACATGAACCACATTATCGGTGAGGACAAGAAACAGTTCGGACTATACTTCGCGCTCCTTTTGCTCTATTCTATTGGAATGATGGGTGCCGTTCTGGCGACAAACTTGATTGAATTCTATCTTTTCTTCGAGTTAATGCTCATCCCATCATATTTCTTGATCGCAAAATGGGGTTATGGAGATAGGGATAGAATTTCATTCATGTACTTTATGTGGACCCACATCGGTGCCTTAGCTTTCCTGGTTGGTATACTGTCAATTGGATATCTTGCCGGAAGTTTCGACCTTGCAACAATCGTAACTCAAACGATTCCGGCGAATCTGAGAATGCTGATTGTCATCTTGATGGTTGTGGGATTGCTCGTCAAGATGGCTGCCTTCGGATTGCACATATGGTTACCGCATGCACACGCGGAAGCCCCGACTCCAATTAGCGCGTTGCTTTCCCCAGCGATGATTGGCATAGGTGGCTACGCGATTGTCCGCCTTGTTTTGTCAATCCTACCTAGCGCGTTCTTCGCTATATCTACGGCGCTGACCCTATGGGCAGTGATCACGATGTTCTACGGCGGAGCAATGGCGCTAATGCAGGATGATATCAAGCGTTTGTTAGCCTACTCTAGTGTTAGCCAAATGGGATACATTCTTCTCGGTATATCGTCGGTGCAACTGCTCGGCGTCTCGGGAGCCATGTTTCAATATGTAACGCATGGCCTTGGCAAAGGAATTCTCTTCATGGCGGCTGGGGCTATAATTATGCAAGCCCACGGCCTCCGCAACATCGATAAGATGGGGGGTTTGGCCTCCAAAATGCCCATTACCGCAACGGCTACCCTCATCGGTTTTCTAACTATCATGGGTATCCCGCCCACCACCGGATTCGTGTCTGAATTTCTAATCTTCGCTGGTTCCTTCAAGGAGGCTTTCACTCTGAATTCAATGTTCAGGCTTGCATTGTCTGTCCTCGGCGTCGTGTCAACCGCGATCACTGCAGGTTATTCGCTGTGGGCCGTCAAACGAATCTTCTTCGGAAAACTCCCTGAGGACTTAGCCAATGTGAGAGAAGCACCCATTACGGTAACCGGTCCCTTATTGGTCCTTGCAGCAATCTCACTTCTACTAGGCATCTACCCTGACTTCGTCGAACGACTACTGCTTCCGGCCATAAGGGTGATATTAGGAGGTTAATGTATGCCGCAAATTTTCGGATGGTTAACCTTCGGGTTCCCGTTCATAGGAGCCGTCTTGACACCGCTACTTGCAACCATTCATCCGAGATTGAGAGACTACGGTGCTGTTTTCTTTTCACTTCTTGGTGCAGTTTCCTCAGCTCTCCTACTGCCCGTGGTAATGTCGGGCGTACCTCAAGACGTTCAAGTGAATTGGATTGCGAGCCTCAACATCAACGCGGGTATCTTGTTAGATCCGTTAAGCGTCATCATGGCCAATGTAGTGGCTTGGGTTAGCTTTCTGATAATGGTCTACAGCCTTGCATACATGCACGGAGACGAAGGATTAACCCGCTACTGGTTCTTCATGAACTTCTTCATTGGCAGCATGTTATTGCTGGTTATGTCAGACAACCTCTTCCAACTGTTTTTTGGATGGGAGGGTGTCGGTCTCTGCTCATACTCGCTCATAGGCCACTGGTACAAAGATCCCGTGGAAAGATGGGTTGGTACAATTGGCGACAAATCACTGAACGTTCCGATGGCCTATTCACCAAGCCACGCTGGGATGAAAGCCCTTATAGTGACCAGAATCGGAGACATCGGCCTCTTAATTGCGATTTTCATGATCTATGCATATTCAGGGACATTGAACCTTGTGAAGTTAACCCAGAACGTCTCTTGGGCTTTACCGCTCAGTCAGCTAGGATTTTTGATTCCGCTGGCGTTGCTCTTTTTCTGGGGCCCTATAGGTAAATCCGCACAGTTCCCACTTCACGAGTGGCTGCCTGACGCGATGGCTGGCCCGACTTCGGTCTCCGCCCTTATTCATGCGGCTACAATGGTTACAGCGGGAGTCTACCTAGCGGGAAGAGCTGGACCAATGTTCTACAATATTGTAACGCAATACGGCCAGGCAACGCTTTTCTTTGAGACGGTTGCGTGGGTGGGCGCTTTCACATGCTTCATGGCTGCGACCCAGGCCGTTGTCTCAAAGGAGCTGAAGAAGCTTCTGGCGTACTCGACGATCTCCCAGATAGGCTATATGATGCTGGGAATCGGAGCGGGAGGATTGGCGTCGCAATTCGTACTCGGTCTTTCCGCTGGAATTTTCCATCTCGTAACGCACGCTCTATTCAAGGCTGCGGCGTTTTTGGCCGCCGGAGCAATATTGCATGCGGTAGAGTCAAGGTTCATGCAAGACATGGGCGGGCTGCGCCACTCGATGAAAATAACTTTCGGATCAATGGTCATCGCATTGCTTGCGCTTTCAGGTGTGCCGCCCCTGAGCGGCTTTTGGAGCAAAGATGCAGTAATCACCGCGACGGTGCTCTCAGGACAGATGCCTCTTCTTTTACTTGCGTGGGGAACCGTCGGTCTCACTTTCCTCTACAGCCTGAAAGTCATTGGATTAGTCTTCTATTCTCCGAAGAGTGAACACATCAGAAAGTTAGAGGAAGACGGGCACCATGTCCACGAGGCGCCGGCTCTGATGTGGGTCCCTTATGTGATTTTGGCTGCAGCAACGATCGCGATCGGCTTGACAGGCCCCTATGTCGAATCATTCTTCCGCAGCGCTCTGCTAGCCACGGCTACCCCGGTAACTTCACCTCCCGCCCCACCGCTTAACCCAGCGGTCGAGCAAAACGCGAGCTTGATAGCCACTATAGGTTCCCTGATCATGCTGGCTGTAGGCGGAACCTTCGGCTACCTGATCTACATATCAGGCAGGCTGAAGCCTGCGTCGATCGTTAGCGAACAAGGCCTAGGGCGAGCCGTCTACAACTTCCTCTGGAACCGATGGTACATTAACCCAGTTTACTACCGGGCTTTTGTCAACGGAACTCTATCTGCAGCCGGAGCGCTCAAGAACAACGTCGAGACAGGTTTCTTCGACAGAATAAGTGGTGCGGTAGCCCTCTTCTCCATCGACGTCTCCAAGGGCGGGGAAGGTATTGACCTCGGAGTGGTTGATGCATGGATCAATGGAATGGCCAACACGGGTAGAAAATTCTCCTCGACTCTCAGACGAATTCAGACGGGAGTTCCGCAGGAATACGTCACAGTCTTTGCACTAGGTCTATTTGCGCTCATCGTGGCCGTACTGTTCTTCTTGACGTGAGTGAAACGAATTGCTCTTATCGCTCTTGACCTTCGGGCCAATAATCGGTGCAATTGTAGTTTACTTCGCTGGCTTTGTAAGTGATCGAGTTTCCAAGACATTAACAATCATAATCTCTGCCGCAACCATCGCACTCACCCTATTCATATTCCTCGGTTTCAACTGGAGCGTTCCTGGCTTCCAACTCGTTGAATCATACGACTGGGCGAGAGAATTCGGCCTCACCTACGTTGTTGGTGTTGATGGTATCAGCCTACCTTTGCTCATAATTTCATCTCTACTTACGACCTTGTCGGCTGCTGGTTCATGGGAGCAGATTACGAGCAAGGTTAAGGAGTACAATGCGCTTTTGTTACTCTTCGAGGGTGCGATTATTGGTGTGTTTACGTCACTAAACCTCATCGTGTTCTATGTCTTCTGGGAGCTCGTGCTGGTTCCAATGTTCTTCTTCATTGGTGTCTGGGGCGGTCCGAGGAAGAGATACGCGGCCATGAAGTTTCTAATCATGACGCACGTTGGCAGCATTCTGTTGCTGCTAAGCTTCGTGTCTCTATATGCATTCTCGATCCCACACACATTCAACTTCACAGACTTAACAAAACTCCATCTTCCACTCACTCTCCAAATCCTCATCTCGCTGGGCTTTTTCATAGGGTTCGGTGTGAAACTGCCGATCTTCCCATTCCATACATGGCTACCCGACGCCCACGTTGAAGCCCCTGCCCCTATCAGCGTCCTTCTCGCCGGACTTCTGTTGAAGATGGGCGGGTATGGATTCATCAGGATGAATCTATTCCTAATGCCTGACGCATCAAAAGTTCTGGCACCCATGTTCATAGGCGTGGGCATTTTCACGATGTTCTACGGTGCAATAGTGGCGATGATTCAGCAAGACTTCAAACGCATGGTTGCGTTTACAAGTATCAACCATATGGGCTACGTTCTGCTCGGCGCGTTCACACTTACGACGCCCGGTATCAGCAACGCAGTGTTTCAAATGTTCAACCATGCTTGCGCCATAGGCGCCTTGTTCCTTATGTCGGGGGTAATTCACCAACACATGGGCACCAGAACAATTAGAGAACTTCCGGGTCTGGGCAGCGCTATGCCCAAGACGAGCTTCCTTCTTGTCCTCGCCTCCCTAGCCGCCATGGGCTTTCCGGGATTCAGCAATTTCATTAGTGAATACTACATTCTTCTTGCAGGTATATCCGTCAACACATTTTACGCGGTAGCGGTACTCGTACCCGGCATAACAGCAGGGTACTTCGTTTGGACACTAAGACGGGTGTTACTATCGGCGATAGCGAAGCCCTTAGCATCTAGAGAAGCACCCTACTACACGCTCATTACATTAGCAGTTTTCCTAGTCCCGCTCCTGATTCTTGGCCTATACCCAGCACCGCTCTTGCAGGAAGTGATTATGCCTGCAGTCCAATCCATGCCCCACTGAATTCAACAGGCGAAGTTTGGCTATTCCAAATACCGACTTGCCACTCCTCACAGTTTGGTGCCCGTCTTCATCGGTCGGAGGCTGACCGGGTTCGTGTACTGAAGCGATCGCTTCAGATTCTTGAGTAGATAATGAAGAACATTGCCAGGCCGTATATCGCGATAGCTTCGATCAGTACGACAAAGAGCAGAGTTCTACCCAACATTTCTGGTTTTTCGGCGATGGCTCCAATGGCGGCAGCGCTCGCAGTGCCAAGACCTATACCGGCGCCACATGATGCCAAGCCCGCAGCAATCCCAGCTCCAACAATTAAGAGGCCTCTGTCACTTACACTAGTCGCGGTTGCCTGCGAGGGGCTCAACGAAAAGGCTACAGCGACCATTGTCGAAATCGCGATGACTCCGACGGCCATTAACAGGAGGCTCAAAGTTAGTTGATGGCCGCGCTTCACTATTGATCCGCACCCGTTGCGCCTAGACCCCGGAATCTGGTTATAACCCTTTACCAATCTCACGAATTACGGAGAATTAAAGAGTTCAGAACGCGTTCGGCAGGAACTTTATTCGCTTTCGCGTTGATCAGGCTGAAGAGGTCTCTTAGCTCGTAGTTCTTGAGAAAGAGAAAGGCCAACGCGAGCCCAACGTTGAACGGAGAACCCGCGAACACATCGAGACATGCCCTTGCATGGTTCCGGTTGAGGGCGCATTCTACGTCTCCGACGTTAAGAGCACTCGCACTTTCGAAGGACTTAACATATCGCGTCTTCTCGAGTATCCGTCCGAGTGCCTGAGCGTTGTTGGCCTCCGGCAATTCATTGAAGGCCTGCCCAAGGCTATAGTTGACGGGTATCATCATTTCCGAGGCACCTCGCGCGTCCAATCCCATCAGTCGCGCGCGAAGGGCTAAGAGTATGTTCAAGTGGTCTATGGCCTCACCAATCAGTCCTTTGGCTGATTGTGAGTCAAGAGGGTCTGGCAGATTCGACGCCCTCCATAGTTTCATGTAGTAATATTGGTCCACGGCTGACGCAGCTTGAAGCCCTCCTCTCTCTCCAGTGAGCCTAGGCGCAACAAATTGTCTGAGCCCATCGTCATCTAGGGCATCGACTACGCGGTTTGGGTTGTGAGATTCTATCAGGTCCTTGCAGCGATCAACCGTAAAGTTACCAGCCGGAACTAATCTCCTTAAAGCGTCTTCCGGATCAACTCGTTCGCCACTTGCACGTAGGATCTCCTTCACACAGGCAAATTCGAATCCCTTCGAAAATAGGCCGATTAGCGGACGTGAGTCTTGAGGCGCATAGGCAGATAATCTTTGGGCGAGCTCTATGGTTCTCTGGACAAGGTATGCCTCAACAGGCATCGAATCCTGACCCTCCACGGAAGTTATGCGTCCACCTGTTACAAGGCCGGCGATTTCGGAGAGAGACCCCGTCTCTAACAACCGCTCGAACTGGGACGCCTGAATGAGCTCTGCTTTGAATGAACGGACAGCGGCAGCCAACTCCGCGTAGCGTCCTGCCGCCGTCATCTCAAACTACGTCTCATTAGAGGTCTTATTCGCCGAAGAGCGACTTTCTAGCTTCGATTAGTAGTTTCGGCTCCAGCGCGTCGAATCTTTGGTCAAGCGTGTTTACTATCCTTGTTTTACCGTCACTGCTTGAAATCACTGCGCCGCCCATGGCCTCGACCGGTTCCTTTGCCCAGTCGATCTTGATCGTCCGCCCTAATTCCTTCGCAAGCTGCCGTTCAAGCATGGTTCTGTCAACTTTCCTGAGGTCGGCTTCGTTCAGATGTACAAGGGCGGTTTCGTGTCCGAGCTCACGAATTCCGACTTCAATAAGGGCTGTGAGATACGGAAAATATCTGCTTTCATCTTTAGTCATATCTACAACGCGTTTCTTCGTCTGATCCAATACTTCCGAGAGAATCGCGTTCTTCTCTCTTTGCTCTTGCAGTTTGGATCTGTGTCGTGCCTCACTAATCTCTCGGCGCTTGACAGCCTCCGCCTCCGCGCGGGCATTCCGAATGATGTCATCCACCTCTCGCGAAATGCCGGCTCTTGCTTCCTCAGAGGCACTTTGCGTTTCGGTGTCCGCTTTTCCAATGATGTCTCGGGCTTTTGATCGTGCCGCGGTCAGTATGTCTTCTGTAAACTTACTAGTTTCTGACATTATTTTTCGCTCTGAAAGAGTATGTTAACTAGCATTTCCACGGTTGAAGCCTTCTTTGCAGAAGCACTTGTAACGAGTTCACGTATCCTCTGCGCCGACTCTTTTTCGTAAATCTCCGCTTCAGATTTTCCCTCATCCTCCGCCTGTTGTATCATCTCAGAAGCGTCTTTCCTTGCGGTGGACAACATTTCCTGTCGTTGGTCACGAATCGACGAGTCGATTCTCTTTCGTATTTGGAGTGCCCTGTTCTGGGCGTCTTCGATGATTTTTGCGGCCTGTTTCTCCGCGTCGACGATGATTTTTACTGTTTCGACTCCAGACATTAATCGCTCACAGGTATCAATTTGCAGTGTGACGGCTCACCAGCAGTAAAAACGTTTGTTATCTCTGGGAAACGTTATTTACGTGAGTTATTCCACCTAGGGCGTTCTTGAACGGGCGAAGCCAATGCAGATGTCGCTGACTACAGCTCTCTTGCTGTTCACTCTGCCGGTCTTCAGTATCCTCGCCCCAATGATTCAGGGTCTGGGAAGTCGGCTTCGTGTGCGTATGATGGTCGCATATTGGTCGATCATTGGCCTTCTGATTACGTTTGGAGCAGTCGTCGTTGTTCTTGCTCAAGGGATTCCGACATCTGAGTTAGTGCTCGGTGTCCTGTCAATAGACAGTTTCTCAGTTTACTTTACCGCTGTTTTTGTCGCGGTCACCTTGCTTATTGCTGTTGCTTCGATTAGTTACATGCGCGATAACAAGAATTTTGATACCTACTTTGGGTTGTTGCTTCTTGCAACCTTTGGTATGATGTTGGTCGCTTTCTCGGTAGATCTCATTGCGCTCTTTCTCGCTTGGGAGCTGATGAATGTTCCGACGTATGTCTTGACTGGGATTCAGAAGGAGGATCCCATCTCCAATGAGGCTGCGCTGAAGTTTTTCATCCTAAGCGCATTGTCCTCGGCGTTGATTGTTTACGGAATCTCGTTGAGTTTTGGTATCACTGGTACAACGAACATTTATGGTGTCGCTCAGGGTTTGGAGGCTGTTCTGCCTAAGCTGGATCCGTTAGCGTTGCTTGCGATGGTGATGTTCGTCGCCGGGTTCGGCATGAAGGTTGCCGCCGTTCCATTTCACATGTGGATACCTGACGCTTACGAGGGTGCGCCTATCACGATAGGTGCGTTCCTTGCAGCTGGGACAAAGAATGGTGGTTTCGCGGCACTGTTACGTGTTTTCGTGGTGGCGTTAATCGCGCTTCGTTTGGACTGGTCCGCGACTTTCGCCATCATAGCCGTTCTAACTATGACGCTTGGAAATGTTGCGGCTCTAACGCAAAAAAGCTTCACGCGAATGCTTGCTTACTCAAGCATCGCGCAGGCTGGTTACATTTTGATTGGACTCGCCGCGCCGAACTCTCTCGGGATTGCGGGCGCTCTCTTTCATGTATTGAACCACGGAGTTATGAAGACGGCTGCTTTCATTGCTGCTGCGGCGGTGTACAGCAGACTTTCAACCACCTCGTTGGATTCGTATTCTGGTTTGGGCGAGAAGATGCCGATAACTGCCCTCACGCTCACCATCGCTCTCTTTGGACTTGCTGGAGTTCCTCCTCTCAGCGGTTTCATGAGTAAGCTGGTTCTCTTTACCGCAGCAGTGGACGGAAACCTATGGTGGTTGGCGTTGGCTGGTGTACTGAACAGCGCTTTTTCGATGGCGTATTATGGTTGGGTGGTGAAGCGGATGTATTTTGACGAGCCCAATACCGTGGGACGTTTGAAGGAGCCACCCGCCTTGGTTGCTGTACTGATTGCCTGCACGGCCATCATTGTCGTAGTGGGACTTTACCCCGGCCCTATCATCAACTACCTACTTCAGGTTGCAAACTACCTTGCACCCGGAGTTGCAGGCTTTAGCCACTAAGAATATGATCTTGGAATCGACCTGTATCGAATGAACGGAACATGGGCGTTCAACTTGCAGAAGCATGTTGACCTCGTCGTGGCCGGAGCTGGGCCTGGAGGCCTGTATGCCGCAATAGAGGCGCTGAAACGAGGCCTAGCAGTACATGTATTCGACAAGAAGACCGTGGTGGGAGTGCCGGTG